>Ga0228660_1000041_pt1 | contig 32949 bp, 37 predicted proteins | sample 74DmetaG_FD_183032 | JGI IMG/M metagenome (GOLD analysis project Ga0228660, IMG submission 183032) | Seawater microbial communities from Monterey Bay, California, United States - 74D | ecosystem: Environmental > Aquatic > Marine > Coastal | place: USA: California | collected 2016-11-11
TTTAACCAAGCAAGTCTACATGACCCAGATCCTGAGCTACTAGAAATCTATAAAGATATTCCAGAAATAAATGAAGAAGATGCTAGAGGCGAAAAGATCTGTAGACCATTATTTTCTCAATCTGATTTACCTCACGTACTTAATTTTACTAAAATAACCCCTGACAATATTATACCAGATTCTAAATTTTATTACTTTGTAACATTACATCATCATAACTGGTTAGCTGCAAAACACTTAAATTTACTTCCAGAGTATGTATTATCAGGATTACGTAGTAATAATTGCAGATTAATTTTAGATAATAGTTTAGAAGGAGATAAAGCGGAAGAATTTTATGAAACTTTATATAAGTCTCTACATAGTTTAGATATCAACCCCGACTATGTTACTTATGTTACTAGTAATTTGATAGCAGAAGAAACACATACTAAATGGTTGGCTGATAAATCTTACAAAGATAAAAAAATAAACGTAATCTCTTTTCCTTGGAATATACACGATGTTAAGAGGTTGATTAGTTTAGGACATTTACCAGAAGAAGTAAATATAGAAAAAGAAATAGAGTATAAAAAAGAGAACTTAAATAAAGTTAAATCTTTTCTTAAAGTTAATCGCACATGTAGACCCGAAAGAAATATTTTTATGCTTTTTATTAATAGATTAGATCTATACGATAGGTTTAAGATTAGCTTTAATAACTATAATAAAGATTATGATTTATTCGACTGGTTTCCAGATCTGACTGGACAAGAAAATATAGATTCACTTATAGCTAAAGTTCCTTTTGATATTGATAAGAGTGATGAAGATAATCACGGACCTCCGGGTATAGGTAAAGGAAAGTTTGACGCTGATTTACCTTTTAATCCACTTCACTATAAAAATACTTTAATCAGTACTGTTATGTGTGCTTTTCCTTTTGTAGAGAATGCATGTCATATACATAGTTCTACATATAATCCAATTTACTGTGGTCATCCTGTTATTCAGTTTGGACCTGTTGGACATCTTAAAAAATTAAAAGAGCTTGGCTTCAAAACATTTAGTAAATGGTGGGATGAATCTTATGATGAAGAAGAATTTGGATGGGGTAGACTTACAAAAATATTACTTATAGTTGAAGAACTATGTCGCAAATCAAATGAAGAATTATTAGATATGTACATTGATATGAAAGACACATTACAGCATAATAGTGATCTAATAAAAAATTACGATAGCATTAATATCTTAACTAAAAGAATTACAGGTGAATAGTATATATAATAACTACTGTACTATCATTAACGGTACAGGTAAAGAAATAGAAACCCCGTATAAATTCGTTGAGTTTAAATTAGACGAATATACTTTATTGAATATAAAAAAACAAGAAGTAGATACTCATAGATTATTTAGTAATCATATTATTATTACAAAAGATACTGATATTGATTTTAAGAGACTATCACACTTAGATACTACTCAAAATAAAGTACACTGCACAGAAGTATTTCATTCAGGTGTGGATAAAGAATGTAGAGTTGATTTAAGTACAGCAGTATGTAGCTCATGGACTTTACCTTTTATATTAGACAGTAAATGTGACTACGGTTATTTACATAAACATAGAATAAAATTATTTAACTTAAGAACAGGATCGTTATTATGAGAGTAGCAGTATGCCTATCAGGGCAACTTAGAAACTGGAGATTAGGATGGAGCAACCAGAAATGGTTCTTTGGAAACCAACAAGGATTAAATGGTAGCAAATTCTCTGTTGATTATTTTGCTCATACTTGGAATATAAGTCAAGATAGACCTAAACTTTCTGATCCTTATTCTGAAAGAAAAGTAGATAAAGAAGAATTTGATGAATTTGTAGAATCATTTGAAATAAAAAAAGCTATTTTTGATTCTAAACACATTACAGAGTTTCAACATAGCGAACATTGGGGAGCTTTATTCTATAGTTTTGCAAATTCTATTATGTTAAAAAGAGAGTACGAGTTACAAAATGACTTTACTTATGATTTAGTTATAAAATCTAGACCAGATATAGTATTTAACCCTCTCATGTATGTCAGTCCTATGGTATATGATGACGGCACTTTATACTCTACTCATGGAGGATTAATGCCATCAGAATTTAATATGATGAACTTTAACGATTGTTTATTTTTAGCTAACAGCAGAACTATGGATAAATTAATAAACTTGTTTCATTATAGAATGCATAAAATAAACATAGAAGAAGATAATGTACATCCTATGGGACCAGGAGTACTAATGAACGAATACTTCAAAGACTTTGGTATTTATCCTAAAGTCGGTAATTTAGGTTTTAAAGAAACTCTTCTTAAAGAAGGTTGTCCAAGAGATGTAGATATGTTTAACGCTGAAGACTTTAAAAGAGTAGATGATTACTTTATGAATTGGTATAGATAATGAAAAAAACTATAGGATTTTATTGCTGTACTAATGGATTCGGACATTTTAAAAGAGTCTTAGAAATAGTTAATCTTTTAAAACATAAGTTTGATATTTCTATATTTTGTTCTATAGAGCAGTTTAATAAGTTCGACGGTCTTGAAGATATCGAATATATAGTTTCTCATAGAGAAAATGTAAAATGGGAAAAAGTTATCTCAGGAAATAGTGAAACTGTTATACAAAATTATTTTGATAGCTTAGAGAATTTTAGTAAAACAGTAAATAATTTTGATATAGTAGTTAGTGATAATTTAGTTGGATTATTAAAATATAGGAACGATGTTATTATTATGGGTTCATTTTTATGGAAAGATGTTTTTGAAAGTTATTTAGGTCCTAACGATTTAAGTAATTTAGATAGTGCTCTTTTAACTAAACATAATCCTATAATTATAACTAACAAATATGTAGAAACACAAACTGTAAAAGATTATAACAATAAGATACAGTTTGGATTTGGTTGTAAAGAACTTCCTTCTTCTACGTCTAATAATATAACGCACAATTTAGTAAATTTTTCTAGTTTAAAATACCTACCAGAATATTTTAATTTTATCGATGAGCTAAAAAGAGTATACAAAGTAAAATTAAGTAATAATTTTGATATTACTGAAAATACTCTAATGATAGCTAGACCAGGAGTCGGTACTATAACTCATTGTGTTGAAAATCATATACCCTTAGTTGCATTGTACAGTGAAAGAGATTCACAAGAAATTATAGAACTTGCAGACATAGTAGAAAACTTTAAAATAGGATTAAAGTTTAATGTAGACGAACCTGTAGATATAGTTAAATTTAATTATTTAAAAGAAGGTAACATTAGTTTTGATAATAATATAGAGAAGAATGGTTATAAAAATATTGCTAATTTTATAAGTAACTATGAGTAGAATAAAAAATGATTTTATAAAACAAGGCATTGCACCATCAGATCTAGCTCACTGGTTAGAATTTTACGGTAGATATACACCTAATACTAAAAACTTTTGGTCAGGTTCTGATGATATAACCTCACATCGTAGGTCTGAAAAAACTCACCCTGAAAAATTTGAATACTGGAGAACGCGTTCTATAAAATACAACTATAATAATTTAGGATTTAGATCTGAGTTTGATTTTGAACCTGGAATGGAAGGAGATTTATACTTAGGATGTAGTTTTACAGAAGGTATAGGTTTACCTTTAGAATGTGCCTGGCCAACTTTACTATCAGCTGAATTGGGTATTCGTGGCTTTAATTTAGGTACTGGAGGATATAGTATTGATACATGCTTTAGGTATTTATTAGCAGCATACAAATTTGGTTTAAAATTTAAAAGAGTATTTTTATTAGTTCCACCACCTAATAGGTATGAACGTATCATAAAAGATAATTCTCTGTTAAAACCGTTTCTCAACGAGAGACACCAAGAAGATAGTATTTTTCATACTATGCCTAATATGATGAATCACTACTGGACTGACGACGCAATTTTAACAGGTAAGAACGAACTAGTAATTAGTTATATGATAGGAAGTACTCAAAATGCTCTTCTAAATTCGTACAAAACTACTTTGGCTATACAAGCATTTACAGAAAGCATAGGAGCTACACTATACTACCGATCTTTCTCAGATTTAAATAAACATAATACTCGAAAAGCTATGAGAGAAAATACAAATAAAGTAGGTATGGTACCTGCAAGAGACGGTCACTACTCTTCTCTTTTTCATACTAACTTAACAAGTCTCTTTATGAAAGAATTAGCAGGTAAACCTATAATTTAAAAACTAGATATGTTAACACCGGATGATATTATTACTGGAGAAAAATTTCAAGATTTAGCTGATATTTCTTTTAGCAAAGCTGAACATAAAGAATTCGAATCTAATAACGTATACCATAATTACGATATTGATAATTTTAACCCTGCTCTTTTTTTATATGCTAAACCAAAGTTTATTTATGGTAACAGCTCACTTATAAACTTAACTAAAAAAAAATTATTAGATTCTCGATTTTATAAAAAACTACTATTATTCGAAAATAAGTTTTCTTTAATACTCCATAACTCAGATCAAGATTTCAATTATAGTAATTTAAGCATACTTAATCAAGTACCTAATATAGATAAAATATATACTCAAAATTTAAACGTTAATCATCATAGAGTAGTTCCCTTACCTATCGGTATAGCTAACAGCAGATGGAATCATGGAAACTTAGAAACATTCTGTGAGGTAGTTAATGAGAAAGTAGAAAAAACTGAAGAAATTTACTATAACTTTACAGTAGATGGAGGTATGAGACCTGAGTATAGAGTATCGTGTAAAGATGCAGCAGATAACCTTAATTTACCGCTTAATAGATCTTTAGATTATAAAGAGTATCTACAAGATTTACAAAAACATAAATTTTGTTTATGTCCTAGTGGTAATGGCCTGGACACACATAGATTATGGGAATGTCTGTACTTAAAAGTAATTCCAATTTTAATCGATTCTAATTATAGTGCACATTTTGCAAAAGATTTCCCATTATATTTATTAAAAAAATGGTCCGATTTAGATTTAAGTAAACTCCCATCTGTATATGAAAATACGGACTGGAGTAATTACGATTTATTAAAATTCGACAATTACGTTTCAAAATATATAGAATAATATGAAAGTTATATCATTTGGCGACAGCTTTACCTCAGGAGTAGGTACCGATTGGATTAAAGAAAAACAAATAAAAGAAGAAAATAAAGATAATAGTGAACTAGCTTCTACTTTATTTCAGGAATTTACTACTTCTCATAGTTTTACACGTTATTTTGCTGATAAGTTAAAAGTTGATTGGGTAAATAAAGGAGAACCTGGTTGTTGTAACAAAGCTATAATAACCAGTATATTTCAGTACTTTGCAGACGGGTTCTTTGATAAAGGTGATTTAGTATTAGTATCTTTTACTTCTACTACAAGAGATGATTTTCCTTTTTTTCCTACTCTTAAACAAAGACAATGGAAAGGTCTATCTTGGAATATAAATGATATTTATCTAACTTTAGAAGACGATAGAACTTTTAAACAATTTAAAGAAACAGTTAGTACGAACGATCTACTAGGTTTACCCGTAACTCCAGAAAATACTGATATAGGTTATTTTTTAAATAACTATAAAAAGTTCTTTGTTACTGAAATGTTCGATTATAGGTATTTAGATTTTTTTAATTTTAATATGATTGCACTACTTCAGCAGTTTTTTGATTATATTGGAGTTGATTATATTTTGATCGATGCTTTTGAACCTACCTTTAACAGCTCTACATACGATAAGAGAGATTTGATAGATACATATAAACACTACTGGGGGTATAATACTTATAATATTTACAGTTATCTCGAAAAGTATGAAGATAGAGAGTTATTTGAATTAGAAGAGTACGTTTTAGCAAATAGTAGTGGACCTAAACACCCTTCTACTAAAGGGCATAAGCTTTTTGCAGAAACTCTTTATAAATATTATAAAAAAACTAGGTAACAGTTATATGAAAAAGTTTTATTTCGATACATTTAATAACTTAAACAACTTTGATATTATTAAAGGAGAAGAAGTTATAGATTTATATTTAAAAAATCATAAACTACTAGAAAAAGAAGGATATGAAAAAAGAGGAGGACCAAATGAAGAACCTTTATTTAAAGAAAAGCACGATATAGAAGAAAACGGGTTCTGGAGTGGACACCCCCCTGCATATTTTTCAGTAAATGACGTTAGTCAGTATACTATTAACGGTAAACAAGCTAATCATTTTTCAAAAGAAGCATTTGCAAAAGCTGATGTTATATCAATGGATATGTCTGGATTAAATGAAACATGGACTCATTTTATCTACTTAGAAATACCCAGTAAATTACTCGTTAAGTATCAAGATAAAGTACATTCTAATCCTGATATAAATATTTTTAAGCAATTTGCTTTAGAAACTATAAATAAAAATTTGAATATAAGAGAGATATTAGAATTAGCTGATCATTACGATTCTAAATACCCAGAAGCTCATAAAATAAAGGATTTTTTTGAAAATAGAGAAGAGATAGCATGGAGAGCTGACCTTGATATTACTCAGTTAATAAGTATAAAAGATAAAGGGCTTATTTATCCTATTCTTTATAATCAATCTCACGGTATTTTTGGAAGAGGTACTCATAGAGCTATTATTCATGCACTATTAGGTTTTGATGTACCAATCTTTTTACGTAAACCGAATATAGGCACAGATCAAAATTCTTGGAAAGTTACTATGGCTGATATGTTTAGTGTACCTGATGTAAATTTTAAAATAGACCTAAATAAAAAAACCCTTGAATTTTTCTCGGGGAATGAAAAGCTGATAATAGATGATTAATCATAAGAAAAAGTTTATATTTCTACACATGCCTAAAACTGGTGGAATATCAGTTGGACAGACTCTCTATAAGCTATTGGACGACTATACTAGATATGAAGGATTTGGGATACATTATGATAAATTTGATGAAGATTTATTTAAAGACTATTTTGTTTTTACATTTGTACGTAATCCTTGGGATAGGTTTTATTCTTTATACAAATTTAGAAACTTTTTAAATAAACATTCTTTAAGTTATGCTATAGATAATTTAGAAGACTTATGGGTTGATAATTACTACCCCCAAGAAAAAGTAGAGAACTCAAAAAAGTTCTTAGATAAATTAAGATTCAATGATATAGATCCAATAACAACCGGTAAACCGTTCTTTAATCTTTTTACTTATATGGGAGAAAATATTCACTTAGCATCTCAAGTTAATTTCTTAAAAGGTCATTTTAGCGGTAATATAGACAGATTGCCCTATGTAGACTTTATTGGCAGGTTCGAAAACCTTCAGCAAGATTTTGATTTTATCTGCAAAAAAATTGGTCTCCCTCAAACTAAACTTGAGCATTTAAATATATCTAATAAGTCAGCCGCAAAATACTATGATGTTATGACTGATAAAGATATAAATGCTCTACAAAACTTATTTAATGAGGATATAGAAATGTTTAATTACAGTTTTAAATAATTATGAAAACAATAGCAGTTATATTACATGCCAGAAAAGACAGCACTCGTTGTCCTAATAAACATTTAAGAGATATTGGGGGTACAACTATGATTGATATAGCTATCGATAAAGTTAGTAAGTTAAAAAATATTGAAGAAGTTTATATAGCAGCTTTTGATCAAGAATTGATAGATAAAGCAGATAAAAAAATAAACATACTAAAAAGAGAGTATGACTCAGTAGCACCTGGTAATGCTCACCACTCTATAATGTATAGGCATTTAAAAAACGTCAAGTCAGATTATATTATTAATGTAAATGCTTGCCAGCCTTTTTTAGATGTAGATAAAATACAGAAAGTTATAGATTGGTATAAATCATCTCCTCATGAAAGCGCTATAACAGTTAAAAAAACGAAAAATTGGTACTGGAATGACGATAGTATGCCGTTAAACTTTAAACCAAATGATAGATTGTCAACAACTGGTGGTCCTAGTGTATTAGAAGCTACTCATTCTTTAGTTATGTTTAAAAAGAAATATATGTTGGATAATTGGGAGTTATTTCCTAACTTATTAGAAGAGCCTTACACATATATAGTAGATTGGCCTGAAGAAGAATTGATAGATGTAGATACTGAGTTAGACTTTAAACTAGTAAAGTTAGTTTATAAAGATAGAAATCGTCATACCGTAGAGTCGTGGGGTAAGTTGCAAGATAAAATACTTAAAAACACACTAGCTATAGATTTTGACGGAGTAATACATAAAAACTCAAAAGGCTACTTTGATGGCACTGTATACGATGAACCAGTAGATGGAGCAATCGATGCTATAAAGAAGCTTTCTGAAAAGTATATAATAATACTATATACGTTCAAAGGACATCCTGAGAGACCTTCTGTTAACGGTAAAGACGGTATACAAGGTACTTGGGAATGGCTAGAAAAACACGGCATAAAGCAATATGTAAACGATATTGTTTGGGGTAAGCCAAATGCTAAAATATATATAGACGATAAAGGATATAAATTTGAAAACTGGGAAAGCACAGTAGAATACGTATATGGAAACTTATAAAATACAGCAAGAAAATCACTTTATAGACAAAGGGCTACCAGAGTTAGAATTATTTAAGCACTACTCGCTATACCAAATTATCAAGTATTTCGATTTTTACGAAGAGAGACTGGTTTGCGCAGAAAGCTTACATCATCCATCAATTACTTCTCCTGTAACTGTTACTTCTCAGTACAGAAACGACCCAAGTACTTTTAGATTTGGTCTAAAATGGAAAACTTTATCTTGGAGTATTTTAATTAAGGATTTTGTTAAATTTAACAGAAATAAAGGTAATTTTGAATTTGGAAAAGATTATAGTGATAGTATGATTCATAAAATATCTTTACACAGAGAAGATTTTATCAGAGAGTTAAAGTATCCTAGCCACTATATCTATATTAAACTTCCACATTTATTTTTAAAAAACCATTTATCAACTAATATAGGAAACCCAGATCTAGAAACATTTTATAAAGTTTTTAATAAAGTTAACTGTAGTAGCTATAAAAACATAATTAATGCTTTTCAAAAAAACGATACAAAAAATCGTGAAAAAGTAAACCCTTACGGTAGAGATAAACCAAAACCTAATTTATTAGGACCTAGTAGTAATCAAAAACTACCAAGGTATAGGTGGAGAGCAGATATATTTCCTGATATGTTATATTCTGTTACTAAGTACGGTTACGGGTATCCGGTAATCATAAGCAATAAGAACAACACTCTATTAGACGGTTCTCACCGTTTATCAGTAGCGCCTGTAGCAAAGAAAGACCTCCCACTTTTACTTAATTTACAAGAGGTCGATGATTTTAGACCAAAACAACCTGTATATTTTATAACTCCAGCATGGTTTAGACATAGACATTTAGTTTTAGATATAGCTAGAGATAGAAACTATATATACGGTACTTTAATGACACCTGAACAACTTGAAGGTTATATTAATTATCGTCCAGAATTAGGCAATGGTTCAGAACCTGCTAATACTTTTTTCGACTTTAATGAAAACCCAGATAATGCAATAAGTTTTAGTAAATATATGAAAAAAGCTAATAAGTACAGAGGTTATGATTTTAAATTTGAATTATGAAATATATAATAGACATAGACAATACAATTTGCAAAGAAGAAGGACCGGTTATTAGTCGTGAGCCTTGGAATGATAGAATAAAAAAAATAAATCAACTATATGATGATGGTCATATAATTATATTCTATACTGCTAGGGGAAATAAAAGCGGAAGAGGAGAAGAGTACTATGGACCGATTACTAGAGCTCAATTAGATGCTTGGGGAGTAAAGTATCATGAACTTTATTTCAAACCCTTTGATGGAGATATATTTATAGATGATAGATCAGTACATCCTGACGAGTTTTTTAAATAATGGTTAATCAAAATACAACTTTTTTTGGTGACGGTTTCGACGGTATACAGCCTCTTACACTTCTTCCTACAGATGAGGTAGTAAAAAGAGTAGAGAAGCAAGTTGAATTTGTCAGAAAAATTAATATTAAAGACTATCCGGAACAATATCGAGGAGGATTAAAGAGACTTAAGCATTGGACAGATCATGATGGAAGTTTTTTAGATTTAATTTATAGACAAGCTTACCACCATAATCCTGGTTTTTTCGATAAACCTGAATACTTTATATTTGCATGTATAGATAAAAATTTAGTAGCAAATTATCAAACTGATTGGCATATACAAAATAATATAACTACTAATTTACCGGATTATGAAACTCTAAAAAAAGTTAAAGAGCATATCGACTCTGATACTCCATGGGACGTATATAACGAACATATAACAGTTTCGTATGAATGTTATTCTTCTTTTAAAAAATTCGGTACTGTATTTCCGGTACTGACTTCTAGTAAGACGCATGGAGAGAAACACAGTCATAAGCAGTTTTTCTGTGCTAAAGCAGGTCATAACGTTCCTATTTTATTCCCAGTTACCAAAGAAACTGAAACTGAATTTATTAGTAAATTTATTTACAGAGGAGCAAAACCATATTGGTTCGAAGGAAAATATTTAGATATAGTATTAGATATAAATAAAAAAACAATAGAATATAGAAAAAGAAATGAAGCAATTTTTTAACATAGTTATACCCATGGCTGGGAGAGGTTCGAGATTTACAGAACAAGGATATACGGATTCAAAACCGTTTATTGACGTTAACGGTAAACCTATGATTCAAAGAGTAATAGAAAACCTTAACTTTGAGTTCAACTCAGAATTTAAAACTATTATACTATGTCAAAAATCAGATTACGAAAAGTATGACTTTAGTATTTTTAACGAAATAATAGGACATAGTAATATTGAAATAGTTAAAATTGACGGAACTACAGAAGGAGCTGCTTGTACTTTACTTTTAGCTAAGGAGTACGTTAACAATGATACTCCTATGCTTTCATTTAATACTGATCAGATGATAGATTATAATGTTGAAGAAACTTTTGAAAAAATAAAAAAATATGACGGAGGTATACCGTGTTTTTGGGGAGATAGTACAGACTGGTCTTACGCAAAAGTAAATGAAGAAGGCTTTGTAACTGAAGTAGCAGAAAAACAAGTTATATCTAACGATGCTACAGCAGGATATTACTATTGGAGTAAAGGTTCTGACTACGTTAAGTATGCTGAAGAAATGATTGCAGCTAATGATAGAGTTAATAACGAATTTTATGTTGCTCCTGTTTATAATTACGGTGTAAAAGACGGTAAAAAGTATATTTTAACCCAAGTAGATAAGGTATACGAACTAGGAACACCAGAATACTTAGAAAAATATTTAAATGGAGAGTAAAAAAAGAATAGCGATATGTCTATTTGGTCAAGTCCGGTTCGTAGATAAATTAAAAGAGTACTATGAGTATCTTTGTGATAATGATAGTTACATTATTGATATATTTATAGCAACTTGGAACGATTTTGATACTAATTCACTTAATATTAACTTTAAAGATAAGTTATTTTTAGATGAATCTGTAATGGAAAAAGTAGGAGTTAAAGGAAATACTCCTAAAATGGCATTTTCTATATCAAACTCTATACAATTAAAAAGAAAAGTAGAAATTGAAGAACAGTTTACTTACGATTATGTTATAGTAAAAAGAGCAGATTTAGTAGTACAAAAAGAAAGATTTTACGAAAGCTTATCAGAAATTAATTTTGATAATGAGACTTTACCTTGTGTATATACTTTAGATGAGTTTGTATTATCGGAAGAAAAAAATAGCATAGGATCTTTTCCTGCATATAGGTTAACTCAAGATTATATGTTTATAGAAAACTCTCTAGCTGCAGATTTACATTCATTAATGTATAACTTTTTTTGGTTACATAAACATCACAAGAAATTAAATGCTACTTATAGAGAAGGAGGGCACTGGAACCATATCTACTTTTTTAAGTTCTTTAATTTTAATATAAGAACTACTTTTTTAGAATTATTTCTAGTGAGACCGGTTTTAGATCATAAGGTTTTTGAACAGTATGCTACATCAGAAAACTTAGTACATGAGTTAGCTTTACATAAAACTAAATTAAAAAAAGAAAACAAAGCCAGCCAGCTTGGGTTCAAAGATAAAATAGTATGAATAAACCAATAACATATGCTTATTTAGAAACTACAAACTACTGTAACTTAGACTGTTCATTTTGTAATAGAAAAGAAGTTATAGGTGCTTTACAGCATATGCCTTTACCTAAGTTTCGACAAATGCTTGAAAATATTAAACATCATCCAATTGAAGAGGCTAAACTTATGGGTATGGGGGAACCTATGCTTCATCCTCAGTTTGATGAAATATGTAAAACTTTTAAAGAGTATTTTCCTAATGCTTTTCTAATAGTAGCTACTAACTGTCAATATCCTATTAGACCTGATACTAAAATGGGTAGAAAGTTTAATGAAAGTATGAAGTATATAGACCTTCTTTATTTTAGTATTGATGGATATAAAGATTCATATGAAAGAGATAGAGCACCGGCTAAATGGAATAAACTAATGTCTTTTTTAGAGCATTTTAAACCTATGGAAAGACATGGATGCAGAGTAACTTGTAATTATGTAGTTAACCCAGATAATGTTTATGATATTAAGACTATAAAAGAAGAAATAGTAGATGTTTACGAATTAGAAGAGCTTAGATTAAATATTGCACAAGAATGGAGTGAAGATAAAAATATGCCCGGAGGATATACTCAGAAAGATATTAAGTATTTAAGAGATAATTGGAAGGATAATTTAAAAGGTAAAGAAGAGTGGGATTTTCCTGATTGTTTTTGGGTTAAAGAAGGAATTTATACTACAGTTGAGGGGCATGTTAAAATGTGTTGCTTAAATACAGGTGCTGAACCTTTTGGTAATCTGTTTGATACCAGTATAGAAGATATTAGAAACAGTAAAGATTTTCAAGCAGTACAACAAGGATGTGCTACTAATAACCCTACTAGTCACTGTGCTACCTGCTCATATAAAGAACTAGCTCCAATGTTAAAGCTAATTAAAGATGAATAAAATAGATTTTAATAAATGCTTTACTCTAGTAGCTGCAGGTTGTTCGCATACTCAAGGATGTGCTTTTACCAAATATCATAGTCGACCTAGAGATACTTGGAGAGACCCAAAGTTTATTTTTCCATGGGCAAATGAAAAAATAGCAAATAAATTTAACATAGACTGTACTGCAGAATTTATAACTAACAATTTAACTTGGATGGCTTATCTTAGAGATTATCTAAACATAGGTAAAATAGTTAACTTTGGATATGGAGGCCTAGGTACAACCACTACTATAAGATCTTTACAGAACTATTTTTTTAATACTTCTGACCTAACTAACCACTTAGTAATAGTTCAGCTACAGTATAACTATAGAGATGAAATAATGGTTAAGTATGATAACGGCCGTATGGATTTTGAATCTTTACGTCATTTTTATACTAATAATTACCCAGAAGATAGCGGTTTAACCAGAATGCGAAAAGATTACCTTTTTCATTTATATGATGAAAATTTTCTTATGATTGAATATTTTTATCAATTACTTTTCTTACAAAAACTATATGAAAAAAGTGGAGCAGAGTTTCGAATATTTGCTAAGCCGTGGTTTACTTTACCAAAACTTACGTCACTGGAAGTTAAAAAGTATGAAAATATTTACAACACTTACATTAGGGTAGGATGGGAAAAAGCAGTACAGGGACCTTTATCTATAGCTAACTTATATAGAGAATTAAATATTATAGATACTGAAGGAATGTCTACTATTGTAAAGGAATCCACAGGAGTTAACAAACCTATAGACCAAGATGTACCTACTTTACATAGAGACTACGGAGTACAAGGAGATTATCACTTCTCAGAGCTAGGCAACGAGTATTTTGCTAAACATTTAGCATCTAGGTTAAACACTAAAAGAGATATAAGTAGAGCAGTGCAGTTAAAAAAAGTTATATAGTATATGAAAAATTTTTTAAAAGAGGTTGAAAGATACCAAAAAAATACCGATAGAAAAAAGTACCGTATTTATTTAGGTCAAAATGAAAGAAATACATACCTACCTGATGAAGTGTTTGATAATTTTTTGTCATCTATAGAACAAGAAGATATTTTTCATTACCCAGATATAAATCCCTTAAAGGTAAAAGTTGCTAGTCTGTATGGAGTAGAATCAGAAAATATTATGCTTACTCACGGTAGTGATTTTGGAATCAAAACTATTTTTGATACCTTCAATGTATGTTGTAAAAACGTTGTAACATCTGATTATTGTTTTCCTATGTATAATGTTTATGCTAATGTAAGCGAAACACAAGTTAAAAAAGCTACTTATACAAATTTAAACTTAGATGTAAATTCTATTATAGAACTAATAGATAAAGATACCCAGTTTGTTATACTTGCTAATCCTAATTCTCCGATAGGAGATAGTCAAAGCGTAGAAAATATAAAGAAGATTTTAGATACAGGAGTACATTTAATAGTAGATGAAGCTTATATAGAATTAACTAATTTAAAATCTAGTATAGAATTAATTAATGAATATGAAAACCTTACTGTACTTAGAACATTTTCTAAAGCATATGGAGCAGCAGGACTTAGAGTAGGAGTATTGATATCAAGTAAAAATAATATTAGTAATTATTATAGTAAGTTAAGACTTATGTACCCTATCAATTCATTAGGTGCAAGGTATATAGACTTTATAATAAAACACCATACTTTTTTTCTTAACTACTTCAAAGATATAAGTGAAGGTAAAAAAATATTTGTAGAAAAATTAATAGAACAAGGAGTAGAAATAAGAGATACAGAATGTAGCTGGGTATTTATAAAGCAAAATCAAAACGGTAAAGACTTATCTGAACTTTTAGAACTTCAAAGAATACATCATAGAACAAATTCACTTCCAGGCGAAGAAGGTATGTGGATAAAACTAAATTATGAACCTATTATAAAGAATCATGATTTTAATTTCTCATAGAGGTAATATTACAGGACCTAATCCTGATAGAGAAAATAATCCGGCTTACATATACGAAGCATTACGGGCAGGTTTTGATGTAGAAGTAGATATTCATTATATAGACGGTAAATTCGTTTTAGGACATGACGAACCTCAATACCAGTTTCCTTATGAACTGTTAAAAAACTGGTATAATAAAATGTGGATACATTGTAAAAGTAAAGAAGCTTTAGTTAAGTTAGTTGAAATAGATAAAGGAGGTTATAAGTTAAATTATTTTTGGCATGAAGAAGATTTTGCTACATTAACTTCTAAAGGTTTTATTTGGAGTATAAATTCATTAGATAACGGAATACTAGTAATGCCAGAAAGTACTAACAACATACCAGTTGACTTAACTAGAGGAGTATGTAGCGACTATATAGGAGAGTATGAATAAAGCAATTATTATATCAGGCTTAGTAACACATCTGTCAGATAATATTATACCGTTCTTAGATAGTAGTACTGATATCTATTGTTATACTTGGAATATTGACGATAACACCAGGTGGGTAAAAAAATTAAATCGTTACAAAAAATACTGTAGAAATTTATTTGTAGAGGTAAAAGAACCATTATTTGATTCTAAAAGACATTCTTATTTTTATTCTACATACAAAGCCGTAAATATGATAGATAATATTTTTATTTACGATAAAATAATTAAATTTAAACCTAATTTAATTGGAGATATAAAATACCAAGGTAACTTAGAACATTATTTTAATAAAGCTTACTTACAATCAAGACCTCTTTTAGAAGGTACTAAAAAAGAAGAGTGTGTATACGGCTCTATTCACTATAAAACTATGGATGAAAGATTATTTACAGGCTACCCGTTGGCTTTTAGTAAAATATTTCATATCTTAGAAGAAAGCTTTGTACATAGAATGTACTCAACTGATCTAGACGTAAGAAGAGAATACGGTAATAAATGTGAAGGGAGTATATTTTGGAAAGAATGGATAAATAATTGCAATATTAAACTAATACAGGATATAGACCTGTTAATACCAGACAGTAAACCATGGCAACAATAAAAGAATTAAAATCTAAAGCAAAAAAAGCTCAAATTGAGACTATTCCTTTGACTCCAACTGAGATTAAATTAATTACTGATTTAAATACCTCTAAACAGATAGTCGTTAATGAATTCGCATCTATCGGTCAGTTAGAAGCTGGTTTAGATATCAGAAAAAGAAAAAATAATACTGTGTTTGAAAAAAATTTAGAATCTGAACGTCAATTATCTAAAACTTTAACAGACAAGTACGGGGAAGGCACAGTAGATATAGACAATCAAGTTTTTATTCCTTTCGGTGGTTAACGTAGTTTGTACATATTTATATATGTAGGTAGATAACATATCGTAAAGAAGGTTTTCGATATTTTCCCTATATTTATAATAGAAATTTAACAAACTTAACCTAACATGGCAGAAACAATTATCTCCCCTGGTGTATTTTCAAGAGAAAACGACATCTCTTTTATCCAACCCGCACCTACAGCAGTCGGGGCAGCAATTATCGGACCTACAGTAAAAGGACCTGTAGAAGTTCCAACGTTAGTAACTTCATACAACGAATATAGCAGAAAATTTGGTGTTACTTTTGAAAGTGCATCGACAAGCGGCGAGTTTCTTACTTCAATAGCTGCAAAAAGCTATTTTGATCAAGGAGGTGAAAGCTTATTAGTATCTAGAGTAGTAGCAACAGCAGGAGACTGGACTAATGCTACAAACTCTCATATATCATCTTCAGATAACGGAAGTGTTCAACCTTTCGTACTTAAAACAATAGGTAAAGGATCAATATATAACAACACAACTGGAACTTTAGATGCAGGCGCTGGAAATTCTGACGGTTCTTTAGTTTCAGGTTCACAAGATAACTTAAGATGGGAAATCACTAATAAGGATGCTACCAAAGGAACTTTCTCATTATCTATTAGAAGAGGAGACGATAATACAAATGGAAAAGTAGTATTAGAAACTTTCAACGATTTATCGTTAGATCCAAATGCTCCAAATTATATTGCAGCAAAAATAGGAGATCAATTTCAAACACTAAGTAGTGGTGATCTTATACAATCAGGAGATTATATAAATAAATCTAATTATGTTTATGTATCCGCTGTTAACTCTAAGACATATGATTATTTAGGAAATGATGGAACTATAAGAGTAGCAACAGCAGCTAATAACTTACCAGCTGAAGGTTCAGGAGGATTTTTCGGAGCTGCTGGTGACATAGTACAAGCTACACAGACATCATTTGGAAACATAGCAGCTAATACTCAAGGTTTAGTAGCAGGAGATTATACAAATATAATTTCGTTACTAGGAAATAAAGATGAATTTTCATTCAATATTATTTCAGCACCTGGATTAATAGATGCTTCACATGGATCAACTGTGGACAGTTTAGTTTCTTTAGCAGAGACTAGAGGAGATTGTATAGCAGCTATCGATCTAGTAGGATATTCAGAACTTACAATTGCTAACGTAACTTCACAAGCTACAGGACACAATAGCTCTTACGCAGCTTCATACTGGCCTTGGTTACAAGTTCAATCAGCTACAGGAAGAAACGTATGGGTTCCAGCTTCTACAGTAATACCAGGAGTATATGCATTTACAGATAATAGTTCAGCACCATGGTTCGCACCTGCTGGATTAGTAAGAGGAGGATTAGTTGGAGTAATACAAACAAGAAAAAAATTAACTAGAGCAAATAGAGATTCACTATACAATGGTAAAGTAAATCCAATAGCTTCTTTCCCAGGTACAGGTATATCAGTATTCGGACAGAAGACCTTACAAACTAAAGCATCAGCTTTAGATAGAGTAAACGTTAGAAGACTTTTAATTGAACTTAAAAAATTCTTAGGAGATCAAGCTAAAAATCTAGTATTTGAACAAAATACTATCGCAACTAGAAACAGATTCTTAGCTGCAGTAAATCCTTACTTAGACTCAGTAGTACAACAGCAAGGTTTATTTAGCTATAGAGTTGTAATGGATGATACGAATAATACAGCAGATGTAGTAGATAGAAATCAATTAGTTGGTCAAATATTTATACAACCATCTAAAACAGCTGAATTTATTGTTCTTGATTTCGTAGTAGAACCAACAGGCGCAACATTTGACGCATAATTTTTTAATTAGATATTTATAATAAAGCAATAATAACACATGGCAACATTAGACCCAAATGAAATAATGTTTAGAGCATTCGAGCCAAAGGTACAAAATAGATTTGTACTTTACGCTGACGGTATTCCATCGTTCATGGTAAAAAACGTAACTGCTCCAAACTTTACTGATGAGTCAATTAAACTTGATCACATCAATACGTACAGAAAAATAAGAGGAAAAAGAGAATGGGGAGATATGGACTTAACAATGTATGACCCTGTAACACCATCTGGTGCTCAAGCGGTAATGGATTGGGCACGTATTTCTTACGAATCAGTAACCGGAAGATCTGGATACTCAGACCTATACAAAAAAGACTTAACACTTAACGTACTAGGACCAGTAGGAGACGTAGTTTCTGAATGGGTGATTAAAGGTGCTTTTATAACTAATATGTCACAAGGTTCTTTTGACTGGTCTTCTTCGGAACCAGTTGAGCTTACTATTACAGTTGCAATGGACTATTGTGTACTAAACTTCTAATATAGCCACCTCATTTTTAAAGAACCCGGTACTCCCGGGTTTTTTTGTATTTATAAATAAAAGTTATGTCTAATCTTAATCTTGAAGCTATAGATCCTAGAGACCCTAAAAATAAGCATCTCTACTATTTGTATCCTTTTATACTTTACTGTAGAAACTTTGGTCCAAATTCTCCTGCTACACAAGTGTGGGATAAAGAACTTACTTCTACTTTTAATTTTGAAGAAGATATATCTAAGTATGTAAAGACAAATTATAAAGAGATAGCTAATGAATTTAATGCTAGGTGGATTACTGCTCTCTGTGAAGCTTATATAGATTGTTCTAATAATTCAGAAGAACGATTTGCAGCTTTAGTACTTTCTAGTTTTATACGACAGACCCAAGTTGCAACCACACATTTACACTGGAGAGGAGAAATACAACCAGAACTACAAATAAAATACGGACATTCTAAGAGACTATGGAGTGGTATGCACGGTGTTATAGGTGATGATATTTACAGAAACTTATTTTATAGGATTAACTTAACTCTTAAAAAAACTCCTATATTTCGTAAATTTTTTATAAAAGTAGTTCGTACACTTATTACAGAAAATACTGTTATAAACCCATCAGGTAAACAAGATCAAATTACTAGAAATACAATGAGGTATATTAGAGTACTAACTGACGATATAGAATGAAAGTAGCAGTAATTATTTTAGGTCGAATAGATCAGAAAGAAGTAAATTTAAAAATACTCGAAGAATGTGATGTATACATACACACAGATGATAACTACAAACAAATTGCAGAACAATTAAATCCTGTAAAATTAATTACAACAGAAACTTCATACTGGCAAGATACTAAAAATATTTATTTAGAAAAGTATTCGGATATAATAAAAGAAACTCAAAATACTGTTCCTGAAGGTATACATTTTAATGCTAATTTTGGTAGAGTAGCACAATGGAAGAGGTTAAACGAAGTAATTAACCAAGTAGATCTTTCTGAATACGACTATATTGTTAAATGGAGATTAGATCTTATGAAATTCGTACCTCATCAGATGCATGTAGATATTTCTTATGATTTTAATTTTATCTATTCTTCTATAAAAGATAAATACGGAGGATTATATCAGTATATAAAACAACAAAATTTTAAGAAAGATTACTTATATACATTTAAAGATTTCGTTTATTTAGCATCATACGGTAATTTTATAAAATCTAATCTATTTCCTCACATAGACAAGTATATTGCAAAAAAAGAAGAAACATTTACATATAGAGAAGAAGTTTTTAACAGCAGTGATATAAAGGAAAGATATAAATGTGTTGAAACGCAATGGTTGAATTCTTCCAAAAAACCATTTGTTCATTTATTTACCAGTGAAACTGCTTGGTTATTAAATTGCTTACAGCAAAATGTTATAATAAAGAATATATTTGCACCGTTTGCTTAATAATTTTTTATTCGTATATTTATAATAAAAGAAGTTTTAAAATAAAATTTATGTCACAATTCAACTTACCTACTGAAACAGTAGAGTTACCATCAAAAGGATTATTATACCCTGAATCTTCACCTTTATCATCAGGTACTATCGAAATGAAGTATATGACTGCTAAAGAAGAGGATATCTTAACTAACACAAACTACATTAAACAAGGAACTGCTATTAATAAGCTTTTAAGATCACTTATAGTTAACAAAGAAGTTAATTTTAGTGATTTACTAATAGGAGATAAAAATGCTATTATGGTAGCAGCAAGAATTCTATCATACGGTAAAGATTATGTAATAAAGTATAACGGTGAAGATGTTACTGTTGATCTAGCAGAGCTTAAAGAGAAAGAAGTAGACTTAACAAAACTTAAAGATAAGAAAAACGAATTCCAGTTTAACTTACCTAAAAGTGGAAATACTGTAACGTTTAAGCTTTTAACTCAAAAAGACGAAGATTTAATTGAAAGAGAAATTAAAGGCTTACAAAAAATTAATAAAACAGCTCAACCAGATGTAACTACAAGATTAAAACATATGATTACCTCTGTAAATGGAGCTTCAGAACAAAAAAATATCAGAGAATTTGTTGACAATTACCTTTTAGCTCAAGATGCTAGAGCTCTTAGAAAAGAGTATACAAAAGTCAATCCAGATGTAAATCTAGTTTTCAATTACGAAAATGAAGATGGAAGAGAGGAGGAAGTTGATTTGCCCATCGGGCTTAACTTTTTTTGGCCTGACCTCTAATTATAGGGTATTCGTTTTCGAACAGATACATCAGATTGTTTTTCATGGAAATGGCGGTTACGACTGGAATACAGTCTATAATATGCCTATATGGTTACGAAAATTTACCTTTCGAAATATTCAAGAGCATTATGAAAAAGCTAATAAAGCTAGCAGTAATAAAACTACGCCTGCTAGAGGACCTGATATTTCTCCATCCTATACATCAAAAGCCTCAAAAAAATAGAAGTTTTTCCTATTTATAAGTATACTTTTTATATATGGCTGACGAACCAAGCAAAAAACGATTAGACCAGATTACTGAAATCAACAAGCAAGGTGCTATGTATGTTGATATTCTAAAACAGCAAGAGAAAGCTCTCAAAGAGCTGTCTAAGACTGATCAAGATCGATTAGGTACTAATCAAACATTCACTCAATCAGCAAAAGATAACCTCAATGTCGCCCAACAGTTAGCCGCATTATCAATATCTGATCTAAAGACCAGAGGAAAAAGAGAAAAACTTGAAAAGAAAATAGAAGCTATAAAACAGAGGCAAAATAATTTAGAAGCCGAAATATCTGAATTAATAGAAGAAGGAACTGACTCAGCCCTTGCACGAGCTAAACTATTCAAAGATCAATTAGACACTTCTAAAGACTTAGTCAAAGAAGCTCGTAAGCTTTCCTCCACTTTTCAAAGAATAGATAAATCAGTTTCGTTTTTTGATGCCATGTCAGACTTGGTTAGTGATATACCTGTCTTAAATAAACTATTTCCTGAATTTAAAAAAGCTGCAGAAGCTGCAAGAGATGCATTTGCAGAAGGTGATGGTTTTTTCACCTCTATGGGGAAAGGAATAGCTGAGTTAGGATCATTTGGTCTGAAAGGTGTTATAGCTATGGCTATCAAAGGAGCTATATCTATTCAAGATAAAGTAGTAGAGATGTCTAGAGCATTCGGTGTTTCCACAGCCGCAGCTTCTAGGATGAAAAACAATATTAATGCTACTGGTTTAGGGATAAAAGAGTCTCTAGAGTCTACAATAGCATTTCAAAAAGCTTTAAATACATCAGCTAATATAGGTGCTAAACTAACTCAGAATGCCGCTGTACTTCAAAAACGAATGGGTATTTCTGCTGAAAATACAGCAGCATTATTTGATGCAGCTTCTTTAGCTGGGATGGAACTTCAAGAGTTTACCGAAAATATAGCCGGTACTGTAGCGTTGCAGAACGGACTTACTGGAAGTGCTTTTAATTTTCTAGATGTAATTGAATCTATTGGTTCTGCATCAGAAACTACTCGTTTAACTATTGGTAAATTTCGAGGAGGTATAGCACAAGCAGCATTTGAAACTAGAAAGCTAGGATTATCATTTGCTGGATTAGAAAGTTCTTCTCAAGGTTTATTAGACTTTGAATCATCTATAGCAGCAGAATTAGAAGCAGAACTATTAACCGGTAGACAGTTAGAATTACAAACAGCTAGAGAGTTAGCTCTCAAAGGAGATTTAGCAGGAGTTGGTAATGAAATCGTTAAGCAGCTAGGTTCAGAAGAACAGTTCCTTGCAATGAATGTAATGCAGAGAGAAGCTATTGCAAAAGCAATGGGGATGACAACCGAAGAAGTTTCTAAGGCTTTTAACATTAGAAGGAGAGATGCTGATTTAGCTAAACTACAAGCTAAAGATGCATTTGCTAATGCTAGCTTTGAACAAAAATTAAAACTTATAAAATCAAAAGGCTTCTCAGATGAAGAAGCTCATTTACAACTTAAAAAGCAATTAGGAGAAGAAGCATACCAGCAAGCACTTCTACAGGAAACAACTACTGAAAAGTTTGCTCAAGCGATGGAACAAGTTTCCAATCAATTAGGTAAGAAAATAGTACCTTTTATAGAAAAATTAAACCCATTATTAGACGGTGCTAGTCAATATTCAGGAGCTATAGCAGCTGCCTTTGCAGGTATTGCCGGTATAGGTATACTTGGTAAATTATTAAAAGTTTTTAAAGGTGCTAAAGCTTTTTTAGGTTTAGGTAAAGGTGCAGGAAAAGTAGCAGCTAAAGCCGGTGGAAAAAATGTAGCTAAAACAGCAGCAAAAGTAGGTGGGAAAACAGTAGGTAAATCCTTACTTAAAAAAATACCAGTAGTTGGTGCATTAGCAGGTTTAGCATTTGCCCTTTCAAGAGGGTTAGACGGAGATATGTCAGGAGCAGGACTTGAACTATTATCAGGTATAGCCTCTTTAGTACCTGGAGCTGGTACAGCTGCATCGGTAGGTATAGATGGCTTATTAATGGCAAGAGACTTAAAAAGAGCACAATCAGGAGATGTAGATGCTGAAGATTTTACTATTAGGACTCATCCTAAAGATACTTTAGCGATGGCTGGAGGTACTCAGTTTGGTAAAGAGACTAATGATTTATTAAGAGAATTAGTTCAGGAAGTAAGAGCTAGCGGTAATACATATTTAGATAGTAGAAAGATAAATGAAGTTATGAGACTTAATGCATACGAACAATAATGAGCATAATTAGAGATTATAATAAAGGAAAGACGGACCTTAATAAACTTAAGTATAGTAATACTATGGGTGCAGGTCATCCTGGCAAAGAACCATTAATAACCAGGGATATACCAATCGAACCTGCTACTTCTAAAAGCCCAGAAATGAGATCAGCTCTTCAAAGAAGAGGAGATGACTTAGCACGTGTTACTAAATTATTTGGAAGAACTGAAGGTTTAACTTTACTTTCTAATAATACAGCTTTAAATGGAGCAGTAGCTTTATCTAGAACTGTATTTGGTACTTTACAAGATAAAAAAGATGCTTTAACAGGAGGAGCAACAGGAAATGCTTTAAAAGATACATTAGGAACATTAGCTTCTACACTAGCACAGGTTTCTGTTGCTGGTACTGGAACCCATTTTATAAAAGGCAAAGTATTTGGAACTCCTAGTTACCCTCGTAATAAAGTAGCTACTCCAATAGCTAAACTTGGAGAACCAGGTAAAGTAAGGGTAGTATATAATAAAGATAATCAATTAGCTAATCACGGTAGTGAAGGTCAGGATAAAGTAAACATGCAAGATGTATACTCTGGAGAGACTGAAAAACCTAGCGAAGACTTAGTTAAGTTTTTATTTGAAGTTATTAGACCAGGAGAAACTAGTAATGTATTTCTACCTTTTAGAGCTTATATCGATAACTTCAGTGATAATTATGCCGGTTCTTGGAATGATAGCCAGTATATTGGACGTGGAGAAAAATTTAAAACTTATAGTGGATTTGATAGAACTGTAGAAGTTACATTCAAATCAGCTGTTGCTACTAAAGAAGAGTTGAAACCTCTATATAAAAAATTAGTTTACTTAGCTTCTACTACTGCTCCTACTTACTCTAAGAATAATATTATGAACGGTACTTATGTGAAGCTTACCATAGGCGACTACTTTAGCAAACTACCAGGTATTATTACTGCAGTAAGTTACAATTGGAGTTCAAATTATCCATTCGAAGTTGCTTTAGGTAAGACTGAAGAATATAAAACTGAAGACGGTACTGATTCACAGCTTGCACAGCAGCTACCTCATATACTAGATTGCTCTGTTAGCTTTTCTCCAGTACATTACTTTACTCCTCAAACTGGACTACATCACTATATTACTAACCCTAGTGAAGAAGATTCACAATTCTTCACACCAGGAGAACAACCTAAAAATTAATTATGAATAGATATAAAGATATAGGGCTATTGAAAACCGGAGAAGGAAAACAGTATAAGTCTAATCCTATATATCCTGCTATTCCTCCTTCAATAGACGATTTTTATATACTAAGTAGTGTTGGAGATAGATATGATACTTTAGCATTAAAATTTTATGGAGATTCTAAACTCTGGTGGATTATAGCATCAGCTAATAACATGACTAAAGCTTCTTTAGTAACCGAACCTGGAATACAAATCAGAATACCAGGAAATACTCAAAGCGCTATATCAAGATATAAACAAGTAAACTTAGATAGATAATGTCTCAGTCTTATAAAAAATACGGAATAGTTGGAGGTCCGTTAGGTAATGGGGTTATCAAGCAATTAAAAACTAGACAACACGTACTTAACAATAGACAGAGTAGAAGTGCTGATGAATTAACATATTTAACTTCTAACACAAGCTGGTGTAAAGTTACTTCTGCTGTCGATGTAGATATAAATTATAGTAACGAATTTGCAGACGATCCTAACTATATACCTAGTTTTAGTAACGTACACGCAAAATTAAACCAACTTTTTGGTGGAACTTTTTCAACGTTAGGTCAAAAATCAGGTTTTCCTCAAGGTCTTGGCATTAGTGATTCTTCTGGTGAATCAGCTTACAGCTTTAGTAACACTCAAGGTATAGTTCCTATGCCTGGTATAACAGGTTTTCAAGTTACTTCTCAAGGTACATACGGTACTTTAAGAGCAGGTTCATTTAACTTTACTGTACATTCAGTTGAACAGTTTAATTTAATGGAAGAGTTGTACCTTAGACCCGGATTTACTATTCTTATGGAATGGGGGCATTCTAATTTTTTTATAGATAAAGATAATTTTACTTCTACTCCTACTTATTACGACGCAAATAGATTTACTGTTAAACAGAAAGAGAGAGATTTAAGAAGAAGCCTTTTTAGTATAAGAAGTAAAGATAATGCATATAATTATGACTTTTTATATGGGTTTATAAAAAACTTTCAATGGAGCTATAACGGAGGTAATTATGAATGTCAAGTAGATGTAATATCAAAAGGTGAAGTAATATCATCTATATCACAGTTATTTGTATCAAATAATAAATTAAAAGAAGATCAAGACAAAAATACAGAATTAGAAAGTGTTTTAAAGGCTATTAAAAACGCATCCGGTATTTCTGACTTTGAAGATAGTTCAGATATATCAACTAACACTGCATTTATATTAGACGCTATAAAAAAGAATGCACCTGATTATATAGATATTTTTAAAGACTCTTCTATACCAGTATCTTATTTTTCTGGTAATACTACTTTTACTACATCCAATAGTTTTAAATATATTACTTTAAGAGATTTTTTATCAGTAGTAAATAAAGCAGGTCTTTTACAAGGACCTGACGGTAAAAATATAGTAGACTTTGAAACAGGAAAAGAATTTTCTCCTGCTTTTACTACCTTTCCAGAACATATTGCATTAAATCCATACATATGTTTACTACCTGGTAAATCTACTGATAACTCTGACTATGCTTACAATTTATCTAATCAAGCTACCGGACCAGTAGATGAAATACTTAGCATCTATATCAATATAGACTACATTTTAGCTAAATTAGAAGAATTAGGAAAAGTAGAAAGCAAACAGGATAGAACTGTTTTTGTATTTATTGATAGTATTTTGAAAGGAATTCAGACTAATTTAGGAGATATAAATGAATTTCATATGCACTATGATGAAGATGAAGCTACTTACTCAATTATTGATAAGAAGATAATACCTGATGAAAAACAATTTGAAAAAGATCCTGATGATTCTTCTTTACCTCATTCATATATAGATGTAGCAGGTTTAGGAACAGAAGTATCTGATTTAAGCGTTGTATCTAAAATCTCTGGTAAGTTAACTACAATGCTTTCTATTGCTGCAGGATCATCTAATACTTCTGACTCAGATACTTTAAATCTTCAAAGATGGAATACTGGTCTTAGAGACAGACATTTATACGAAAAAGCTGATAAAAAAACAGCTAATAAAAAAGCAAGTAATAAAACAGAAAATGAAACTTTAGAAGAAAGAGCTAAAGTATTTGAAGAAAAAGATGATGAACTTAAAGATTTCATAACTAGAGTTAATAAACCTACAAGCAAATTTAAAGTTGATTTACCTGAATCTGAATTTGATGATATAGCAGTATTGCATCAATCAGTGACAGAACAATATTTAAATAAAATTACTGTAGATAAAAAAATTAATGCTCCTGGATTAATTCCTTTTGAGCTTAGCTTTACTATGAAAGGCATTAGCGGAATAAAAGTAGGTCAAGCATTTAAAGTAAACGAATTCTTTTTACCTAAAAGATATCAAAATAGAGTAGCATATATAGTAACAGGTTTAGATCATTTAGTTAACGATAATAAATGGACTACTAACGTAACATCACAAATTATATTTACATAATGGGATTACCTAAATCAAAATATAGCAGTCCAAAACATACACCAGGAGGAGAATTCTTACTAAATAAAGAAAACTATATAGGGTGGTATGTAGTAACTTATAAAAATGAATATTTAACCGGTAAACAAGCAAAAGATAACTCTAAAAAACTTATACCCATAGAAGAAGAACAAGTTGTAAGACCGTTATTTGTAGAAGATAAAGTAGAACCTAATTTAACGGTAGTTAAAAATGGAATTTGGACAAGATATTTTCTTAAAAAAATTACTAACCAAAAAATTATAGAGGTATCAAAGAAAAAATATCTATTTTTTGACAAAGCACCTAACATAGAATCGGCAAAATTAAACTGGATAATTCAGGGACCAGTTGAAAATCGGTTAATAAATAACTATCTTTACTATGGTGCTGAACATAATAACCGTATAGCTACTTTAAGACTTAATAATACCTTTGACGGTATTACTTCATATATTACAGACTATAAAGAGTTTGTAAATTAAAATATTTATCGTAACTTAGAGTAAAAGGTTATTTAAGTGTTTTATATTTTAGAAACAGATACACAGTTAGACAGAATTAAAAGTTTAGGAAGATTAGGAGGGTATGTAGATATCATAAGTTCTAATAATAACTATCATCCTAAATTGACATCTACAGTAGCAGTTTATATAAGACCTATAAACAGTAAGCACGGATTTATACTTCCTGTAAACCACGATGAATGCCTTAATATAGATAAAGAACGTGTATCCGATATTCTTAATTCCTTTACAACACTTTATACTTTAGATAAGAAAAACTTGCTGTACCACTTTAATATACAGCATGCAACAGATGTATCTTTACTTTACTCTATGACTTTTTATGATAGATTAGATTATTCACGAGAAAATAATACACTTAATTCCTTTTATAATAAATTCTCAGATAGATCTAATATAAATCAAATTATTCCTATCTCTAAACTTTACGAATCTTGTGAAAAAGTTTACGATAGTGTAAAGAGCTATATTGATATTGAACTACCGTCTGGGTTTAATTTTTATAATAATATTGCAACTAATGTATTTTTTCTTATAGAGCAAACTGGATTAGGTATAGAGTTAGACAATTTTATTAAAAACTTTACACCTCGTAACTCTTCATATAATATTAGTAAAGAAACTGTTTATACTTCTTATAATCTATATAATGCTACTTCACGTCCTACTAATGCTTTCAATAGTGTAAACTTTGCTGCTATTCCTAAAGGTGAAGAATATAGAAACTGCTTTAAACCTACTAATGATTTTTTTGTTGAGCTAGATTTTGATGGCTATCATCTTCGTTTACTTTGCGATGAAATAGATTTTAAAATACCATCTTCTTCTGCTCATAAGTATCTAGCAAAGATGTATTTTGATAAAGAAGATATTACAGAAGAAGAGTATAATAGTGCAAAACAAATTAACTTTCAAGCGATTTACGGTAAAATACCAGAAGAGCATAAAAATTTATCTATATTTCAAAAAATACAAGAATATATCGATAACATGTGGGAATCTTTTAGTAAACTAGGTTTTGTACAGAATACATTATCTGATAAACACTTTACAAAAGAATTAAAAGAAATGCATCCTGCTAAATTAATGAATTATATGATGCAAAGCTTGGAAACCGCTAGAAATATTCTTATCTTGAAAGAAGTACTCAGTTATCTAAGAGATAAAGAAACTAAAATAGCTTTATATACGTACGATGCTATTTTATTTGATTTTAGCACTAATGATGGTAAAGAGACACTTAAAGGACTTGAGAAAATAATGGAAACTAATAAGAAATACCCAATTAAATTTAAATATTCAAAAAGTTTAAATTTATAAGATTAAAAAGATATTTATATATGATAGAATTAAAAGTAAAACCACGGTTTGATTACGATATCGATCCTATTTACTATAATGAAGATATGAGCAACAAACTGTTTTGTACTTTTGCAACAGAAGAAACATTAGACTCTGTCCTAGAGGAAATTCAAGCAAGATACAAGATTATTTACAACAAAATTTTCGTACTTTACTCTAAAAGTCAAGACGAATATATCTGTACCTACAATGTTGACTTTGGTAACGTAGGACAATTTTTAGAAAATACTATATTAGTTCACCGTAAAAAGGAATCTAATACTCTATATACTATCAATGCTTTAAATACTTTGATTAAAGAATTAAATGATGGTAAATTAGACACAACATACAGAGTAAACTGGTCTGATTTCAGAAACTGTATATTGCTAACTAAAGGCCCTGAACTTAAAAGGGTAAATACGAAACTTCATCGTATTTTAGAGTTGGAAAGTTAAGATAATTTTCTTATCTTAATATAAATTAACGTTAAATAAAAATAAGTTATATGGATTTAAATGCTATTAAGGCTAAACTAGATGCCTTAAACACTAACGGTCAGCAGAGAGAAAAGACTGACTATTCGAAAATTTTTTGGAAACCAGAATTAGGTAAGCAAACTATTAGGATTGTTCCTTCTGCTTACGACCCTGCATTTCCTTTTAAAGAGTTAAAGTTCCATTACGGTATTGGAAAATATCCTATGGTAGCTTTATCTAACTTCGGGAAACAAGACCCGATTGAAGAGTTTGTAAAAGAGCTTAGAAAAACTTCTGATAAAGATAACTGGTCTCTATCAGGTAAAATTAACCCTAAGACTAGAATTTTTGCTCCTGTAATAGTAAGAGGAGAAGAAGAGAAAGGTGTTAGATTATGGGGATTCGGTATCACTATCTATAAAGCACTTTTAGCTTTAGCTGAAGATGAAGATATTGGAGACTTTACAGATGTTATTAATGGATGGGATATGGTAGTTGAGCAGTCTCAAGGTAATCCTTACCCTGAAACTAGTGTTAGAATTAAACCTAAACAAACTCCTTTGTCAGATGATAACGATCAAGTAGACTTATGGTTAAAGTCACAACCTAATCCTGTAGAAGTTCATACTGAATACGATTATGATTTTATTAAGAAACAATTACAGAATTATCTTAACCCAGGTTCAGCGGATGATACACCAGCAACTGCAACTCCAGCAGCTCCAGCTAAATCTGACTTTACGTTAGAGACAGCTACAGCAGAGAATAAAGATACAGTTTCTAAATTTGACGACTTATTCAACGAGTAATGGCTAAAAAGAAAGAAACTCAACAAAAAGCTACTGCTGCAGTACGTAAGTCGTTTAACCTTAGTAACTTTAAGAAGAAGAAAGGGTATTCTAATGCTTCTGTTAAATTTAAAGAGCAAGGATGGATACCTCTTTCAAAAGCTTTTCAAGATATTACTTCATTACCCGGTATACCTACTGGTCATATTACTCTACTCAGAGGACATAGTGATACAGGAAAAACAACAGCATTAATAGAAGCAGCAGTCAATGCTCAAAAATTAGGTATACTTCCTGTTTTTATTATTACTGAGATGAAATGGTCTTGGGAACATGCTAAGGAAATGGGATTACAAGTAGAAGAAGTAGTTGACGCTAACGGAGTAGTTACAGATTACGAAGGTCATTTCTTATACGCAGATAGAGGTACTTTAAATACTATAGAAGATGTAGCTGTTTATATAGCAGACTTAATGGATGAACAGGCAAAAGGTAATCTGCCTTTTGATATGTGTTTCTTCTGGGATAGTATAGGATCGGTTCCTTGTGATCTTTCAGTTAGATCTAATAAGAATAACAACGAATGGAATGCTGGTGCTATGTCTACTCAGTTTGGTAATAACCTTAATCAAAAAATACTACTATCTAGAAAGGAGAATTCTCCTTATACTAATACTATGGTAGCTATAAATAAGGTTTGGACTATGAAACCTGAATCACCTATGGGTATGCCTAAACTTCAAAATAAAGGAGGTATGTCGATGTGGTATGATGCAACGTTAGTTGTTACTTTTGGTAATATAACTAACCCAGGTACATCTAAAATAAAAGCTATTAAAAACGGTATGCAAGTAGAGTTTGCTAAACGTACTAACGTTCAAGTAGAAAAGAATCATATCGGAGGAGTACAGTCTAGAGGTAGAATAGTTATGACTCAACACGGTTTTATAGAAGATGATAAAAGAGCAATCGATAAATATAAAGATGCACATAAAGAACATTGGTTGAAACTAGTAGGGTCTATAGACTTCGATTTAATTGAAGAAGGAGACTTAGAAGAAACTCCTATAGCTCCTAATTTACTAGATTAATGTACGACGATATTCTTAAGAACCTTAAAGAAACCCCACCACGAGCATTGAATGATCATATCTTGATTATAGATGCTATGAATATGCTGATTCGTAGTTTTTCATTGCTCAAAGCTATGAACCCATCAGGAACCCATATCGGAGGACTGGTGGGATTCTTGCGTTCTTTGGGGTATGTAACTAGAATATTTGATCCTACTAGAGTTGTAGTAGTATGGGATGGTAAAGGAGGATCAGCTAATAGGAAGAATATCAATCCAGATTATAAAGCTCAAAGAGCTACTTCAAGAATAACTCATTGGGGGTTATATGATACAAGAGAACAGGAACAGGAAGCATTAATAGGTCAGTTATATAGGACACAAGAGTACTTAGAATGTTTACCTATGCAACAGATGGTAATGGATAAGCTAGAGGCTGATGATATAATGGCTTATTTAGCAGTAAGAGCTGGTAATGCAGGCAAAAAAGTTACAATAGTATCATCTGATAAAGATTTTCTACAATTGGTCGATAATAATATTGAAGTATATGCACCAGTTAAGAAAAAAACTTTTACAAAAGATAATATATTTGAAGAACTAAAAGTTCTTCCAACAAACTATAATATTGTAAAAGCATTATTAGGCGATAACTCTGACAATCTACAAGGCGTAAAAGGATTAGGCATAAAGACTATTGTTAAAGAATTTCCTAAATTGCTTACTGAAAAAACTGATTTAGATTATGTTTATAATGTTGCTGAGAGTAAATTAGAAGGTAAAAAAATATTTTCTAAAATTATACACTTTTGGGATAAAGTAGAAACGAACTTTAAGTTAATGGATCTTCATAATACAGCTTTAGATGATAACGAAATAGAATACGTTGAAAATATACTTAAAGAACATATCCCAGATCTTCAATCTGGTGCTTTTCTTCATCTGATGGATCAAGATAAAATTGAAGGTATAACTAAAAATACAGAAGGCTGGTTAGAAAACTTTAGAGGTTTAACAGTTTTTGAAAGGTAGATGAAAGAGTATTGGATAAATTGGTTTTTATTGAATACTTTAGCTCAAAAGTTTACATTACAAAAAAGAACACATTGTTTATATGAGTTCTGTAATATACACAAAGATAAAGTTCCTTTTCATGACGAATTTAATCGATTTTTAGTTAATGAGATTGGAGACAGTAATTTTTATTACGACGTCTACCATATTCATAAATGGAAAAAAGGTAATTTCTTTGATCAACATACTGATAATAGAGCTAATAGAAGATTTGCTTACGTTCATGAACTAAAAGAGTCTGAATGTAAAACGAAACTTTTAGTTAAAGGTGAACCTAGAGATTTTGGCTTGTTTGACGTACATACATTACATAGAGTTCCAGTAATAAAAAGCGGTGAAAGAATATCTCTTACAGTATTTGGTAAGAATAAAAAAGAAAAAGTAATAATATGAAAGGAGTTATAGCAGGAAATTTCGACGTTATTCATCCAGGTTACATT
>Ga0228660_1000042_pt1 | contig 32109 bp, 35 predicted proteins | sample 74DmetaG_FD_183032 | JGI IMG/M metagenome (GOLD analysis project Ga0228660, IMG submission 183032) | Seawater microbial communities from Monterey Bay, California, United States - 74D | ecosystem: Environmental > Aquatic > Marine > Coastal | place: USA: California | collected 2016-11-11
TGTTGGTTGTTTTTGGGCATTGTTATACGTATCAATTGCTTCTTGTGACAATTGAGACTGTCTTTTAGGTATTATTTTAGTCTTCTTTGCCATCTATTATCTTGCTCTTGTTATTCCAACTTTATCTGTTCTTGTTAAGTGACAGTCAACTATGATAGATACAGAAGAACCGAATTTGTTGCCATGTTGTGTTAGATTATAGCTACTATCTCTACCTACAAATAACTGGTTCTCTCTAACAGTATCTACTTCGTAATAATCTTCATGCCACATTACTATATCCCCTACCTCAGGTACAGTATCTGCATCTACTAAATCTTGTCTAATGAAAGCAAATGATGCTTCCCTTCCTAAATCAGGGCCGAATTCATCTACATTAATTATCTGATCTCCTCTAGTTATAAGGCAGTTTAACTTAACTGGGTTGAAGTATACTTTATTTAGTGATTCCCCGTATAAGTTAGCTTGAGTATCATTCAGCGATAGTTTGTAGTAACCAATTTCTTGTTCTACAATATCTTTTAGTATCTCTCTACTTATATGAGTCGAAAGTACGTTAAAATCTTTTTGACTACCGAATAACATATATTATTTTTTCTTTTCTACTGTCTTATCAGCTACTTCTACTTTCTTTACTTCAGGAATCCTTTCTAACGATGTATTTTTGAAAGAAGCAAATGCTTCACTAGCTGGTTTTGTTGTTAGTAATTTAACTTTCATAATAGCTGTATTATTATCTCCATTATGTGAAACCTGTCCAACTGTCAATACTCCTGGCATAGCTCTTAACATCTCTCCGATATCTTGAACTGTTACGTCCTCGCTATGACCTATCCTTACCATTGCTTGGTATACTGAGAATTGTATTTCTGATATTATATCTATTATTTTCATTATCCTACGTATATGTGCATTGGAACCCCTTGCATTGTATCGTTAATAAATTTTGTCTGTGTAGCAGCAAGTTCTAATTGATTAGTTAGTGAAGCTGATTGCATAGTAGCTTTTAAGTCTTCTACTAAGAATACTTTTTCTTCTCTAGCATCTGCTAATAAATCTGCAGCGTTCATAGTTACTTCTGAACCTGGTACTGGTACTGTTTGATATTTTCCTCTAATATAAGCTAGCATTTCTTTACAAGTGGCTACTGTATACTTAAAAATCCACTGTCTACCAATAGAATTGATTTCTGAGTAAACTAAATTCTGAGCATTTACGTTTGATAAGTTTGTTGTTACTCCTGATGATGAAGTTCCTCCTCCTGTTCCTGATACTCCGCCGCTAGATTCAGCTCCTGCTGCAATTAATAATGAATCATCTACATAAGCACCTAATTTATCAGATACACTGTAATATTGTACTTTTAATTTACCGTTTGTTTTAGGTGTAGGGAAAATTCTAAGTTTGTTATTATTAATCTCGAATGTGTAAGCTGATTTCCTTATTTGATCATTAAACTCTATTGCTTGAGTTTTTAAAACATCATAAGATGCTGGCATCAGTAAGAAATTTACTCCTGGGGAGTATGAGCCAAAATCAAATGCATCCATAAGAGATTGTATACCTGTTCCGGTACCTGCGTAAGGATCAAAATACCTTAATATAGCCGGTGGTGCCTCGTAGAAGACTTTTCTTACTTCTATACTTCCATCTCCAATCAAAGATTCTAAATCATATTCTTGTTGTCCTTCTACTAAGTCTATTAAGTAACTCTTTAAATCTACATCTCCTCCTACTCCTGCTTCCATTCCGTATTGAGCGCTTGCTCTTACTACACTTTGAAGGCTTGGTTTAAATACAGTTGCATTAACTGCTTGCCCACTAGCAGAACCTCCTATAGTACTTGACATTGTAGATGCTGCTATAGACTCTATTACTTCTTTTCCATATGCTGTAACTGCTTCTTCGAAAGCTGTGTAGAATTGTCTTTCATTTAGTTCTATATCTAATACAGGCCATCCTAATTTTTCAGCACAGTATCTTGCAACCTTTGGAGCATCTTCTTGAAATGCTAAGTCATCGTCGTAAAATCCGAAAGGAGTAGCTTCACCTGCAATGAAGTCAGTTGTGCCATCCCAGATTTGTATGTGTGAATTAGTATGTGACATATTTTTTTATCCTTCTTCTGTTAATGCTATAAAGTAACCTAATGTAGAACTAAATCCATCTTCTCCAGATCCTATTGATCTTGCTTTTATTGACCTTAAATCGCCGTATTCAAAGTTGTTAAACTCTTCATTAACGTACTCTGAACTAAACATAAAGCTTCCGCTAGGGCTTAGTAGGTAATGTTGATTCGATGTTGAACCAGAAATTTGTAAGTCTATAGAGTCATCTGATAAATTTGTTAATCTAGCGTATTTAATACTGGAGGAGACAAATGTTCCGGCTCCTGGTAGGTTATCTACGTTGACTACTTCTGTATGTACATTAGCTGGTATATTCATTACTCTATTATCGGCGTAGCTGATGCTAGGAATTCTAATTTCTACGTTAGTTCCTCTTTCAACTCCTTCGAGTTTTACTCTCTCTCTAATAAAGTATGTAAAATTTGCATATTTAGGCATCTTGGAATAGTTTATTTATAAATAGCTGTTAATCCCTGAAGGTTTTATATACCTCTAGTACTGGTGCAACTATCTGATGTCTGTGATTATATTCTAGAGATGCAGTTTTGAATCCTTCTACCTGTTCTTCTATTCTAGCTAAGAAAGAAAATCCTGTTTCTCTTTTATCTTTTAAGTCTATTTGGGCCATGTCACCACAAATTACCATCTTAGAACCTTTCCCCAGACGTCCTATTACTGTCTCCATTTGGGAGTGTGTAACATTCTGTGCTTCATCTACTATAACAAAAGAATTTACAAATGTTCTACCTCGAAGAAATGCAAAAGGTACTATCTCTATTGTTTCCTCATCAAGTAGTTTTTGTATTTTTTCTTTATTGTAGAGCATATTAAGATTATGATAAATTGGTGCTAACCAAGGGTCCATCTTTTCTTTTATATCTCCTGGTAAAAATCCTATGTCTTCTTTAGACACAGTAGGCCTTGTGATAATAACCTTTTCTACCTGTTTGGTAAACAGCATATCTAAAGCTACTTGTGTTGCTACTAATGTTTTACCTGACCCTGCCATTCCTCTGATGACTGTTATAGGGGATTCTAATATATTGGATTTTGCTACTTTTTGTTCTTCGTTTAACTGAACGTTAAACTTGATTGGTTTTTTTGGTCTTCTCTTTGGAACGAATACTTCGTCCGTATGGTGGTTTGAAGGCATATATAATAACGTTATTGTTCTTATCTATAAATATAGGAAAAATTTGTTATATAACCAAAAAAAAAGAGGCCCGAAGGCCTCTCTTAATATAATTGAAATCTAATTCAGATTATACAGTAGCTAAATCGCTAACGAAAATCTTTCCGTAGAATTCTGGTCTGATCATTTTCTTAGCATAACGAGTCATGATACCTTTACGTGGTGTGAAGGTAGTTGGATCGTATACTAGAGGTGTCATCATTAATGGCACGTAAGGAGCATAAACAGCACCCGTTTCTAAGAACTGAGAACCTCTGTATCCTGTTAGGATTGTGTTTTCAGTCATATAAGGGTTCTTATATACTTTGTAACGTCCGTTTAATGAACCTACTTTCTGTACTCCAAAAGCAAAATCCATTTTGTCTCCGTCTGTGTTAGCAGCATATCCTGGAATTGATTCTAAGATTGTTGCTACAGAAGGTGAACATACTAAGAAGTTTGCTCCACCTCTTAACGTTTTCTGGTGAATTTTGTTAGATACTTTTTGGATTTTAGTTCCTAATGTTTGGAACCACTGTCCTTGAGTATTGTAAAAATCAGAACTAGCTGCAGTTCCTGTTGACCAAGATGTTCCATTCCATGATTTGTTATTTACAGCTGACCAGTTTTCAACAGTTACAGCATCTTGAATTAACATATCTAAGATCTCTAAGTCAATCTCCATTGAGATGTACTCGCTTAATAAAGAAGTTAACTCAGCCTCAGCGTCAATACTGTGGTATGCGTTAAGATCTTGAGAGAATTCTGGTGTCCATTGTGCTTTTAACTTTCTAGTCTTAGCTACAATTGCTTCAGAAGCAAGTTCTACGTTGATTTCTGGGATAGAAATTGGTGCTGATGGATCACTATCTTCAAAGTCTCCTCTTGAATTGTCTGCTGGCTGTACGTGGTAGTTTAGTACCACACCAGTAGCTGCATCTGCTAAACCACCTGCTTCTTTTTGTATAAATACTACATTAGATCCTACAATTTTTGTGTACTGAGGCAATACTGCTGCTCCTGCAAGACTGAAAGCTCTTACACCTTCTTTATCTGCATCTGCTGGTAAAGCGATAGTAACTGTCTCAAAATCTGCTAATGTTAATTCTGCATCGTAGTTTATGTCTGCTAATGCTGCTGGTGCTACTGCTACTGCTGCTCCTGGTGCTGCTACTGAATTAATTGAGTATCCAAATCTACCTGCTCCGTATAATCCACCTTCTACTTCATCAGTTACTTCCATCTTATCGTTAGCAGTAGATACGTTTCCGTACATGTTGTCGTTAGCTCCGAATCCGCTAGTTGCTGTTCCGTATTTAAAGTCTAAGTAAAATACAAGTCCTGAAGGTAAATTCATTGGTTGTACAGATACAAAGTCTTTTGCTGCTATTTGAGCGAATACCTTACGTACTAATGGTAAAGCTACTCCTGCCCACTGCTCTCCTCCACCAGCACTGAATGATGCTTGTGTTCCAGTTGAAGATCCTTCAGATACAATCTGTTTTGCTTGATTCTCAAGAATCATAGCCATGTTGTTTTTCTCGATCTCGTTAGTATATCCTTCTAAGAGTCCTGATTGAGTCCATTTGTCCGCTAAACGAGAAGCATCTGCTTGCAAGTTTTTGAAGTTACTTTGAGACCCTTCTAATAATTGATTAATTTCCATAATTAAAATTTGTCTTTTTTTTATTTATTTTATAATTCCTGCTAATTTTTGCATTCTTTTTACAGCATCGCTTACTTCTGAAATTACTTCTGGTTTAGAAGCGGTTGTTCCAGTTGCTTTGCTAGCCATTCCTAATTTAGCTTCTTTAATTGTACTTTTAGTAGTTTTCCCAACTACGTTATCAGATACAGTTTCGAATACTAATTTTACTTCTTTAACTGTTTCGGCTTTATCGAATGCTGCGATAACACTTACTTTTTGCGATTCAGTTAAACTACTTGATTTGAAAACTTTATTTACATAAAGTAACTTAGCGTTAAGAAGATTTACTTCTTGTAATTGTCCTTTCAACTCTTCAATAGTTGTCATAGCTTCTTCTAGTTCACTAGTTTCTTCTAATTCAATTTCTCTCATAGCGTCAGACATTTTACCTAATTCAATATCTTTAACAAAGTCACCTACTTTCTTACCTGCTTTTTTAGCATGTTTGGCTAAGAACATTACTGCCTTTACTAAATCATTGTCTTTAGGGTCTCCGAAGTCTCCTACTGCGTATCCAGGTCTTACCTCTTCAATCTCTTCTTCTGAAATTTCAGATTCATTTCTGTGTTGTGTAACGCTTGCTGCAGCTCCTCCTGCTTTACGTAATCCTTGAGCTAACTTTTTTCCTTTGTCTCCAAATTCTCCAGCTTCAAGTTTGTCCATTAAGTGTGATAGTCCAGCAGCACCGCCAAATATAGCAGCAACACCAGCACCAACTGTTACAGGATCTATTACTTCTTCAATACCTTCCTCCTCTATAGATACTTCTTCTATAGATTCGTTTTTGTTTTCATCAGACATTTCAGTAATCTCTCTTAGTAATTCATCTAAGTCAATTTCTTCTTCGTCTTCCGCTCCTACCATATCTCCTACTGGTAGCTCTTCTCCAGGAATTTCTTCCTCTCCTTCAGCTCCCATTTCTTGAGATATAATATCACGGATAAGGTCCTTAAGGTCGTCCACTTCCATGTCCTTTACCTCAACCTCTTCTTCTTCTGCTTCCTCTTCAGATTCTTCTGAATCAATGTCAGCTTCGTCTTCAGCACCTACTTCTTCTTCTTCCTCTGTGAAAGTTTCTTCGATTGCTTCGTCTTTATTGTCTTTGTCCATTCCTTCTTCTACCTCTCCTTCGACTTCTTTAACTACTTCTTCGTCTTTAGATGAATCATCCATTTCTTGAAGTTTAGCAGCTAACATGTCTTTAAGATGAGGAGTTAAAGTCTCTTCCAAAGCTTCTTTAGCGTTAGCAATAGCAGCTTCTCTTACAGATTTAGCTTCAGCAATAGCTTGCTTGAATAAATCTTTGTTTGCCATTTCTAATAAAATTTGTGTGTGTTCGTACGATTATTGTAATCGTAATGTGAAGTTTTTTTTCTTGATCTAATACAGTATAAGGAACTGTATATTTGTATATAAATATATACGTTTTACAAAAACAAAAAAAACCCTTACATTTCTGTAAAGGTCTCTATATATTATGTGTTTTTGCTTATGCTCTTAGAATGTCGTTAATTAGATTGTGTACCTTTCCGTACTTGTTTTCTTTTTGTGCTCCTTCGTTTAAAGATACGGGATTCATGAAAGCTCCATGTGTAGATGGATTAGATACAAAGTCCCAACATACTAATTCAAAATCTGATTGTACTTCTAAGTACCCTTCATTTGTTTGTTGTACTGAACCGGTACCTCTAGAGGAGATTCCTATGGTATGACCTGCTTTTATTATCTCTTTTACTATATTACCTGCTGGTGTATTGAGTAGTTCTACTTTTCCCATTAAGTCGTCTCCATTCCAATATAGGTCTTTAACTACATGAGAAGCGTTCTTAAGGGATACTACAGCTGACTCTGGATGATCTAATTCACCAAAAGCGTTTCCGTTTTTAACGAATTCATCAACATACTTTTTAGCCTCTCTCATTAAGAGGTCTTTTTCGTATATTCTTCCATTTTGGTTTTTTGCACCAGCTCTTTGCATTACTCCTTCAACTTCATATACTCCTGGTCTTTCCTTAGATTCTTTAAGGATAGATTTAAATGGTGTAACATTTACTAATACATTTGCCATAATTTACTTTCTTTTAGAGTATTTATACTTCTTACCTTCTGCAGCTATCTTATCTGCAGTTTTGACTTTTTCTGTTCCATATCTACCACTGTCTGCTTCTTCTGCTCTAAAGTAAGTTATAGTAGCTAAACCATTCATTCCACCAATGTTACTTCTGTAGATATCTCCAGTATTTACGTTACGAATGTTTTTGACTACCCATCCTGCATCTTTATCTGGTCCATATTGACCTTCTGGTGTTGAGAAGTATTTAGCAACTTTTTCTAGCTCTTTTCCTTTTTCTCTTTGAACTGATACCTCAAGGAATTCATACCCGTCAGGGTATCTTTTGTATGCAATACCTGCTAATTTTGGGTTAGCTTTAATTTTCTTTTGAGCTTCTACTGGAACCATTCCCTGTCCTTTAAATAACCCTGTTTGAAATCCTGCGGTTTTTAATCTTTTCATTAAATCAGGTCCAAACTTAATAAGCTCTTTATTTAATGCCTCATTAATAGGAGTAAAAACTGTTTCCTTCTCATCCAATTCTTCTTCTGCTATACCGTCTGTTTCTAACATTTTTACTTTAGGCATTTCTAACCCTTTAGTAAATCCTTTATCTGTTACCGGCATTAAGTCTTTTCTAAAAGCAGCTTCGATAGCTGGGCCTAACATAGCTCCTACAGCTAATCCTTCTGTGTTCTTAATATCTTTAAAGCTATCGTATACCTTTTGTATCTTTTCTTTAGTCTTTGCATAAAACGACTCAACTTCTGTTACTACATTTTCTAAACTGTTAACAGCTGTTTGCATTCCTTCGAAATCGTCATAAGAGGTAGCTACTTTAGATAAGTTACCTGTGGCTGCTTCGTTTATTACTTCTTCTTGAAGTACTTTAGATATAATAGCTTTGAAAGCTTCTTTTAATTCTTGATGCTCCTCTATACCTTCTTCTGCTAAGTTATCTGTTGCTATGAATCCATAGTCTTCTCTTTCTGATGCTTTCTCTATTGCAGTGTGACGTGGAAGATCTTTATATACTATATTACCCTTTCCATCAATAACATTGTAGGCTCTATGTGAAGGTTTATAATCTTCTTCTATATTCTCTTCTGCTATATCTTCTCCTTCTAATATCTTACTATCTATATAACTTACTAAATCTTTTTTAGCAAAAGGGATCATTCCTGGTTCAGTAGCTGGACCGTTTTTCCATTCATCCCAAACGATTGTAAGTGCTTTGAGTGCCTTATCTAATCTTGGTCCCATAGACTCTACATATCCGCCGGTTTCGTAATCATTTTCTGTTACGACTTTACCGCCTTTCATTTTTCTACGTCTACCTTCGTTAACAGAATGTGATGCATAGTCTTGGCTTGCTTCCAGATGATCTTTAAACCCTTTCATAAAACCGCCTACAAAACTATCAAAGTTCGGATGATTGAAGATTTTATCGTCTATACTCATTAATGCTTTTTCTCCAGCACTATATCCCAAATCTTCTAGTTTTTGATGATCTGGTCCTCCTATTGCTTCACTCTTTGTCCCCTTAATAGCTCTATCTCTAGCGATCATGTAATCTTTTGAGTCAATTTTTTTATCGCCATTAAGATCTTTACCTTTCTTTTCGTCTACATAATCATTATTAACTGATATGTATTGTTCGAATTCGTCTACGATTGCTGCTTCATCTGGTGCATTCAAAATGTCTTCCATATGAGTGTTAATAAAGCCTTTAAGTTCTTCTCTGCTTGCTCCTTTTTCTCTTACTAGAAGAGACATTACTTGTTTAAGTATTTTATCTCTATCTTCATAAGGATCCAATGTATAGTCTATAGCTTCTCTTAATTCAGCTTTTTTTAATCCATTAATAGTGTCTACATGATTGTTCTTTTTTACCGGAACCATTTGATCATGTTTATCTACTTTTTTAGATTCTCCTGCTAATAGGTGTAGGTAGTGGTTAGGATCTTTTTTTAGATTCTTCTCAGCTTTTTGTTTAGCCTTAGCGTAATCTTCTTCTGATACTGTTTCTTGAGACATTAGTCCCATTCCTTCTAGTTCGTAATCTACTCCTCTTTCGATAGTTTCGATAGAGTAACCAGGTTCTGGTTTGTCGTAGTGTGGTACTTCTTTTTTTGCAGCTTCGAATATTATTCCTTTGCTTTTAAGAATACTTACTGTATCTTCATATCCGTTGAATGGAGATAGGAATTGAGATAATTCTCTCTTTGCATCTTTAACAAATTGAGACTTAGAGAAGTTACCCTCTAATATTGCGTTATATTTTTCTTGTATTGTTCTCATCTAGATAGTCAAACATTTTAGTGTTATATGGTCTTTTTTTTGTTTTAGCTACTTTATATCCAAGTTTCTCTGCATACTTAGTTGCATTGTTCTTTTTTCCTTTCTTAGAAAAAGCATTAGGAGTCGCATATTGCGCTCCTGTACCGGGTGTAAAAGAAGCACCACCAGCATTGGTAGCACTTTGTTCATTCAATTCCTGTAATACTTCTTTAATAAGTTCCTTAAGCTGGCTTACTTTCATAGTAACTTTAGTTCCTTAATCAATTCGTAATACTGCATTATATTTACAAGATGATCATCAGTTACTCTTTTTGTTTTATCTACTGGTTTGATTGCTTTTGTAATCTCCTGTAGCTTAATAGAAACGATTTCATCTTCTACCGTTGCTTTTATTTTATCAAGAACATTTTTTAATTTCTTAAATTCCTCATTAACTACGTTTCTTAATCTAGTAGATGAATCAACTGAAGTAATAAATTCTTTTAATATATTTTTCTGTTCTGGAAGTAGCGTACCGTATTTAGAGTTAAATTTCTCTAATAGTATTTTGAATGTAAGAAGTTTTAAATCTTTATCGTATTTTGAATACTCTTCGATTAACGTATCTCTTACTAATTTTCTGTTTTGTTGCTCTTTAGTTAGGTGTTCTAATATAGTAGTCTTATTATCAACTAGGAAATTAGGATCTATTACATCGGTAACTTTATGAGCTTCCATCAAACAGAACAAAGCTGCTAATGGTTTATAGTCTTTAACAGAAATAGAAAAGAACTCATCTAAGTCGTAACTCTCTTTTATTTCTTTTATTAAACTATATTTTTGTTTTTTAAGTACCTTTCTATCTATAGTGCGAGCTACCTCTATAATAGTCGATACAATAGACTCTGCTTTAGATTGTGATACTGATTTGTTTTTGAGAATAAATTCATACAATTTGAATTCACGTACCAAAGCTGTTCTTCCTGTGAAGTTGTTTTTTAAAATGCTTACAGCTGCAGAGTCCTTTTTATTTAAGGTATCTGCTGCAATCTGCTTGACAAGCAATTCAAATATTAGCCCGGTATTTTTATACTTACTGTGTTTAATGCGCATTATTCTATTGTTTTGTTGTACACGTAGTACACCTTACCTTTATAAATAGTGATTAATTATCTAAATCCTTGATTTGTGATTCATCAAGTAACTTATCCTCTTCTTTTTCTTTACTTTCAAAGATAATTTGCTTCTTTTCAGAGAAAATGTCTCTATTTTGATAGAAAAGTGATCTAGCTAATGTATTATCTACTTTAGCTGCACCGTCCTGTTCATTAACGTTTTCGTTATCTGAGTCAAATCCACCTTCCATTCCGTGTTTACCAAGAGGGTCTCTTCCTCCTAGGCCGTCATTAGTTCCGTAGTGTGATGCTTTTATTCTTGGTCTACCACCTTCTGGTCCTATTTTACCTATACCTGGTGTATCGTCTTCGTATCCAGGAGGTACTTTACCAAATGGCATACCTTTTTGATCACCTTGTCTACGTCCATATAGTGACGCTAAGTCGTGTGGTGTACCGTAGGACTTACCTGATTTAGCAGGATCGTTTCCTTCGTTTTCTATCTGTGTAATTCTGAATAATCTCTTTTTATCCTCAGTTACTAGGTCTCTCATTTCCATATACTGGTCTTCTGATAAGTTGAAGATATTATCGTATATGTAGTCTGTAGGGAATAGTTTGGTATCTAACATCTGTGATGCTAAATCTACCTTTTCTTTTAATAATGCTACTTTCTCTTGTTCAAAGATTATAGACGGGTTGGTAAGACTAATTTCAAAGTTGGTAAGTGACTCACCTTTAAATCCTTGAGTATACAGATGTACCAGAGCTATCTTAGTTAACTCAGATTCCATTATTCTCTGTAGTCTTTCTACTGTTCTAGCGAATCTAATGTCTTCTGCTGCTAAGGTTGCTTTACCGTTTAAGTCTCCTTCGTAACCGAAGTATGCTTTAGGTACCTTTAATGCTGCGAACATCTTATCTCTAAGGTATTCTATATCGTTTGTACCATCGTACTCTAATCCTTTAGTAGTTTCGATTTTTGTTGATGTATCTCCTCCTCTAACCGGTAGGTAGAAGTCTTCCATCATATTCATCATATTGAAACGTAAGTTGTAATCCCCTGTTTGAGGGTCAACATACGGTGTCTTTTTCATCGTGTTGATAGTCTTTTGCATAAACTGCTCAACTTCGTTAGGAGGTATCTGTCCAACGTTAACATAAAATGTTCTCTTTTCAGGAGCTCTCATGATACGGTGTATTAACATCGCATCTTCCATTAAAGTAAGTTGTTTGAATATCTTTCTAGCTGGTTCAATAAAAGATCTACCATACGGTAGGTAGTTAGTATCCGATATTAATCTGAAGTGTGCTATCTCGTAGTTATCAAACTCTACTACCTTTTTGTTACTTTTAGGCATATAGTTAGGATCCTGTGATGAAGCTAATCCATCGGGATCTAATTGGAAAGTGACCTTACCTGGATTCTCTGGGTCAAGTCCTTCCTGTCTAGTCATATGGTAAACAGTATAAGGTAGTACGTTGTATACTCCAAATTCTTCTGCAATCTCTAATTTTAGGAAGAAATCACCGTATTTACACATATTTCTAGTCCATGACCATAAATTAAATTCTATATTAAGTACATCATAGAATAAATTGTAAAGTACTTTTTGTATATTTTCATCTGAAGATTTAATGGAAAGTACCTCTCCCATGTCATTCTTGAGAGTTGCTTCATCTGCTAGTATATCTAGGGTAGAAGCAATTAGTGGATCGGTATCCATTGCTTCGTAGTCAGAATATAACTGTATACGAAGTGTCTGGTAATTCAGATTGGGGTTGAATATATTCTTATTATTATAGATGTAGAGTCTTGAGAATCTATCTATTAAAGAATTAGTTTGATACCTACCTGTGGTTTGTATCTGATTTACGTCGGCAACTTTAAGTTGGTCACCTCCGATGTTTCTTATTACTACATCGGAAGAAAAAAGTCTACCTAGTCTTTTAAATAGTGAAGTATCTGCCATCTATACAGTTTATTTATAAATATGGTTTATCCAATTAACCAAGAGATATCTTCTTGGCCGTGTTGTGTTTTAACAATATACGGATTATTTCCTTGGGAAGCAACTGTTGATATAACAGCTTGGTTTTTTGCATTAAGATTAGTAAATGATGATAATTGTGCTCTAGCTAGGTCCATTCCCTGTTGTCTTAGTCTTAATGCAGTATCCCTAACATACAGTGCTGTAGCAAGTGCCATTAGTAAATCATCATTATAATTTGTCTGTGCCTGTGGTTTACCGTTCTTCCATACGAATACTCTCATCTCACCTAAAGTACGTTTAGACTGTATCGTAACAGCTTTCTCACGTACATACTCCATTGCTTTAGCTATTACTAACGGCCTTGTTCTAACCGACATTGTAAAGCCTGGTACTAGTTGATCTCTTTCGTATTTAGTCATATATGATTCTACAGTATCCATTTGACTTTTAGCGCTATAGTATAAATTCCTGTATTCTCTTTCTAGTATCTGTTCTATTGTAGCCCATCCAATATTTGCATTCTCTACTACAAGTAGTGCATCGTTGTATTCGGCTGCTATAGCTACTAAAACGTTTCCGTAATCTTTAGGAGATAATTTTCCTTTATATTCCCCTACTTGAACGCATGTTTCTATATCAAAAACGTGAAATGCAGAATAATCTTTAGAGTCTCCTCTAGCGACATCTGCTACGACCATATAAGATTTAGAGTAATCTGGCTGTTCCCATATCCATAAATTACCGTCTATACCTCTTTTTTCTACAGGCTCTTTTAAGTATGTCTGTTCGTAGAAACTTAAATCTTCTGGTTCAAATACTGTATCACCTGAGGCTAAGAAGTCACAGTCGCATTCCTGTCCTGCCATCCTTGGTCCTAGGTCTCTATCTTGTTGCTCTCTCCATTCCTGATTTCTTTCTGGATGAACTGTCCAAGGTAGTCTTATAGGTAAAAATGAATTATCGCCAGCTTCAGCTTTATCCCATGTCTGATGAAACCAGTTACCAATTCCGTTAGGAGTTGATAGTGCCATACATTGTCCACCGGTAGCTAGTGTTTGCTGTGCTGCAGTAAATGTTTCTGCAATATTATCTATAAACGCTGCTTCATCTATTAGTAACAGTGATACTGCTTCAGATCTTGCAGCATCTGCATTAGATGATTTAGCTGTTATTTTTGAACCGTTTTTAAGTCTAAGTGATAATTTATTCTTTTCTACCGCTGGAAGTTTTAACCACTTAGGTAGCTCATCATACATAAACATTGTCTTTGTAACAAGGTTTCTTGCAGTTGCTTGTGTAGTTGCTAAAGCTAATACGTTTTTATCTTTATGAAATAACATCAACCATAAACTATAAGCAGCTGCTAAAGTTGAAATACCTAACTGTCTAGATTTTAAAGTAATAATATATTGTTGGTCTCTAAATAAGTGTAGTACTTCTGATTGAAAAGGGTATAAATTGAAAAGAATCCTACCCCTAGTAGGGTGTTGAATATGACAGTACTTCTTCATGAAGTACGCCGGATCTTTAGCGCACTTGATATATTCCTGTGCGATTATTTTTTTTATGTCTTTTGCCATAACTTATTTTTTAGCCAAATAAGGCCATATAATCAACCTTTACTTCACCAGCTGAAATGCTTACATGATCTAGTAGGTTAACATCTAATGCTGCTGAAGTTACGTGAAAAAAGTGTATATCTCCGCTTTTTAAAGTAGATGCTATATAGTTACCGAATCCTGGTTTTACTTTAAATTTTTCTTTTGCTATCCTACCTAATGTTTTAGAAGCAGCTTCTTCAGCTGATTTAGGATTTTGTAATACTCTATCAACCATGTCAACCTTTTCCTTCAATGATCTAATAAAATCAAATTGAGCTGCAGCTGCTAGGAATCCTGGTGCGTTTTTTATTTTAAAGTAGAATTCGAAAGCTCTTATTAATTCGTTTTTAGTAAAGCTAGTAGGTCTTACTACTTTTGCTTCTGATTCCATATTTAACACGGAACTTAGTGCCTGTATTCCGAATACTACTGTTAGTAGTACTAGGTTAGTTTTCTGGCTGCCGAATTTGCCTAATGTTATTTTCCCGTTATGTGATTTATATGCTTTTACTTCTGCTTTTACTGATCCAATAGTTAAATCTGGTTCAGATCCTCCTCTATTATCTGTACATGTAACAGGGTTTTTTTGATGTTGAAATAACCAGTATAGCGCTATTTCTCCTGGTCCTACTGTCTGGTCTCCTGCATTCATAGGAAACATCTTTTGATATGTAGCTAAATCGTCAGGATGTACTTTCATATCTCCTGAGCCTTGCGGTTGACTGTATTTACCTTTTGCTTGCGGTATAACTGGAAACCCGTTATCTACTAAGTACTTATCATACTCTACAGCTACTTCGCTTAGAACATTTCCTGATGTTTCAAAAATAATATTATCTAATATAGCTTTATCTTCTAAGTTATTGATATCAGGTACTCCGGTTTTAGTCCTCCAAGCCCATTCAGTATACAATTTATCTATTACATTCATATAGCAAGTTTATTAATTTCATAGTACTTATGCTTCTGGCTCTTCTCCTGCTTCGAAATCTATATCTCCTGATGTATCGGTTGGTTCTTCTGCTCCTCCATCATCAAAGTCAGCTTCACCACCTGCTTCTCCTCCTCCTTCTTCTCCGGGGAAGTCTCCTCCACCGCCTCCGCCTCCGAAGTCTGCTTCTCCTGCTTCTCCTTCGCCTTCTTCTCCTGCTCCTTTAAGAGGTGCCTCTTGGTACAGTCTAGCTAGTTTATCTAAAGCTTGTTGGAATTCACTTATGTTACCTAACATATACCTTTTACCTAATATATGAGCTTGGAAGTTCTTTCCGGTCCATTTTAAAGTAAAGTCTTGTCCGTTTACTAAGTTAACTCTGAATGTTGTTGGTTTAGGAGAAACCCAATCAATTGTATCCACAAACTCTTTAAAGTCCTCTGTCATTAATTTAACTAACGTTAATTTAAGAGTAGGAAACTTTTCTAACATTGTATCTGTAGCATCTTCTAATACTGTCTCTTCTGATGCTTTTTCATCTCCTACCGGGTCTTCCGGTGAAGGTTCTTCTGCTTCTCCTAATGGACGTCCGTCGTCGTCGTAAGCTACTCCATGATCTTCTTCATCATCTTTTTGCATTTGATCAGGGTCATAACTTTCTCTAAGAACTTGTATATAAGCTTCTTCAATTAACTTTTTTAGGTCTTTTACTTTCATACTTTATTATTTAGTTCTGCAGTGAGACTTTCCTTTTAGAAAAGGTCTTTTACAGTTTCCTTTAACATGTACTCTACCGCATTTACCGCAGCATGTTGCTTCTTCATTAACAACTCCTTCATCGTAAGCGTCAATTATATATGCATCTCTTATTGCTTCAATTACTTCTAATGCTGCTTCTTTTGGTGTTGTACCGTCTTCTTGAGCCATATCAGTAATTACTCTTACAATAATATCGAAATCCCCTCTTCCTTCGTTAACTACTGTTTCACTAACTCTCTTACCTAATCCAGGTAAAGCATTTAAGTCCTGTACGTACTGATCTGTCTTAACAAGTATAGTACCTAACTTCTTTGACTCTTCACTATCTCGTCTATCTGCTGCTTTTTTTGTGATATGAAATATTGTTACTTCACTTACTGCAGGATTAAAGTCTGGGTCTTTATCTTTGAAGTTGCTGTTATAGTATTGTTTTTGATGTATTCTGTAATTCTCACCTTCATGCTCTAAGTTATGATACTGTAGGTGTACAAACATTGGTGCATATCGGCCCATTCTATCTTTGATAGGACTCTTATCGTGAGCTTTTAAAGCTTCTACTGCATCGTTTTCACTAGCTACACCTTTTGGTAATAGATCTACAAAGATCTGCTTTCCGAACATATCCGGTGCATTCTTATTAGCCGTATCAATTACTTCTGAGCCTTTAAATGATTGGTCTGTATATTCTTTTAGAAGTGCTTTACTTTTTTTGCTTTCAAGTCTCATATCTAAATAACCTGTATTAGATAGTACTTGGTAAATAAGATGTACAGCATCCATTTCACCGTAACCGTATTTCTGAGCTACTCCTTTTATAAATCTTTTTACGTATTTTTCTGCTTCCGGGTTGATATTAGCTTCACTTATTAACTCGTCTTCATGCTCTTCTCTATATTCATTCCAGTCAATCTGATCTTTGGGGTGTTTTTTATTCCACTCTCTCCACTTATCTTTTAACTCAGCTTCTGTCTGCTTACCTTCATTCATATCATAGTCTGCAATTTGTTTTTGCATTCTATATAACTTCTCTTCAGCTTTATTCAATAGATTACCGTACATATCTGCCATTGGTCCTCCTTCCGGTTCAGCTTCCTGTTCCATATCTCTATATAACTGAGCTATTTCGTCTTTAAGGTCGGCTACTGCTCCTCTCAAGTATAGTATGTCGTTAAAATCTAAGTTACCTCTACCTGGAGGTAAAGCATCAAATTGATCGAATACACCTTCTTGTAGAGCTAATGCATCTATCATAGGTTGCTTTTCTTCTGCTTCAAGGTAGTGTTGTGCTGAAGATACATACTGTCTAGCTAAAGTAACTTTCTTTTGCCACCAATGAGGAAAATCTACTTCTCCATCCATTTTGTCATACTTATCTAATTGCTTATATAATTTAGAAGCATATACAGCTATATCGTACAAATCTTTCTTAAGCATACTTGGCTCATCATCCTGATGTCCTACATCTAGATCACCACCTTGATCATGCCCGCCTTCCGGATGCTCTGCTCCTTCAGCAGTGTATGCATCATACCTGTCTTCATCACTCTGTGCTGTGTTTAACAGGTCATTTAAGTCGTGGTCATCTCTAAATTCTCCTCTAGGGAAAGTAATAGCATTAGGTAAATCATCTCCTCTTTGAATATGGAGTACGAAATCTTCTCCTTCTTTGTAGTTAGATTGTAGATGATCAACTACATTTTGTATAGCATCTAAATCATAACCAAAAGTGACTTTATCATCTTCCGCTATTTGTTTATTTTCTGCAAATAAGTCTAAGTTTGTATCTGATACAACTACATCATTAGCTGAGAAATCCATCATAGCATCGTATGCTGTTTGTTCATCTCCAAAGTAATACGTATCTGAACCGCTAAATTCTACTTGCTTTCTGTATTTATCGTCCAGTATGTCTATAGCTTTTCTAGCATCTCTTATATCTACCTTTAAGTAGAATAGCCCTTCTGGTGCTTCTGAGAGTTGTAATTTAATTCCTAATTGTTTTGCAGCTTTTTCTAATCTAGGTCTAATATCATCTCTATCATTTCTACTTGCTCTTTTGTACATATCGAGCATTCGAAGATATTTTTGTCTATCGTTTTCTTCTTCGTTAATCTCTCTATTATATGTATCCTCATCATGTCCCTGCTGAGTAAGTGAGATAAACTCCATATCTCTAGATAAGTTGGCTTTTAGTTGAGTTGAAAATCCATCATAACCTTGACTAACGTAGTTATCTAATTCTTTTTCTGCATCATCAGGATCTTCTGTATATTTTAAAATTATGTTAAGTAGTTTATCTAGATACTGATCGTTACTGCTTTGCTCGTTTAACGATTTAAAATGCTTAGTTAATTCATTAGCTACTACATCTACATTTATAAATGGCTCTCCTGAAGGTTTAACGCCTACATCTCCTACTACTTTATCAACAGTAAAATCTATTAAGTGTAATTTAGAACCTGTAATATTAAATACAAATTCATCTTCAAAATCACTTTTGTATTTTACGTATATCTCAAAAGTATTTATATCAAAATCATGTGCTTTAATACTTTCTATTTCATCACCTGCTTGTCTTAGAGCTGCTATAATTGCCTTACCTACATCCTTTGCAAGCACTTTTACTTCATCAGCTGAAAACTCTACTTGTTCGTTTTCTTTGGTAAGCTTTACTTTAACACCTTTATTAGCTAGGTCTTCTGCTGCTCCTTCATCATCAGTGGCTACATACCCATCATCTCCCATATCTTCTTCTTCTTTCAATAAGGTTAATTGCTTAGTTAATGATTCTTTTAGAACTTCTAGTGTTTCTTTAGTTTTGATTAAGTCTATAGAAGCGGTATTTCTATGTGTTCCGTTTTTAATTTTAGATAATGCTAATTCGCATTTAGATAAACGGTCTTTAATTTCTTGATAAGTCATCATATGTATATGTTATATAGCTATATAAATAAATAGATTAGTCTTCCCAAATAACGTTTTTAAACTTTTCTGGTGATAAACCGAAGTAGTCTGTTCTCCACTGTGTTTGAGCAAAAAAATCTAGGCTGTACCATTGATCTTTCTTTTTCCATAGCTTATTAGCTACATCATCCCAGTCTAAGTTAAGAACAAATTGTTCAATTTCCAACTTTTTTTCGAGTAATGTATCGTAGTCAAATGAATCCCATTCATAATGGAAGACTTCAAATACAGCATCTTTAGAAACATAATCAATAGATATATCTATTCCCCATTTAGGTTTCATTTTAACTAATTTATGTAACATTGGATTAGTCTGTGCTATAGCTAATAGTTGCTCTTTTGCATGATCATCAAACCCCTTTCTTTCAAATAGGTCTGAGTGATTTATATGTGCTCCATCTCTCTTGCCCCAAACTAGCCAAGGAGATCTTAAACAATCTTCATGTCTTCTTTCTACGGGACTATATCCATTGAATGGTAAAAAAACCTGTTCGGCTTTAGTTAAGTGGTATCCGTTTTGATCAAATAAGTCTACACAGTTTCTGTCTTTAAGAGTGTTAATCTCTTCTGTAGCATTAACGAAATAAGCGTCTCTATTGAGTGTATTTTCCGTTAATATCATTGACAGTGGTAGTTTAAGTATCTTTGGAGAGCTTTAGCATAGGTCGTACCCTTATCTTTTAACTTTCCTTTTGCTGTTCTTACTTTACTGCAGGATAGTTTACCTAACCTGTCTTTAAGTATTCCAGGATTCATTGGTTTATGATCTCCTTCATTTGCTGAAAAAGAAGAAGGATCAGCTGATAGTTCTCCAACTTTAAATTGTAGTTCTGATTCTATTCCTAGAACTCCTAATTCAGCTCCTAGTTTTACTTCTTTATCTTTATTACCTTTTAATCTAGCATTATAGTAGTCGACATACTTATATGCATCTTCTTTGCTGATCTTTTTACTATTTTCATACTCTCCTTCTTCATTTGTGTATATGTAAAAAGTACCAACAGAATCTGCAAATAATTTACGGAGATGATCGTTGTCTAGGTTTCTACCTCCATCAATTACACTAAGCACTGTAAGTTTATCTTGAGCAAGTGTGGTTTCATTCTTTGTCTTTTCTAATGCATTACCAGCTTTTGCTGCTGCTTTATAAGCTTTAGAGTTTTTATGAGAAGATTTTTTACCTGCTTTTTTCTTAGCATTTATATTAGCCCAAAGCCCTTCTTTAATTAATTGTCTTAATTCAGATTTTTTCATTATTTTAATGGTCCTCCACCAACCCAAGCATCGCATGTTCTTGCTCCGGCACATTTAAACCAGAAGAATTCACAAAATCCTAAGTTAGATTGTTTTACTATTTTTTCTCCATTTTCTCCAATTGCTTTTGCAATCTTCTTTAATGTAGTAGCTTTTTGATTAAAAGCTGAACAGTTAGAACATCTTGAGGTTTTAGCATGATCTACTGTAGTATCCCATAATTCTGCTTTATCTTCCCAGAATCTTTTAGAACCCTTATCATCTTCGGGATTAAGAGGGCCGTATCTATATTCTTTTATTGTTACATTTCTACCTAACGTATTTAAATCTATATCTTCTATAGAATCCATAGGCTTAACCTTTTTTCCTTTAATTTCTTTTTCTTTAGAAAGTGCTGCTGGAGTGTTATTATCTCCAAAGTCGGAAAGGTTTCCTTCAATTACTATGTCTTTAATTACGTCTGTTAATTTCATGTTATTTCTTTTTCCAGATATCTCCTCTACGGCATCTAACAACTGCTCCTGAGGCATAGGCTGATGGCCAAGTATCGTATTTGCTTTTAGCTAATCTAGTACATCTATCATCTTTTTCCATAATAGTATTTTCATTAGTACTTTCGTACATTGTACCTACTACTAGGTTTCTAATATCCTCTTTAGTTACTTTTGCTTTTTTTGTATTCTTCACGACTGTTTTTCCTTTACTTCCTGCTTTCTTTTTCTTAGCTGCAGTAGCGGCTCTTTGACCTTTAGTTAAACTCTGTGCTTTTGCTTTTGGTAAACATCTATCAGGGTTCTTTTTATTTTTAGATGTTCCACAATCACCAGCTATATTACCAGAAGAAGAGATGCGAACCCACTTCTCTTTCTTAAACCAGTCTCTTAAAGACTCCTTTATAAGCTCTCTCATAAAAGCTTTTATATCTGATGATATTTTCTTCTTTTTAGCCATTCTTAACTGCTTCTGATAGCAATTTAATTATAACACCTGCAAGTCCTGTAAATAAAATCCAGAGAGCTTTGGTTACTCCTTCTTTCCATCTTTTTAGTTCCTGTAGTTCTAATAATTTTAGTTGAAAATCTTTATCTCCAGCTTGCATTGATTCTCTAAATTCAGAGTTCTTATTAGTATTCACTATAACTCCATTGTCTGGGTTTAATAAAGTGTACTTGAGATCTGATATGTCGTCTTTGAGGTCCTCCATGTCTTTTTGCATTTGCTTAAGTTCTCCATTAGGCATATGCTTTTTTATGGAAGTAAGCTCAATAAGTACGGATTCTAATAATTGCTTTTGTGTCATTATTAAATGTAGGTTATTTGTATATATAAATATACCTACTTTATATGTTCACTAAGATGGGTTACGTATTGACGTACATTCTTTAATATCTCCTTGTCTTTTATTTTATTTGACTGCCAGTCTTCTATATCTCCTGCTTCTGTAACAAAGGTATCTTGGGTATTAACTAGAGCTAAAGCCCACTGTTCTACATCGTTTGCAAAAGCTTTCATATTACCTTGCATCATACGTTCTTCGTACTTATCGTACAAACCTGCTTTTTTTAAATTAGCTTCCATCTCAACAGTACATGGATCAAAACAAAAGCCGTGGATCTTATACATTTTTTTTGCTAAATGATGTTTCATAGGACCACCGCAATTAGGGCATCTTAGTGGAATTCTTAAAGCTTTTTTTGCTGAGTCTAGTTTTGTTATGTTTTGTTTTATTCCATTTTTTATAGTCCACTGTCGACCTCCGTCTTCCCATATATCTCCTTCAGCATACTTTTTTATAGACTTTTTATATCCAGATTGTTGTTTTGTACCAGCTGTAAAATCTTTATTTACTAGATTACGTACTCTCTCTACATCTGATTTTTTAAATTCTTTTTTAAGTAGAGATTCATTACTCATATCCTAATTCTTTTAATTTATTAATTACAGTAGTAACATCTCCGTCTTTACATCTTATTGCTATTCCACCACTAGCTGCCCATTCGTCTATATTAGAGGGTTTATCATCTATTAGAATACTGTTTTCATTAGCATAATTTTGCTTGTTTTTTGAATAAGCGAATATAACTTTAGGTTTAGGAGTTAGTTTATTCTTGACCCAGATGTTTTTACCTAACCTAGAATTATTATCTCTAGAAGGAGAAGTTAATAAGTCGGGGTTGTACGGTGAGATAAAGTTCCAAAGCTTCTGACCTTGAGGCATCCAGTCCATTCCAGCCCAGAATTTAACTCCTACTTCTACGTCAATAAGATTCCAAAAAGCTGCTTGACCTTTTGACTTTTCGTATTCTTTAGGAGTCATCCCAGAATAGTGTTCAAATCTAGATTCAAAATCAGTTAGTACTCCGTCCATATCACAGTATATCTTATATGGTGGTTTTTCTTTTTCTTCCGGTAGAGGGTATGCCTCTAGTAAGTCTACTATACTATTGCTCATATCTTATTCCAATTTATTTCTTCTGATGTTGCTGCTAATTCATAAGGGTGGTTATCGTATCTATACCCCATATTATAATACCTAGTCATCCAGCTAGGTGACTGAAGGTAGTGTTGGTATTCATGTATTAGTGTTTCAATTATATGTTTTCTGCTAGTCATTTGAGGGTAGTAGAAAATAATTGAATTATCGATACGATCATATTCAGCATCAGGACATTCTTCCCCTAATTCTCCATCGTCGTCTTCTCCTGCAAGTCTTGCGTAAATACTCTTTTCGTATTCAATATAAGGGGTACATTCTGCAAATTTGCTATAACCGTACTTTTTAATTACCTTTGGTAATATTTCCTTAACTACTTCTTGTATTGATTGTATATCCATAACCGTTTTTATATACATAATATAAGAAAAATAATTCAATAAGGCAACTAGTTTTTAATAGAATCTTCCCAATTTCTAAAAGTTATGTTTCCTTCTAGGTAAGCTTCTTTTTCAAGTTCCATTAAATTAGTATCCTCATTTGTATTAGTAGTTCCTATTGCTCCTAGTCTACCTTCTAAATTCTGTTTGTGGTGAACCATTTCATGTGCAAAAGACCTCATTACATCTTTAGGGTGCCTTCCTTGAACATAGAGAACGACTTCTTTTTTATTCGGATCGTAGTATGCTGTTCTTCCGAAGAAGTTAGAAGATTCTGCTATATCTCTTTTAATCTTTACTTCCGGTAGAGGAGTTATTTTCATACCTTCATCTATCATATATTCAAGTATAGAGCCCATAAAAGGAGTATAATCAAACCCTACTCTCTGGTCTTCGTCCTTATTCTTTATTATAATATGATCATGATGAAAACCTATTTCGTAGTATTGATCTCCAATGCTATTTCTTAACCTATTGTAAAGAGTTACTAATTTAGCTTTGTCTGCTGATCTCATAACACTCTTAGGAGCTATAGCTGTACCGGAAGAGCCTTCTTTCTTTACCTCTTCTTCTTTAAACATTTCGTTTAACTTACTATCTAACTCTTCTTGCATTATCTCTGCTATAATACTTGCTTTTAACATGTTCATTATTTTTAGTATCTCATCCTTAGACAGTGCTTGTGGAAAAAAGTCCAGTACATCATCTAAATTACCTGAAAGTATGGCACTTCTAAAATCTGTTGCTCTTACATTAGAGTCTGTACCGGCCGGTATAACTAATCCTTCTACGTTATCTCTATTTTTAAATGTGGTAACCCTTTTTAGATCCGGTAGATCTTCTTGTGCTCTAATACCTGTAATAGCGTAGAATTTTTGATTTGGATTAGCTTTTGCATAGTCTTTAGCAGCAAACATTGGATTCTTTTCTCCATCCATTACAACTAATCCAGGAAGGTATTTAGCGTATATCTTCCATACAGCCATTGATTCCTCCTTAGTTATTCCATTTCTTGTACCTCCTCCAATAAATACGTATACTTTATCTATCTTATCTAACTCGTCTCCTTTACCATTTAATACACCTACACCAGCGTCAGCGTATGAATCTATATCATACACCTTACCTCCGTGGTTACCGTTAAGTAGTCTTCTTACAACTTCGAAATGACCTCTGTGTGGTGGTTTAAATGCCCCTGGATATAATGCTATCATTTTAAAAATGCTTGTACTTTTTTATCTATTTCAGCTACATCTGAATGTTTTAATTCTTCTTGAAACTCTCTATCAACTAACATATCTGCAATATCTACTAGTACTTGTCTCTCTCTTTCTTTATTACTGTTATACCTTCTTTCTATAGTTGCTATCTTACTTCTCATTTTCACATCACCGGGACCAGTGCCGTTTTTATCATAAAATTTAACCCAGTATTTTTTAAGCTCTTTAACCATAGATTCATTTTCTCTATCAAATTCTATATCCGTCATTTCTTGATTAAATGCCTGAATTGCTTCTTGGGATGGAAGTTCGTATTCTTTTCTAAATGTAGAACCAAAAGCATCTTTGCCTCCGTTTTGTTCCATATAGTCTTCTAAGTAATTAGTAACTCCTTCTACCCCTCTCTCTGCTGCTTTATTAAATCCTTCTACCTCTTTTGCGAACTTATTATTTCGCATGTTAATAGATAAAGAAAAATTGTCTCCAAGCATATCTTTATAACTTCCAATCAAATCATAAACATTACGCCAAGTAGAGAATACAGCCGATTTAGGTACTCTTCTTTGTCTAGAGAAATTATTTATAAAAGCAATCATAGGATGAGTATATACCATAATCATGTATACACTATATCCTTTATCTAATAAGTTTTGTATCTTAGTAGGATTGGATGCTGTAGTATCCCAAACAAGCGATTTACCTGTTTCCGCTGCTGCTGCTACGTCTTTGTCTACTTGGCCGCTGGCTGCGGACAGGTTGTTGTGGTACGGGTGTGCTGGGTCTTCTACGTATTTGTCTGGGTTGAACATTGGGAGTCCTGTTAGTCCTAATTGTTTGATTAGGAATGATTTGCCTGCTCCTGCTCCTCCTGCCATTACTACTGCTTTGGGTTTGGACTGATCTTCTTTTATTAATTCTAACAGTTTTATCATTTTTACTTATTCTTTGTTGTTTATTATAATTAGTAGTTCTTTTTCTATTCACAATACGGCTTGATGTGTTTGCTGTTGGTGTATATCCTCTTCTTCCGTATGTATAAGAAGCATTACCTCTTCTCCAACCCTGTCCATAGTAATTGTTCCAACCGTTGTAGTTATTGTATCCCCACCCGTGATTATTCCAACCGTAGTGGATTCCATATCCCCATCTATCATATCCAAATGGTGACCACCTATAAGGAGATCCCCAAGAATTCCAACCTGTATATCCCCACACCCAATCATTCCACATTTGATCTCTATTCCAATAGTATCTATACCCTAAGTAAGGTCTATTCCAATTATACCTATTACCCAGTAGTCTATTATTCCAATCAAAAGAAGCTGGTTGACTGAGAGCGTATTGTGCAATATTGTATCTAAAAGTAAAATCTGTTCTTAATTTCCATCTAAGTTGTGAAAATGTTAAGGTATCGATTTCGACTGCAAAATCTGGGACTGTAGAAAATTGTTGTGTTTGTGCAAGGTGGTTTAGTGTTGTGTACTTCCACTGTACTCCGCAACTAGTTAGTAATATAACTGTAATTAGTAACAATCCTTTTTTTAACATATCTTATAGTTTTAGTGTTGTTGGGTAACTCTTATAAATAGGTTCCGTATTAGGGTTTTCCAATAGGTACAACTTATAGATCGTCTTAAACAAGTCAAAATTATACTCTATCTCGTCAATTATTTTTATTTGCCACCCTTTACCTTGGTATGTTCCTTTCTTCTTAGAAGCAGATCTTGTACTAGATTTCAACCATATTATACCTGTTCTATCAATTTTAATTCCTTTTGCTTCTTCTATTGCTTTTGCATAAGCAGCTAATTGTAAATTATAAGAACGGTGTAAGTTATTAGAAGTTTTTATATCTAGTAGCCATGTTTCTCCGTCCATCTTTACCAGTAAGTCAGCAGTTCCTGCGTATTTAAACTCATCAGAGTATACAAATTCTTCTGCGGATATAAGTTCTGGTTTATAAGTGGACCAGAAATCGTAGAATTTTAGTATCATTTCCCATACTACTTGTGAATACTTAGCATTACCGTAATCATCCATCCAGTTTACCTCTTTCCCTAATACTAAAGCTTCAGCTGCTTCATGTACTTGAGTTCCTTCCTTACCTGCTTTACGCATAATTAAATCAGCATTATGTCCTACATCCTTTAACCAGTTATCAAAGAACTTGTTCTTAGGCATATACTGTAAGATTGTAGTAACTGAAGGATAGAATTTGCCTTCATCTCTTTTGTATACTCTTCTATCTAAAAAATTAATTTGCTTTAACTGTGGTTTAAAGTCTAATCTGTTCTTTGCATTTTCTTTAAGGATATTCGTACCTTGTCTAATCATAAATTTAGTTTTTGCAACATTATCTTAGAAAAGTCTAATTCAGTTGCGTTCTGTACTAGTTCGGTAAATTGTTTGAAGCCCATCTCTGAAGGGTCTTTACCTAGTAGTTCAATTAAAAATACTCTAAAGCCAGCAGCTATTAGTTTTTCTGCTATTTCTAGAGCTTGCACTTGTGCATCAGTATCTAATGCGATGTATATATCTGTTAATTTACCTGTTAATAACCTTTTCCATAAAGCTGGTGATAAGCTCTTTCCTAATATCGGTACTGCATTTCTACGTATAGACATAGCATCAAAAGCTCCTTCACATAGAATTACCGGTTTATCCCAGTTAATTAAATTCTCAAAGAATACTATATCTTTAGAAGCTTCTGGATTTTTGTACTTAAAATAAGCTCCTTCGTAAGTTCTTCCAACAAAATAATTGAGCCTATTGGACTCAGAATAGCTTGGGATAATAATTCGTCCTCCATAGTCTCCAGTTGTTGTGTATCCAATATTATATTTAATAAAATCATTGTGGCTAAGTCCTCGTTCATTTAAATACTTTCTAATTTTATTAGCTATTATCGATGTATTTGAAGCTGTTACTAGTGATTGGAACTCTTTTGGTAGTTCTACAACATCATCATTTTTATATTCGTACTTAATACCCTTTTTAACATACTTAAGTACTTCTTGTGCTTCGCTTTTTGGTAGTTTTAATTGCTTTACTAGTGAGTATATAGATTGACCTCTAGATTTACATACCCAACATTCCCAGAAGTTCTTACCTTCTTCGTTAGTTACCATATTAATCTCAAGCTTAGGCTTACGGTGATTGCAGAAAGGACAATGAAAAGCGTAGTTGTCTCTAGCTCTTTTTTGACTCTTTCCCAGTACATTCTCTATTGACCCTAATAAAAAAGTATAATCCATACATAACAATTAATATATAAAGATAAGAAAAATAAATGGGAATACCAACTATACGTCAGTCATTTTTAATTTACCTGATTTAGGGTGTACCATAAAGTTGTCAGGTCTCAGGTCTAATTCGTCTGGGTCTATACCTAGGTTAGAGGCTTCTTTCTCTAATGCATCTATAAATTCATTAGGTACTTCTCCTTTATATTCACCCATAACCTCCATTGTAATGATACCTAACTTAGTATCTAATTTTTTGACATCGTATATGTATACAAAGTTGTTAGTTTTTTTTCCTTTAAGAATCTCGGCATGTTCTATTTCTACTTCATCTGTTGTAACTTTTACAGCTTTTCCGTTGAGTAGGTATACTGAGCCGTAATCTCCAGAACCTATGTACTTACCTCCCTGGTCTTGTATTTTGTCTATTTCTCGACTAAAACCTGGATCATATTCTAGAGGACCTTCTAATATGATTTTAGATAATTTCATTATTCTGTTTCTAAGTTGAAATGAAAATTAATTTTAGGATAATAATCTCTTTCTCCAGGTTCTGATTCAAAGAACCTATTAGCGCTCTGTACTTCGTATCCTTTATTTTTTAAATGTAATTTAATATTATCAAATACATCTTCTGGTATATCGTGTTTAACTATAAAGTCTACCATACCAAATCCTTTTCCTTTTAGTGGATCATCATCTTTTCTATCTTGACTATACTCTGCCATTCTGACGTGAGGGTCAAATTCTCCGTATTTGCTTTTTAACTCCGAGTGTAAAGAATTAGCTTGATTATCGTAGTTACTTTCGTTTAGTATTATTTTAGTTAAATTTATCACAATTTTATTACTTTAAGTTTTAAGTCTCCTGTACCTTTAATTAATCTATGATACACTCCTCTTCTTATAAATAGACGTTTTAATGTCTCTGGTGTATTATTATCGTATTGGAATTTCCAATCTGTTTCTTGAAGAGGTTCTATTATACGGTCTTCATAGTCTCTATGCCATACTAGTTCTTTCTCATCTACATTATCTGTAAATGTTCTTACTTCTCCTTCTTCTATGTACGGTCTACCAGTATCCACTAAAATTCTTTGAACCTCCTAAAGATTTCCAATACCTTCCTATATTACAGGACCAGTACCCTGCCTTAGTTTTATCTTTCTTTTGTGCACATTTATGTCTGGCTGCAAAAGATGCTCTTGCTCCTGGTTCTTTTATTTTAACAGATAAGTTACCGCTATCACCGAAGTTAACTTTTTTTACGTTTCCTGTTTTAGGATTCTTTACGTAAACAAAGAACTTTTTAGGTCCTCCTCTTTTTGGTTTATTCAAAGGAACTTCTCTTCCTTTGTATTCTGCTTCATTAAGTGTAAACCTATCTACCCAAACATCATGAGTTATATTATATATTACTTTATCTGATATTCTATCTGTATATACTTTTATTACTGTATCTGATTGACGGTTATGGTTAATGTTCATGTCTTGTAACTTATCAATCATATCTTCATAGTTTCTAGGTGCTACTCGTAAAAGGGCATGTTTTCTATCATCTTCCCCACCTTCTTCATATGAACCTTCCTGCATTGGTAGATCTAAGGGTACTTTTTGTCCTTCGTACTCTCCGTATAAGCCAATATCTGTATCTTCTAGCAGTTGAGTATCTTCTTCATTGAGTTGAATATACCCGTCTCTCCAAGCGTCTCTTGCTTCACTAAATAATTGTATAAAGCTATCGCTAGAATAACGGTAGACATTCTCATGTAGTGTTAGATCATTATCTAAATGATATTGTAATGATGGAATTCCTACTAAGTCTTTAATTTTTATCATCTGAAAAGTCTTTTCTATAAAATTTACCGAGGATATTATCGTTTATATAGTTATTACGAGTTTCTAATACCTCTTTTATAAATAGGTGTTTTGTTTCAAAATAAGTTAATTGCTTCTTATTCTGTACATATTTAATTATATCTCTCTTGAATTGCTTTACTTCTCCGTTTCTTACTAATTCTAGTATTTCTTTTTGGGAGCCATAGTATGTTTGCCAATCTGATTCTTTTATAACCTTCTTTTTAGCCGGTACTCTACCGCCAATTCCTTTAGCTTTTCGTTCTTCTCTTAAAGCAGCTAGTTCTCTTTTACCTAGTTTTTTATTTCTTTCAAAAAAGAGTACTTTTTTTCCTATATATTTTTTACCAGTCGGTATGTGTGTAACCTCGTATATAAATCCATAGGTTCCTTCAGGCATATTTTTTATACCGAGTACAGGTAGTCCTTTATAATTCCAAGTTGGATCAGTCATTTGTTTAAAAGTTTAGTTAATTAAATATATGAAATAATCTACCCTATTACAACTATTCTTTTAAATATCTTACGGAAGTGGGTTCATATTAGAGTCACTAACTTTACGCCAAGTTACACCATTGTAAAAGCACAGAGTATTTAAAAGGGTATTAAATACCGTAAGACCTTCTGCTGGAGAAGATATTGCGTTTATTTGTGTTGTAGTCATTCTAGGTAATAAAACTCCTTTTGTTGTACTTGAAACATCAAGTATAGCTGAAGAAGAAGGAGATGCAGTACCAATTCCTACTTTACCTGAGTTAATGTGCATGGTTTCGTTACCGTAATCAAAGATACCGTCTTGTGTATCTACACGTGCAATTTTATGACCTGCAGTAGATTCTAAGGAAGCTATATCAAAGTCGGTTCCGTCAACTAAAACCTTATCTTTAACGGCTATTTTTCCTTGTACATCTAATTTCTGTGATGGTGTAGTTACGCCTATCCCCACATTACCGTCGTGGTCTATAACAAGCTGTGTTGAATTGTTATTTTTAAATTCCAGTCCTGAGCTATTTAAGCTAATCCCTCTTTTATTTGTATGTAAAATAATCTTCCTCGATCCGGCCGCGTAGTATATTTCTCCGTCGGTATGTATTCCGTTTTTAACCCTTATCCCTCCTGATGCGTAATCATTTGAATTCCCTATTATATCTATAAATCCACCGCCGCCGTATGCGCCTGTATCAGAATTTATAAAAGTTGCTACTGTATCTGCAGAAGCACCGTTAGAAGAAGTATTTCTTTTTACAAATAGGTTACCTTGTGCTGCGGTTGGGGTTGTTGTTGGATACCCGCCTACTGATAGTCGTCCGCCTTTTATTAAGGCTAGTTGTGCGTCTACTTCTGCACTACTTACTGTTAAATAGTTACTAGTAGTTCCGTAAGGTGTTCTACCTTGTAATAAGAAAGAACCCATATTAGTACCTCCACTTCCTCTTGCTTGAAGAAGAGATATATTAGGACTATTATAATCTTGAGTTAGTCTTAATGCGCCACTTCCAGATGTACTTATTTGTATTGATTGTGAAACGTATAAAGTAGCGGAATCAAATCTAAAGTTGTTAGATGCTCCTGTTACTCCATTGTTATTATATTGTACCTGATGGTTCGTTCCAGCAGGTGATGCTGTTAGTCCTGATAGCCCTGTTCCGTCTCCTACAAAAGAACCGGAGAAAATAGATCCTGATATAGCTATAGAGTCTGTAAAATCTACTAAAGAGCTAGAGACAGTTAATGAACCGGTTACTTTAGCATCTCCATAATAAGGAAAAGGTTCTAATCCTGTTAATCCAGAACCGTTACCGGTAAACGTACCAGAAAGTGCAACGTTTGATGCTGTAGTGCCGTTAATGTTTATATTGGTTAAGTCTGAGCCGTTACCTTTGAACGAGCCTGAGAAAGATCCTGTCACTCCTGCAGTTTCAACAAAGTCAACTCTTGCTGTAGAACCGGAGACAGTTAGTGATCCGGTTATTGATGAATCTCCATCTAATTTTCCATTCCAGACTGTTGTTGAAGTAATTCCTGTTAATCCTGTTCCATCTCCTACAAAACCCGTAGTGGATTCTATACTTCCGGAAACTACAACTCCACTCTTAAATATATGTTCGTTAGCCATGTTCTACTTTATTTACACTTGTTTTTTAAATGCTGTTATTATTATATTCACATCGTAACTATAAAATCCATTTGCAGGTTCTATTGTTAATGTAGCTTGATTAGCTGATTTTACTAGAGTAAATTCTGTTGAATTTGTAACACCTAAAGATAGGGTATGTTTGTCTACGATCTGCGTAGAGCTAGATGTATTCCAAGCTCCCATTAAAAATCCTGTTCTACTTTCACTAAAAGAAGAATTTGATGTTGAGTAATCAGCTTTAAATCCAGTATACCCTGTTGATGTAGTATCAAATACTTTTATTACTGTATTTCCTGTTACTCCTGTTTTACTAACGTGTATTAATTCTACTCCTGGTCCTCCAGGGTATCCTGTTGAGGATATCGTTACTGTATCTGCTATATCTAATGCACCTGATACTATAAGTGATCCTGATATCGATGCATTACCGTTGTGAGAGCCGTCCCATTCTGATGCTACTCCTGTTAAGTTACTACCGTCTCCAGCAAAACTCCCTGAGAAGTTAGAACCTGATATAGCTGCTGTATTAGTAAAATCTACTACTGCTGTTGAGCTTGATACTATAAAGGATCCGGTTATATTTGCATTACCGTCATGAGAACCGTCCCATTCCAATCCAGAGAGGTTAGAACCATCTCCATAATAAGTTCCTAAAAACTTAGAAGCTGTTACTTGTGAGTTTATAGTAACGCTGCCTAAATTAAAATCTCCTTTTATTAATGGAGTATTAGATTGCTCGTTGTTAATATATAATTTATCGTTAAGGTTTACAGTACCGGTTGATTGAGGTCCTGCTTTATATCCGATAAATACATTTCCGT
>Ga0228660_1000062_pt1 | contig 25892 bp, 20 predicted proteins | sample 74DmetaG_FD_183032 | JGI IMG/M metagenome (GOLD analysis project Ga0228660, IMG submission 183032) | Seawater microbial communities from Monterey Bay, California, United States - 74D | ecosystem: Environmental > Aquatic > Marine > Coastal | place: USA: California | collected 2016-11-11
TATTTCCTGTGTGTTTTGAAGCGTAAATTCAGCCAATAAGGGGTTGTAGGCATTTGCTTTGTATTTTGTAAAGTAGTTAAAAGTAGCACCAATATTCACTAACATTGGTTTGCCTTCAAACCAATAATCTTGATAATACAAAGTGTTTCTTGTAAGCATTTCTGGAACTCGAAAAACAGAACTTCCACTACTTACATTTTGAAACATCAATGTATTGTCTAGCGCGAACTTTTTGTATTTAAATTCTCGATGTGCTTTTACTTTTAAATAGGTAATTTGATTTGAAAATTGTTGCGGCAGATTGTTTTGATCGAAATAAGTATAGTTATCAATATTGGTAAAATTAAGGGAGGTATTGATCCATTTAGAACGAAAAGAAAAACCCAGATCTCTTGTATTTTCAGGACTAAAATTATTTTGCCAATTGTAATCATCAAATTTACTTAGATGAAGTAATTTGTTAAAATTTGCAGATTTAGAACTGATTAATAGATGTCCTTTCAATTCAAATAAATCCTTTTTTCTGTAAAGTGCCTCTCCTTTGAGATAGTTTCCAGATAGATTTCCGTTTCCAGGAGTTAGATTTCCAGTTGCATTTAATTGAAAGTTTTTTATAGTAGCATTCCAATCAGCTCCAAAAGAAACGGCATTTCCTTCTAATGTTGTTTTGGTAATATTGCTGTTGGTATTTAAAATGGTATCATACCCGTATGAATAATTTGTAAAATTGATTTTCGCTTTCAATTTTCCTAAAACATATTTAGAATTGAATTCTAAATTGAATTCGTTGTTAGAAATTTTTTGAGTGGCATCATTTTGAGTTGCCCCAGATGCTGAGACATTTCCAAAAATAGGGGAATTTGAAGGTTGAGAAAAACGGTAAGACTTCTTTTCATTGGTAAAAACATGACCAATTTTTAAATTACTAAAATCCTTATTGTTAAGGGTGTCTTTACTTGCTAGTAATTTATAGCTGTGGTCTATGTATATCCTATTCCCATCAAATTGATTTTCAGCATCATTTAAATTTACATCCAATCTCGCTCTTGTTGTGAAATTTTCATCATCACTTTGAAATTTTTCAATTTCACTTTCTGGAAGCCCGCCATTTTCTTGATTAAAGAAATCTTGCCTTGTCAAATGACCACGAATCTCATATTGATTCTTTTTAGTTCTGTAATGAAAAGCGCCTCTAAAATTTCCATTGCTTGCCAAAGACCTTCTATAGGCACCCAAAGATCTCAGGCCTTTGTAGGAGAGCGAAACATTTAATCTTCTAGAAAAGTTGGTTGTAAAAAGGGCATCTAAGACCTGACCTTGTTGCAAACCAGTTCTATATGTAATTTGTGTAGTGGTTGTAGGGACTTCGTAATACTTTATTTCGTCAATGTCTAAGTAGCTAAATTGTTTTGCTGTAAAACCAATATCAGGAAATAATTTAAGGTTGCTAAAATCATAGCCAAGATTCGTAAAAGTTTGCCCTTGATTATGAAAGGCTAATAATTCAAAATTATCAGTTCTTAGGTAGTTAAAGGTATAGTCTTTTTGAATGGTTAGGGTTGTATCTACAAATGTAGTATCTCTCTTATGAGAAAAAATTTTATAATCTGTATAGGTTGTTTTTCCAGATAATTTTACGGAGACTTCTCCAGAATTAAGATTCGCGTTATCTTGATTATTACCTCTTGAATTAAAACCGTTAAGTTTTTGACCTAATTCCATAGGTCTTTGACAAAACAATATGCTTACTGTAAAAAGAGTAAGTATTACAGAGAAAAGTAATGATTTATTCATAGTTAGTCGCTCTATTGGCAAATGTAAAATAATAAAACGAAAATAATTGTTAATAAGTACCACGAAAAACAGGAATCATAAAAAGCTTCTTAAAACAAGTTTTAAAACTCTTAGAATCAATAGCACGATTATCCAAACAGTACTCTAAAATATTTTTTCTTTTCTTTGTAAAATGTTAGCATCTAACTATAGTGGTTTTTCTTTGGAAGCGGGCACAGATGAGGCTGGTAGAGGCTGTCTTTCTGGCCCTGTTGTTGCAGCAGCAGTTATTTTACCCAAAGAGTTTACCCATCCCTTTTTAAATGATTCTAAGCAGTTGTCTGAAAAAAAAAGAGAGGAATTAAGGCCTTTTATTGAAGAAAATGCCATTGCTTATGGGGTTTCTTTTGTGTGGCAAGATGAAGTTGATAAAATCAATGTTTTACAGGCCTCTATCACAGGGATGCATCGTTCTATAGGTTTGCTTCAGGTTCAACCAGAATTCATTATCGTTGATGGGAATAAATTTAGCAGTTATAAAGAGATTCCTTACAAAACTATTGTCAAAGGAGATGCAAAATACCAAAGTATTGCAGCGGCATCTGTATTGGCAAAAACCTACAGAGATGCATACATGGAAAAAATTCACAAAGAATTTCCAATGTATAATTGGAAAAAAAATAAGGGATATCCTACGAAAGAACATCGAGATGCAATTCGTGAATTTGGTGTAACAAAATACCATAGAAAAACCTTCAAATTATTACCAGAACAATTAACGTTAGAATTATAGTCTTTTCTTAAAATCATCGTCAAACTTTTTCTATTTTTACCCACTCAATTTAAGATAATGATTAAAAAAGCCAACGCAGAAATTACCAAATGTATCTTACACAAAGTCGCGAATAAATTTAATAGCGGACAGAATGTTTTTTCTGAAGATTTAATTCGTTTTGACCAAGAAAGTTACGATGTAATGAAGAGTTTTTTATTGAAGCCTTTTGCAGGGGTTTCGCAGAGTTATCGATTTTCACATCATGCCGATGTACGTTTGAATGAATTGAATAATTATGCCTCTAAAATTTTTAAAGAAGAAGAGGTTTTTATTGAGTATTCTAAAAACATTGTAAATCATTTGTATGAGCAGTCTAATTCTGCACAAATAAAAACAGGAGATGTATTAGTTGTTCTTATAGAGGGCATCGAATTTAATGGGATTTTAACAGAAGCTTTAGGGGTTTTTAAAATTGAAAATAAAGTTGATTTTTTTCAAACATATTTGGACGATAACGAAAATTTTGATGTGGTTGTTCAAAAAGGGATTTCCACCAAAAAAATGGATAAAGGATGTCTGATTTTGAATACAACAGATACACAGGGGACTGTTGTATTCTCCATTGATAATAATAATTATGATGCTCAATATTGGATCAAAAACTTCTTATCAGTTAGGTTAGCTGATGATTATAATTCCCATACTCAGAATTATTTAGAATTGTGTAAAGATTTTTCTGAAGAGGTTATAAAACCTGAATTAGGAATGCATGAACAAGGAAATTTTTTAGCCAATACAGTAGATTATTTTAAAGAAAATGAAGCGGTTGATTATACTGATTTTAAAGACGAAGTTTTTACTGAGGAGAAACACAAAGAGTTATTTGACGATTATAAAAAGCATTTCGAAACCTTAAATGATGTCTTGATTAGAAATAATTTTGATGTTTCTGGAGTCGTATTAAAAAAAGAGAAAAACAAGCTTAAAACGGAGATCAAGTTAGACACAAATATTCGCATAAAATTAGATGTAGATGCGCCAGAAGCGGCATCAGAATATCTTGAAAGAGGATATGATGAAGATAAAAAAATGAAGTATTACAAGGTGTATTTTAACGAAGAGAAGTGATCAAATTCATTGTCAATATTACCTGTGATTTTTTAAGAAATGATGAACTTTTCTACTTCAAAGAGGGTCTTGAAATGAGTTAATATTTTTTGCTTCACTTCTTCTAAGTCTATCTTTCTGTTCAATTCAGCTTCCATTGAGGTCACTGATTTTCCTTTAATTCCACAAGGGATAATATGGTCAAAATACCCTAAGTTCACATTTACATTTAAGGCAAACCCATGCATGGTCACCCAACGAGAGGAGCGAATTCCAAGCGCACAAATTTTTCGAGCAAATGGTGTACCAACATCTAGCCAAACTCCAGTTTCCCCGGGACTTCTTGATCCTTTTAAACCATATTCAGCGATGGTTAAAATAATTGCTTCTTCTAAAAAACGCAAGTATTTATGAATATCTGTAAAGAAGTTTTCTAAATCCAAGATGGGATATCCAACAATTTGTCCAGGGCCATGATAGGTAATGTCACCCCCGCGATTTATTTTATAAAAGGAAGCTTCTTTTTGTTGAAGTTGTTTTTCAGTGAGCAATAAATTACTCAAATCGCCACTTTTTCCTAACGTATACACATGAGGGTGTTCTACAAATAAAAAGTGATTTTTAGTAGTTTCTTGAAACGTACTTTTTCTATTTTTTGTTTTTGTTTCTACAATTTCTTGAAGTAACTGAGTTTGATAGTCCCAGGCTTCTTTGTAGTCTATTATATTTAAGTCTCTTAAGAGTATATTTCTGTTCATGAGCAAATTGTAAAGATAATTATTTCATTATATTTACTTTATCTATTATTAAAAAATTATGTCATGAAAATGTATCCCCTAATTGTTGTTTTTTTTCTTTTCTCTTTGGAAGGAATTAATGCACAAGATTTCTTCAGGAAACTTGATGAAGATAAGATCAATATTTTGCAGAATGATGGCTATTATGAGAAGAATTTGCCCTCTAAATATGTGTTGATGTCTTTTGAAATAGACCGTTTTAAAAACAATATCAGTTTACAATCCAATCTCAAAAAACGACTTATAAAGATTCCGAATGCAACGGGTAGTTATTCTCGATTTTTATTGGAAGAATCTTCAAATTTTGAAACAAAATTAGCTCAAAAATTTTCAATGATAAAGTCGTACTCTGCTCAAGGAATAGATGACCCAACATCCGTTGCAAAGATCAGTATTGGATCAGATGGCTTTCATGCAATTGTATTTTCTGGAAATGAAGAAACCTTATACATAGATCCTTATTCAAAAGATAGTAAAACCTTAATAGTTTATAAAAAATCTCATATAGTTAAAGATAAAGACGATTTTACTTGTGAAGTTGAAGGCCTATCACATAAAAAAATTGGACAAAAAAATACGTCACAAAACACGAATGATGGAAAATTAAGGATATTTCGTCTGGCACTGGCTTGTACTGGAGAGTATGCGCAATTTCATTTGGCAAATCAAAATGTATCAGCAACAGCCACAGAAGAAGGAAAAAAAGCAGCTATTTTATCTGCAATGAATACTACAATAACCAGAGTGAATGGTGTTTTTGAAAGAGATTTGGCTGTAAAAATGGTTCTTGTTGAAGAGAATGATAAAATTATTTTTCTAGACGCATCCACCGATGGATTCTCAAATGATAATGCCGATGATTTAATTGATGAAAGTCAAACGATTTGTGATACAACGATTGGTTCCAATAATTATGATATTGGTCATACTTTTAGTACAGAGGGAGGAGGTCTGGCTGGTCTTGGAGTTGTATGCGTTGATGGGCAAAAGGCAAAAGGAATTACCGGTAGTAGTTCGCCCATAGGAGATTCTTATGATATCGATTATGTTGCACATGAAATCGGGCATCAATTTGGAGCGAATCACACTCAAAATAATGATTGTAATAGAAATTTATCAACAGCGGTAGAACCAGGAAGTGGATCTACAATAATGGGATATGCGGGTATTTGTTCTCCAAATGTTCAAAATAAAAGTGATGCTTATTTTCATGCAGTAAGTATTGCAGAAATGTGGAGTACAATTCAGAGTTCTGCAACCTGTGCAAGTATATCAGCGATAGATAACGCCTTGCCAACTGCAGATGCTGGAGCAGATTTTAGCATTCCAAAAGCGACTCCTTTTGTTTTAAAGGGAGAAGCTACCGATACAGATGGCACCGCTTCTTTAACCTATAATTGGGAGCAAATAGATAACGAAATTGCACTTACAATGCCTCCGGAGGCTTCGAGTACTCGAGGTCCAATGTTCAGATCTTTACCATCAAAAGCCTCTCCAATTAGATACATGCCAGCTCTGGAAACTGTTGTTGCAGGTTCCAATTTTTCAACCTGGGAAGTACTGCCTGATGTAGTAAGAGAATTAAATTTTTCTTTTTTTGTAAGAGATGATTATTATGGAGGTGGAGGTACAGCAAGAGACAATATGAGAGTATCTGTAGAAAATTCTGAGACATTTAGGGTTACAGCGGCGAATTCAGCTGTTATTTGGGATACAGGGACTACCCAAACAATTACTTGGAATAAAGGAACTACAGATGTTGCTCCCATCAATTGTCAAAATGTAAATATCAGATTATCAATCGATGGGGGGGCTACTTTTCCAATTATTCTGAAAGCAAATACTCCTAACGACGGTTCAGAATCGGTAGTGATTCCGGATACCCCTTCAACTACTTCCAGAATTATGGTGGAAGCGGCGGATAATATTTTTTACAATATCAATGCCACAAACTTTACAATCAACTCCTCAGCGCCTTCATTTATTATTACGAATTTAAGTGGAGAACAGTCTGCATGCAATTCAGGAAATGAATCAGTAAGTTATGTGTTGAATTTTGATTTTATCAATGGTTTTACAGAGTCAGTATCATTGTCAGCATCAGGTTTTCCTGAAGGAGCTTCAGTAACATTTAATCCATCAACGATAAGCGATGATGGGAATGTTACGATGACAATTTCAAATTTTAGTGAGGCTTTAGCTCAAATGTATACAGTGAATATTGCTGGAAGTTCGAGTGAAAATAAAAATATTGATCTTCCCTTCAAACTTTTTTCACAAATTACTGATGCAAGGATGTTGTTAATTTCACCTATAAATAATGCAACTGGGATTTCTTTATCTGAGGTTTTAAGGTGGGATTCAATCATTAATGCGTCTAGTTACGATGTTGAAATTGCTTCTGATCAAGAATTTACAACAATAGTTTCTAGTGGAAATGTACCTACAAATTCATATACTGCTACAAGTTTAGAAGCAAACACCACTTATTATTGGAGAGTTAAATCGAAAAACCCCTGTGGAGACGGAGCATATTCTGTGACTTTCAGCTTTACAACATTAACACCTGACTATTGTGTATCTACCTTTACAGATGAAGCAGATCATATTACCAACGTTACTTTCAATACGATTAATAACGATTCTGGGAATGATTTGATAGACGGTTATGAAGATTATACATCGATTCGTACTAATTTAAAAAGAGGAGGAACTCATCAAATGAGTGTCACTTTTGATACAGATGGGTATCAAGACAATTGTACTGTTTTTATTGATTGGAATCAAGATTATGTATTCGATGTTGCAACAGAAAGGTATGATTTGGGAATTGGTTACGATAATCTAAGTACCAAAACCCTTGCTATTACTGTTCCCGAAACTGCACAACTTGGTGCGACAAGAATGAGAGTATTAGTGGAATATACAGGGAATTCATCTCCTCATGGAGAGGGAGCTTGTGATGCAGACCATAATTCTGAATATGGTGAAACGGAGGATTATACCCTAATTATTGAAGATTCAACAGCATCTGTCGAAGATCAGAGTTTAGGTAATTTTAAGTTATATCCAAATCCTACAAAAGGAGTATTTACATTAGCTTTAAACCTTGTTCGTTCTGATAAAATTTTGGTTCAATTGTTTGATCTTAGAGGAAGATTACTTGATGAAAAAAAATACATTCCAAGGTCTTCAAATTTCTCTGAAAAAATTTATTTTGAGGAGGCCTCTGCTGGGTTATATTTTTTAAAAGTAACAAGTGGAGATACACAAGTCATTAGAAAATTAATGATAAAATAGGTTTTTTTGTTAATCAATAAAAGCCTCATCTACTATTAGTAGGTGAGGCTTTTAAATTGACTATTTAAGTTTAGTCTAAGAAAGGATATTTGTAGTCTGTTGGAGAGACAAAAGTCTCTTTGATCAATCTAACAGAGGTCCAACGTAACAGGTTTTGAGCAGAACCAGCTTTATCATTAGTTCCTGAGGCTCTCGCTCCACCAAAGGGTTGCTGACCAACAACAGCTCCTGTTGGTTTGTCATTGATGTAGAAATTCCCAGCTGCGTTTTCTAATATTTTAGAAGCCTTTTCCACGATATATCTATCTGTTGAGAAAATCGCTCCTGTTAGTGCAAATTCTGTAGACTCGTCTACTAATTTTAAAGAGGTTTCCCATGCTGCATCTTCGTATACATATACCGTCATTACTGGGCCAAACAATTCCTCTGTCATTGTCGCATATGTAGGTAATTTTGTCAAAATTACTGTGGGTTCAATAAAATAACCTACAGTTTTATCATGATTTCCACCCACAATAATTTCTATTTCTTTGTCTGCTTTGGCAGCATCAATATAACGAGCTATTTTATCAAAAGAACCCTCATGAATTACTGCATTGACAAAGTTTGATGGATCTTCTGGAGAACCCATTTTAATTTCTTTTGTTTGAGCGATTACATGTTTTTTTACGTCTTCCCATAATGATTGAGGAATGTATGCTCTCGATGCGGCAGAGCATTTTTGTCCTTGATATTCAAAAGAACCTCTTACAATTGCCGTTGCAACTTGCAAAGGATTGGAAGAATTATGAGCCCAAATAAAATCTTTTCCTCCTGTTTCTCCGACAATTCTTGGATATGTCTTATAGAGGTGAATATTATTTCCTATTTGTTTCCATAAATTTTTAAAAACATGGGTAGATCCAGTAAAGTGCAATCCAGAGAAATCACGAGAAGCCAACACAGTGTCAGAAATCATCACAGGATCTCCATATACTACGTTAATTACTCCATCTGGCAAGCCAGCTTCTTTAAATAAATCTACAATCACTTGTGCAGAATACGCTTGGTGATCAGAGGGTTTCCAAACAACAACATTTCCCATTAACGCTGCTGCTGCAGGTAGATTTGCAGCAATAGAGGTGAAATTAAAAGGTGAAATTGCATAGACAAATCCTTCCAAAGGCCTGTATTCAACTCTATTCCAGATTCCAGGAGCAGATGCTGGTTGATCTTTGAAAATATCGGTCATGTATTGTACGTTAAAACGAAAAAAATCGATCATTTCGCAAGATGCATCAATTTCTGCTTGATGTACATTTTTAGATTGTGCAATCATGGTTGCAGCATTCATTCTTGCTCGATAAGGCCCTGCTAATAACTCTGCAGCTTTTAGGAAAATTGAAGCACGTTCCATCCAGCTTACGCTAGACCAAGCTTCTCTTGCTGCCAAAGCAGTAGAAATAGCAATGTCTATGTGAGATTTATCTGCAATGTGATATTGCCCAACACTATGTTTGTGATCATGAGGAGGTCTAATATTTTTGGTATTTCCTGTTCTTATTTCTTCCCCGTTTATGTGCATGGGAATATCCATGTTGTCTTGAAACATTGCTTTGTAAGTAGCTAATAATTCCTTTCTTTCAAGAGAGCCCGGAGCATACGCTTTTACAGGTTCATTGACTGCCTTGGGAACATTAAAAAATCCTCTTGTCATTGGTTTTTTTTTAGTAATTAATAATTGGTGTTTCAAAGTTACAATTTTTGTTTCAATAAATTTGATAGAGTTTTCATGTATTTTTTTACAGGAAATTCAATAATTACAACACAAAATATAACTTATCGCAAATAATTGTAAAGCAATGTTCCCTATGTTTTATATCTTAGAAGTCATTATTTCACAACACAGAATTTTCTTAAGAAACTAAATTTTCAATTTTTGAGTTGGTTGGAAGATGGCTATTTTAGTTTGATAATAAAGGTGTTACAAGTTGAAAAGTGGGAATGATTACTTTAAATTGTTCAAAAGTAGTCAGATTTATCATTGTGTAAAAACCTTTCATCGCACCTATATTAGAGATTAAAAAACATCCAGAATTATAGGTGTACGTTTCCGCAGGTTTTAAAATTGGAGTTTGTCCCACAACTCCTTCGCCACTCACGATTTCTGTAGGGCTTAGTGTATCGTAAATTTTCCAAAATCGATCGGTAAGTTTTACCGTTTCTGAAGAAGTATTTTCAATGCGAATTGTATAGGAAAATACATGGTAAAGTTTCGAGTCCCTGTGACTTATACCCTTATATTTGGTATCAACAGAAATTTTTATCCCCTTTGTAATTTGATATATCATTCTCTGTTTCTCTATTTTTTATAAAAGTGATCGATAATTTTAAATGATTACCTATTTTGATTGAAAATTCCTGTTCCTACTCCCACTACTCGTTCAAAAAAACTTCCAAAAGGTTTGTAATAAACGATGATGGTGTATTCATTTTCAGTTTCATAAAAAGAACCATTTATATAATTGGTATTGATGCTGCCATCCGCCTCTTTTGTTGCAAAAGTATAGTTGTAAAAACCCTGTTTTAAGAGAATGTTTCCTTTGTATGTATTCTCTTCAGAATCAAAATACATTTTATTTTCCTCTGTAATTTTAAAATCATTAAAAGCACCATAAACGTATACTTCTTTTTCGGGGAACCTCTCATCGACAGGCATCGAGAAATGTATCATAGCATAATCTGCTTCTGTTTTTGAGTCGCTACCTTCTAGGGTTCTAATTACAAATTGGCCATTGATATCTGGGTTGTAACTGTATTTTCGAAAAGGAGTAAATTCAAAGGGATATAAATAATGATGGAAAACATCTTTTTTTATGATTTTTACGATATTGAAACTATTATTTCTGAGGTATTTATTATCAAAATTCAGATATTCATTTCCACCCCAGAAATTTGTGCTGTTCGTGTAGGTGTACGACAATTGATTTGGTCTAAAAAAGGTAGGTTGTAAGTCGGTTATTTTTTCATCCCAATTGTTGTTTTTTAGAATAACAACGTGTATTTCTTGAGCAGGATTATTTATTTTTATTCTAGGATGGTTTATAAAAAACTCAACAGTTTGCTGTGTGTTTTGCGTCTTAGAATTTCTACTTCTCTCTACAGTCACTCCCACAGTTGCTAATGGTTCATAAAACACAAACCGTCTCGTAAAAATTACATCATCGTTAAAATTTAAAACAGATAAAAGATAATTTCCACTTTTGGTAATCACCGTATTTACATTTGGTATTCTTACAGAATAATGAGTGTAATTTTGCAGGGTGTTAAATGAATTCGTGACATTGATGATGGTGTTTTGATCAAAGCCATCAATAAATTGACTTGAAGAGAGTCTGCTAGATTTCCAATCATGCGTCATGTGCTCAATTTTGTATTGATAGTTTTTATTATCTGCCTCCAAATCATCAAAAGATAATTCTAAAGAAGTCCCCAATGGAACTATTGTTGAAAAATTGTTTTCTTGTAAAGGTCTAAGTTGAATAGACTTTATGTTTTGCGAAAAAAAATTAGTGGAAATAAATAAAAAACAAAGGATTAATTTTCGAGACATATTTTTTCTTTTATGCCTTGTAAAAGTAGTGATTTTTTTTAGGAAGTAATTACGATATTATCAAGACAATCGTATTGGATATCTGTTTTTTAGAGTTCCTTTTAGAAGGGCTTAAAAGAGTTCTCTAAAATAGTTATTTAGAATTATTATAAATAATCATATTAACTTAAGATAACCTTTAAATTATATCCATCATAATTGACAAAAACCCTAAATTTGCATGATTTTTTTAGATAACTAACAATTCCATTTACTATGTCAAAAGACATTCGTATTAAAAAAGGCTTAGACATTAAGCTTGTTGGCGGTGCAGAAAAAAGAACTAAAGAGAGCTCTTTAAGTAGTATTTATGCTGTTCAGCCAGAAAATTTCCACGGAATTACACCCAAACTTATTGCCAAAGAAGGAACAGAGGTAAAAACGGGAGACACACTTTTTTATTCCAAAAGTGAGGAACGTATTTTATTTCCAAGCCCTGTTTCGGGAAAAGTTGTAGAAGTGGTTCGTGGAGCAAGAAGAAAAGTATTAGCAATTAAAATTGCAGCAGATTCAGTTCAAGAATTCAAAGATTTTGGATCTAAAGAACCTTCAAATATGTCTGCAGACGAAGTAAAAGATCATTTGCTTGCTGCGGGTTGTTGGCCTTTTATAAAGCAACGCCCTTATGATGTGGTTGCCAATCCAAACGATACACCCAAAGCTATTTTTGTTTCTGCGTATGCAAGTGCTCCTTTGGCAGCAGATTTAGAGTATACACTCGCAGGCAAAGAAGCTGAATTACAAGCAGCACTCAATGCGGTAGGGATGTTAACCGATGGGAAAGTACATGTTTCTGTTGGGAAAAACGCAATTTCACCTTTTAATAACATCAAAGGAATAGAACTTCATAAAGTTTCTGGGCCTCATCCCATTGGAAATGTTGGAACACAAATTGCACACATAGACCCAATTAACAAAGGGGAAGTTGTTTGGGTAATTTCTCCACAAGATTTGTTAGTCATTGGAGAATTATTATTAACAGGAAAGTTAAACTTATCGAGAACCATTGCATTAACAGGATCTCAATTTAGTACTCCTCAATATGTAACTGCAATCGCTGGGGCTGCTATTGCAGATGTAACGGCAAACAACCTTAGAAATGACAATACAAGAATTATTAGTGGGAATGTACTTTCTGGGACACAAGTAAAAGAAGAGGGTTTCTTAGGATATTATGACAATCAAATTACAGCCATCCCTGAAGGAGATGATTATGAATTTTTTGGATGGAATAAACCGGTTTTTAATAAAATATCTGCCTCAAGAGCATTGACTTTTTCTTGGTTAACTCCAAATAAAAAGTACGATTTAAACACAAATACAAATGGAGAACACAGAGCATTTGTAGTAACGGGTTCTTATGAAAATGTATTTCCTCTAGACATCTATCCAATGCAATTGTTAAAAGCATTTATGATCAAAGATTTAGATGAAATGGAAGCTTTGGGAGGTTACGAAGTAGCTCCAGAAGATTTTGCACTAACAGAATTTATTTGTGTATCTAAACAACCTCACCAGAAAATAATTCGTGAAGGTTTAGATTTAATGAGAGAAGAATTAGGATAAAGTTATGAGCTTAAAACAAAATTTACACAATTTAAAAGAAAAGTATAAGGGAACTAAAATGGCCCCTGCATTCAATGCAATCCATACTTTTTTATATCTGCCAAATGAAGTCACTCATGGAGGAACTCATATCAAGGCAGCAGACGATTTGAAACGTACCATGAACATTGTTATCATGGCGTTAATCCCTTGTTTATTCTTTGGAATGTTCAATGCAGGATACCAGCATTATGCAGCGATCGATGGTTCACTGAGAGATAATGTACTTGCAAACTTTTTTACTCTAGAGAATCTTTGGATTGGAATTATAAAAGTATTGCCACTGGTAATTGTTTCTTATGGAGTGGGTCTTATTGTGGAATTTATTTTTGCAGTAATTAAAGGTCACGAAGTAGAAGAAGGATATTTAGTAACAGGAATGCTAGTGCCCTTAATTGTGCCTGTTGACACCCCTTTATGGATGTTAGCTGTTGCTGTAATTTTTGGAGTGGTAATAGGTAAAGAAGTCTTTGGAGGGACAGGGATGAATATCTTAAATCCAGCCTTGACCATTAGAGCCTTTTTATTCTTTGCCTATCCAACTTGGATGTCCGGGGATAAAGTGTGGGTATATGATGCTGTCAATAGAACAGGAACTGCAGATGCTATTTCTGGAGAAACTATTCTAGGAAGTTATGCGCAAAACCAAGATGTTATTTATTCTAACTGGGATAAATTTATGGGTTTCATTCCGGGTTCTGTAGGAGAAACGTCTACCTTACTAATTTTAGTAGGAGCTGCCATTTTAGTTTTTACAAAAATTGGAAGCTGGAGAATTATCCTTTCAACCTTTTTAGGAGCCGCTGTAATGGGAATTATTTTCAATCAAATAGTTGCAGCAGAGATCATTACAGAATCTAGCAAATTCTATGGATTGATGAATACCGTTTGGTGGGAACACTTAATGATTGGTGGTTTGGCCTTCGGAGCTGTATATATGGCAACAGATCCAGTTACAGGCTCACAGACCAATAAAGGAAAATGGATTTACGGTTTTTTAATCGGATTTATCTCCATCATGATTCGTGTATTCAATCCGGCCTATCCAGAAGGAGTTTTCTTGGCCATTCTACTAATGAATGTATTTGCGCCAACAATTGATCACTACGTGGTACAAGGAAATGTAAAGAAAAGACTAAATCGTACCAACGTTAAAACTGCCTAATTATGAGTAAGAGAACAGATAGTAATAGTTATACAATGATTTTCGCCGTAATTATGGTGTTAGTGGTTGGTTCTTTATTGGCTTTTTTAGCCTCTTCTTTAAAGCCCTCAATTAAAGAAAATGAACGTATCGAAAAGCAACAAAACATTTTGTATGCGATGGGTGTGAACGAAAATGATGAATCTAGTGCAAATTTTGTTTCGACATCAGTTGCCGGAGACGAGTTTAAAAAGTTCATCAAAAAACAATTAGTGATCGAAGGAGATAAAATTTCTGAAAGTGATGATGCCTATTTAATTGATGTTAAAAAGCAACAAGCCAATGCAAAAGCAGGGAAAGTAAGAAAACTACCTTTGTTCATTGGAGAAAAAGAGGGGAAAACATTTTATGTAGCTCCCATAAGAGGGAAAGGTTTGTGGGATGCTATTTGGGGATATATTTCTATGGATGAAAATATGGTTGTTCAAGGAGCGTATTTTGACCATAAAGGAGAAACTCCTGGTTTGGGAGCCAACATTAAACAACGCTACTTTATGGATGATTTTATTGGGGAGCATCTAATGTCCGATGCAGGAGTTTTCAAAGGAATTAGAGTAGCCAAAGGAAACAACGATCCAAAGAATGAAGAGAAAACAGATTATGAAGTAGATGCAATTGCGGGTGCAACCATTACCGGCGATGGTGTTTCTGCAATGATCAAATCTGATTTAAAATTATACGTACCTTATTTTAAATCATTAAAAAAATAATTTATGGGACTTTTATCAAAAAAAGACGCAGCATTAATTACAGATCCACTAGCGGACAATAATCCAATTACAATTCAAGTACTAGGTATTTGTTCTGCATTGGCAATTACAGCAGAATTAAAAGCATCAATCGTAATGGCAATTTCCGTGCTATTTGTATTAGGCTTAGGAAATGTGGTGATATCATTGATGAGAAATATCATCCCTTCAAAAATTAGAATTATTGTACAGTTAATCGTGGTAGCAACCTTGGTAATTATTGTTGATTTAGTGTTAAAAGCATTTGCCTACGAATTGAGTAAAACACTTTCTGTTTTTGTTGGATTGATTATCACCAACTGTATTATTATGGGGCGTTTTGAAGCTTTTGCTTTAGGAAACGGACCCTGGAAATCTTTTTTAGATGGTGTTGGAAATTCTTTAGGATATGGCGTTGTTTTAATCGCCGTTGGGTTCTTTAGAGAATTGTTAGGATCAGGTACCTTATTAGGATATAAAGTTTTAGGAGACCCTATCGAAAAAACAGGATTGTATGCCATAGGATATGAAAATAATGGATTTATGTTATTATCGCCTATGGCACTAATCGTAGTAGGAATTATCATTTGGATTCAACGCAGTAGAAATACCGCATTAATAGAAGAAAATTAAACGCGAAGCGTTTTTAATAGAAAGCACATGGAACATATAGAATTATTTTTCAAATCGATATTTATAGACAACATGGTATTTGCAACCTTCTTAGGAATGTGTTCGTATCTTGCTGTTTCTAAAAAAGTAGCGACTGCAGTTGGTTTGGGAGCTGCTGTAATTTTCGTATTGGCAGTAACGGTACCTTTAAATTGGTTGTTAGATCAATATATTTTACAAGAGGGTGCATTGAGCTGGTTAGGTGAAGAATATGCAGCCTACGATTTAAGTTTTTTATCTTTTATCATGTTTATTGCCACCATCGCAACCATGGTTCAGTTGGTAGAAATCATTGTTGAAAAATTCTCCCCTTCATTGTACAACTCATTAGGGATTTTCTTACCCTTAATTGCGGTAAACTGTGCAATTCTAGGAGGAAGTTTATTCATGCAATCTCGTGAAATTCCCTCTTTAGGATTAGCACTTACTTATGGTATTGGATCTGGTATTGGATGGTTTTTAGCCATTTTAGCCATTGCAGCCATTCGTGAGAAAATTAGATATTCGAGTGTGCCACCTGCATTAAGAGGTTTGGGAATTACTTTTATCATTACCGGTTTAATGGCCATTGGTTTCATGAGTTTTGGTGGAATGCTAACTGGAGGAGATGACGCAGAAAAGACTGCTCCAAAAGAGGAAGCTACCATTGAAAATAAAAAAGTAGAAAAAGAAGACGCTATAGAAATTATAGCCGATAATACAAATACAAACAAACAGTAATATGATATTAGCAGCAGGTACTACAGGAACTATTCTAGCAACAGTAGCAGCTTTTTTAGCTATTGTATTGTTATTAGTCACCTTATTATTATTTGTAAAACAAAAATTATCTCCATCCGGTCCAGTAACCATTACAATTAATGGAGAAAAGAAAATTGAAGTTGGTTCTGGGAGTACACTTTTAACCACTTTAGGAGATCAAAAAATATTTTTACCCTCAGCCTGTGGTGGAGGTGGTTCGTGTGTGCAATGCGAATGTCACGTGATCGACGGTGGAGGTGAAGCATTACCAACAGAAACTCCACACTTTACCAAAAAAGAGTTAAAGTCAGGGATTCGTTTGGCATGTCAGGTAAAGGTAAAACAAGATATGAATATTACCATTCCAGAGGAAGTCTTCGGAATTAAAAAATGGGATGCAACGGTGGTAAGAAATTACAATGTAGCTTCCTTTATTAAGGAGTTTGTAGTAGAGATTCCTGAAGATATGGGATACAAAGCCGGTGGGTATATTCAAATAGAAATTCCACCTTGTGAAGTTAAGTTTGCAGATATGGATATTACCGCTCATCCAGAAGAGCATGATACTCCAGACAAATTTAAAGCAGAATGGGATAAGTTTAAGTTGAGACCTTTGGTAATGAAAAATACTGAAGTTATAGAAAGAGCTTACTCAATGGCTTCCTACCCAGCAGAGGGAAGAGAGATCATGTTAAATGTTCGTATTGCAACCCCTCCTTTTGATAGAGCAAAAGGTGGATGGATGGATGTAAATCCTGGAATTGCTTCTTCTTATATTTTCAATTTAAAGAAAGGAGATAAATGTGTTATTTCGGGTCCTTACGGTGAATTCTTCATCAACGAATCTGAAGCCGAGATGCTATATGTAGGTGGTGGAGCAGGAATGGCACCAATGCGATCGCATTTATATCACTTATTTAGAACGCTGAAAACTGGTAGAAAAGTAACTTATTGGTATGGAGGTCGTTCAAAAGCAGAACTGTTTTATATTGAGCACTTTAGAGCCTTGGAAAAAGATTTTCCAAATTTCAAATTTTATATTGCATTATCGGATCCTTTGGAGACAGATAATTGGAAAGTTAAGAAAGATATCAACGATACAGAAGGGGATGGCTTTGTTGGATTTATACACAATAGTGTTATTGAAAACTACCTCAACCATCATGAATCTCCAGAAGATTTAGAATTGTATTTCTGTGGACCACCACTAATGAATAATGCGGTTCAGAAAATGGGTGAAGATTTTGGAATCGCAGACGAAAACATTCGTTTTGATGATTTTGGAGGATAAATTTCAATCCTTACATACGTATACAAAACCGACACAGTTAGTGTCGGTTTTTTTAGTGTACTAAATTTAGTAGCTTCGTATAAAAAATTAATTGCAATGAACCTGGTCAATTTTCTTCTTGTTCTTATAGTTATTCTAGTAGTAAGTGGTTTTGTACTGTATTATTTTCAAGATAAATTTATTTTTATCAATGGAAAAAGAATACATAAAAGTAAACCCTATCAATTTGCTAATACTTTTAAAGAGGTTTTTATAAAAACTTCCAACAATAATGAAGTTAATGCACTTCATTTTACACTTTTAAACCCCAAAGGGATAGTGTTGTTTTGTCACGGGAATAAGGGTAATTTATCTAAATGGGGGCATAGAGTTTCTTATTTATTAGCCTATAATTATGAGGTATTGGTCTTTGATTACAGAAGCTATGGAAAAAGTACAGGGAATTTTAACGAAGAAGGAATGTATGCAGATGCAGAAGCGGTGTATAATTCGATAAAAAATCAGTACAAAGAAGAAAATATCGTCGTCTATGGGTATTCACTTGGAAGTACTTTTGCAACTAGAATTGCCTCTAAAAACACTCCAAAAGAATTGGTCTTAGAAGCACCGTTTTATAATTTGAAAAAAGCCGTTCAGTACTATTCAAGAATTGCACCAACTTTTTTATTGAAGTATGCATTTCGAACTGACAAAGACATTGTAAATGTAACCGCACCCATTACATTATTTCATGGAAATCAAGATAAAACGACCTCTTTTAGGCAATCTAAAGACTTACTAAAGCGCAATTCCTCCATTCAAAATCAATTTGTTGAACTAGACATAGGAACGCATCATAATTTGAGAGATTTTCCTGTTTATAAAGATAAATTGAAAGAAGTTTTAGTGCGCTAATATTTTTTTAAATTGTATTTTTGAAATAGATAATGAGCAGCTCCATGAAGCATTTAGAGGATTTTTTAAAGAATAGAAATTATCAAAAAATTAAACTAACTAAAATTGCGACCAATCATTTAGAATTGAAAGCAAAAATAAATGGAGTCAAAGGAAAATTTATTTTAGATACTGGTGCTTCCAATTCATGCGTAGGATTAGATTTAATAGACTATTTTAAGTTAGACGCTCAGGAAAGTGAAACCAAAGCAGCGGGAGCAGGTGCCATAGACATGGAAACAAAAAAATCTGAAAACAATGCTCTAAAAATTGGAAAATGGAGAACCAACAAATGCCATTTGGTATTGTTTAACTTATGTCATGTAAATTCGGCCTTAGTAAAACACAATGCAAAAGAAGTACATGGTATTATTGGTGCAGATATTTTAGAAAAAGGGAAGGCAGTCATCGATTATAACAAGAATGTCTTATATTTAAAAAAGAAAAAGAAGTAGTTAATTTAAATTCAAAAAGAATGAGTTTACAGAAAGAAGTAATGGATCAAATGAAAGCTGCAATGAAAGCAAAAGACACCGTCGCCTTACAAGCCTTAAGAGCTGTAAAATCTGCTTTTTTATTAGCAAAAACAGCTACTGGTTCTCAAGAAGAATTAACATCTGAACAAGAAGTTAAAATCATTCAAAAGCAGGTCAAACAACGAAAGGATAGCGCTGCTATTTTTATAGAGCAAGGAAGAGAAGATTTGGCAGCTCCAGAATTAGCTGAAGTAGCGATTTTAGAACAATTTTTGCCGGAAGCACTATCTGAAGAGGACATTGAAAAAGTTGTGCTGGAAACAATTGCGAAAGTTGGTGCAGCTGGAATGAAAGATATGGGTAAAGTAATGGGAATGGTCTCAAAACAATTGGCTGGTCAAGCAGACGGCAAAACCATTTCAGGAATTGTTAGAAAAAATTTAGTATAAACCAAAAGGCCTCGTGGCGCAACTGAATAGCGCACTGGATTTCGGCTCCAGCGGTTGTAGGTTTGAATCCTACCGGGGTCACGAATAAATAGTTCAATCAAAAAAACGCCAAGCTTGCTTGAGCGTTTTTTTGATTGAACTATTTTCAAAGCGGAGCTTTGTTATGATGGGCGCAGCCAATCCTACCGGGGTCACGGATTATCCCCAAGAACAATAAATTATTCTTGGGGATATTTTTTATCCAATCAAATATCAAAATAATCGTCAAAATCATTTTGTCTCTGCAAAAGCTCCAGGTTTGTAAAATTTGCTTCAGTGTCAAACTCTAATAGGCGGAGATTCTTTATTGACGACCCAGCAATAGATGAAAAGTTTGTAAACAAGCTAACTGTTCCACGTTGTGCTGCTCTTATATGAGAACGTCTCTTTTCAAAATTTTTGTAAGCAATTCTCTCCTCTTTTTCTAAATCTGAATTCATGTTAACAAAAGACTCTATTATTGACTCCACATGTGAATAAAACTTATTTGATGTTAAATAATTATATAAAATCTCTTTTTTGTCTTCCTTGTTTTCATTTATAATTACATGTCTAGAAAATTCAACTAAAGTATTTCTGAGTATATGGCACAGGCCTTTGAATTCACTAAAAGAACAAATGTAAATTCCATTAATCAAACCCATTCTAGTCATTCCCTTCGGCATAACTTTGGTAACTAATATTCCTATATCAGCATTTTGAGTCTGAATATCTTTTTTAAACTTCGGAATCCATTTGGAATTAAACTCTTTGGTGTTTTTACTTTCATAATATATTTTTCCACAATTTTGAGAATCAAATTCATTTATTATTTGCAAACAATCTGCACCTAAATGGCCTTTTTTTACTTCTAGAATTTGATCCAAAGGGAATTTATTAAGAAGATATTTCTCAATTGCTTCTTCTTGGACTTCACCTTGAATTTGCATTGAACCTTGAGTTGCTTTTTTAGCTGCTTCTTCTGCAGATTTTTTTACTTGTTCAATCTGTTTTTCTTTTTCTGCCAGCTTTAGCTCATATCTATGAGAAACTGAATTTTCTATTTCAAGTGTTAATTTGTTTGTAAGTTCAGTTTTAGCCTTTTCAATCTCAAGGTTTAGTTTTTTGTCTGAAATACTTAGTTCTCTTTTTAGCTTTTCATTTTCAGTTTCAATTTCTAACAATTTAGAAATAGAGTTGTTTTTTTGCTCTAATTCTTTTGTCATTAAATCTAATTTTGATTTATAGTCTTTATTTAGCTCCTTTTCTTTTAATCTAAGTTTCTTTTCAAGCCTATCTTCAAAATTATTCTTGATTTTTTCTTTTTCTGAATTAATAATTTGTTCAACTACTAATTCATTTAAGTTCATTTTGCTTCCGCAACTAGAACATTTAATTGTGTTTTGATTTAAGTTTTCTGTGATGTTTGAATTTAAGTTTAACACAAGGATTCTCCTTGTTTATAATGCAAATCAATAACCTTAAAGCGAATAATTAATTCGTATAATAATTAAGTGCAGTTTTCAAATCCTTTTCAATTTGGTTTCTGAGTGATTTTGGTTTTATAATTTCAATTCCAGAATAGTTTTCATAAATGAAGTTTTTTAGCTCTGGATTTATTTTTAATATCATTAAAACATCAATAAAATCATCTCCCTCTTTTATTACTTCCCATGATATGTGAGGAGGTTTTGTGTCAATTCTACGAAATTTTTCCTTGCTATGAAATCTAATAATAACTTTTTCGGTTTTTGAATTAACGTTATTTGTCACTCCAATTATATCCTTAAAGAAATAATTTTCAATTGGTTCACCAGAAAAATTGAAATCTAATTTCATAAATTTTTTACTTCTTGGATATTCAATTTTAATTAAATGCTTATCGATTGGTAATACGTATGGCTTAATTATTTTTTTTTCAAATTCACCCACTCCAAAAGAGTACCATTTATTTTTCCATAATTTTAAGTAGGATGGATGAAAGCAAAAATCTTGAATGATATGTTTTGTCCCCCTAAATACTTTTCTTTTAATTCCCAAGACAGTGTTGTTGCCCATAGCATCTTTAATTTTTGAAAAGTAAGATCTCATTCCAGCATGATTCTCCTCAAAGGAAATCCTTTGGTCAATTAAAGGGTCTAAATCTAAAGTACTTTTTGAGAAGTCTAATACATCATCAAGCCATTCCCATCCAGGTCTTCCAATAAACCTTGACAGAATTACAAATGCTTCGTCTATTTTTTCTCTCTCATCTGGCCTTATATTGTCATCTGGCCTAAATCCTTGGCTATATCTTAAAAATCTTACTTTTCTCACGTCAACAGAACGGTGAGGATAATCAACAATATTGCTATTATATCCTTTTGATAAGAGCTCTTCTTTTGTTGGGATGAAAGATTCTATGGGGTGAGCATGTTTTTCCTTAAGTTCTTTAAGATGTTTTTCAAGAGTTCTTAAACCAATTTCAGAATAACCATATTCAGATAATAATTCATTGCATTTTAACAGTAAATCGTGCTTGCTACCATTTTGGTTCAAAATGAAAGAATGAATTAATTTTTCCCTTAGATATTTAATTCTTTTAGACTTCAATTTTTGATGATAATTTTTTGCGTTCCATGACTTTTTTTCTTCTTTTATCAAATTCCAAGTATTGTTTTATTAAACTAGATGATCTACATTTATCAATAATTAAAGTCCAATCCTGAATGATTGTATCATCATTTTTAAATTCTTCTATACTTTTTATCAGTTCAATATCATCATCTTTAACATAGTTGATAATTATTTTCTTAATTTTTCTATCTTCTATTTTTTTAATTAAATCTTTAATTTTCTTATCTCTGGCTAACTGCATAGATTTTAATTTAGAAAAATAAGATTTATCTGCAATATTTTTTATAATACTATCAACAGGCACAATAGATGTTTTGGTTAGTTTATTTAGTATAATATAATTAGACATAAGCATGTCCGAGTTATAATCAATATTAGTATGTGAAGATTCAATTAAATTATTACAGTAAATATGTAATAATGGAAACACTAATCGTTTTTTAAAATTTGATGCATTGCTTTTAAGAGCTATACACATTGTAGAATTTATAAAATCACCTAATTCTAAACCAACATCTTTGCTAAACTTTTTACCAAATGCATTACTGGTCATAATGAAACTTAAGTAAATTATGTCAAAAAATAAGTAGACTATGGTTATAAAATCAATTTCAATTTCAATATTTGTTTCTAGATTACTAATACCAAAATAGCCTTTTTGACAAAATAGCTCTGATAATAATTTATCATTATTTCTGTATACTGTCCCTCCAATTCCGCTACGAATACTGGAAAATAATTTTTCGTCAGACTTATTAGACCTATGAATTAATAGGTTTCTTATATCCCTTCCAATAATAAAATTAGCAAGTGAATCTTGAGTCATTTTTTGATCCGATATATCTCTAAGTCCAAACATATTCCTTTCGATTTGAAACTGTTGGCCATGAATTTTATCAAGTTGATTAATTAAATTATTTGGATCTCTGAGGCCTTGTGCCAAAAGCTTGTTTTTTAATTTTTCATCTTTATTTTTTTCAACAATGTTTACAAAACTTTTTCTAAATTTTTCATTTAGTTTTTTTATGTTTTTAAAAGCGTGATTCATTAAGTCATTTCTAAATCTTTCAAATAAGGCAAGTATATATATGTGATTTGATCTAGATTGAATATTAATTGACTTTCTTTCTTTCGATTTTTCAATAAGTTCTTCTCCAAATAAATTAAAAAAACTTTCTTTGTTACCTGTGGTATCAAATAATCTATAAAAACTCATAATTTCTTCTTTGGATCTATGGTCATCTGAAGTTGAGTTCTTAAGTTCATCATCTAATATGCAAAGAGCCTTAGCAATAAAATCTCTGAAAACATCTTTTATAAAATATTCATTTTTGTGCATAACAAGTTTAATTTATTAACTATAAATATATGTTTTATTTTTTAATTAATTTCCTCATGGTACATTGACTTATTGTAAGTTTTTGAGCTTCGATTGAATTTTTTTGGATTCCCTGGGACAAATAGCTTTACCCCACAAAAGTTTATTTTATTTCTTTCATCATCCTTAGGGTGATTAGCTACTAAAATTCCGAACATAGCATTTTTGTTGTTGTGATTGAACAACCCTTTAATATTATCTCCAACTTGCTTATTCCAGCATGAATATACATTATTGTATCTTTTGTAATTTGATGCTATTCTTATTTGAATTATTTCACTCCTTGAAATACTTATCCTCTTGTTTGAATTTATTTTATCTATATCAAAACTTGACCTTAAGCCTTTAAATTCCTCATTTGAAAGGAATGATAAAAATTTTTCGCCCTCCTCACTAAATATCTCTTCAATAGAAATTTCTAAACACTGTTTAATTGGTATTTGAATTCCTTCATTATGGCCAAGGGCAAGTCTTGTTTGAGTAGAAATTGTTTTTACTTTTTCGTCAAAATATAAGTCATTTATCCACTTTTCATCATTAAACAAATCTGGATTATTTTCAAAGTCAGAATAATACTCAAGAATTTTTTTGTTTGCAAAAATTATAATATCACGATTTTCATGATAACCACAGACTCTTCCTGGAAGGCCTTGAACACAATTTGCAACTTGCTTTGAGCGTGTTTCAATCATGAATCTGCAATCATTTTTAAGTTTCTTTAAATCTTTTCCTGCAGATAATGCACCAATAACTAATAAAATTACTTTTTTCTTTTCAACTCGTATTTTTCTTGGAAGTATAGATAGGCCATCTTGTATTGGATAATCAGCACCAATTTCTTTTCTACATCCGATTATAATAGTTTCTAAATTCTCTTTTTCAAATCCAAGTAGCTGTTGCTTAAGCTCTACAGCTTGGTAAGTATTTCTACAGCGAATAACACCAAAACCCTTTTCGGAATTTCTAAGTTTTGAAATACATGTTTTTATTGTATCAGATATAATAGTTCTATCTCCTTGTGCTTTAAAATGTTCATATTTTTCAGGTAATGATCGGATCAATCCTTGATTCAACATTTCGGTCACTCCAAAATAATTACCATGTCTTAGTCCATCTATCACGTTAACATTAATCCCTTTTACTTTTGCATCAAGAACATCAAAAGGAGTTGCTGAAACAGAAAGTAATGGTAAATCAGGCACCAACTTTCTTATGTTATTAAAAAATGCAGTATCAAAAGAGCTCTCTTTGCCACATCCATATTGATCTTCATCTCTAACAATGAGTTTAACATTAAAATTATCAATTTGAGCTAATCCATGTGATTTGAATTTATGCATCGGCATGACATAAATATTAGAATCGTAGCCCTCAAGAGCTCTCATATTTTGATATTTAAGATCTTTATCCGTCATACTAGTTAAAAACAGAATTGATTCATGCTCTTTAATAAATTTAATTTTTGGTAAAATTAAATTGCACAAATGTTTAATAGTCCCTGTTTTTCCCGATTGCATAGGGGCTAAAAATGCATTATTAATAGTACCTTTTTGAAGCTCTATAGCAATCCTTAATGAATTAAGAATTTCATTTACATAAAAATTTCCATTTCTAATTTTTTGGAAAATTTGTTTTTCAAATTTTTGATCTAGCTCTAAATCTTTCATTAATTTTTTAATCTCAGATTTTTCTTGTTTTAATATTACTTTTTCGAACTTATTTACTTTTTAAAATTATTTTAACAAGTCTATCTTGTTTGATGCAAATGTCTAAATGTTTAGCGAATATTAAATTCGCATAATATAATATCCTCCAAAAAGTTCGAATTATCGTAAGTTTGGGTCACGAATAAATAGTTTAATCAAAAAAACGCCAAGCTTGCTTGAGCGTTTTTTTGATTGAACTATTTTCAAAGCGGAGCTTTGTTAGGATGGGCGTAGCCAATCCTATTTCGTGGGTTTTCAGCGCGGAGGGCATTGAGGATCAGTGCAGCTAATCCTTTATGTAAAGCTTGTTTTTTATTTCTATCCTAAGAAATTTCAATTCTTTTTTTTTGATAATTCATTTTTATTTTTAAATTGCAAAACAAAACTAATTTAAACAATATGAAGATAATTAATTTAATAGCCTTTTTCTCAGTATTTTTAATTGGATGTACAGGGACTACTTCAAATGAGATATCAACAACGGCAAGTGGTGGAAAAATTCTTAATGGCCCTAAAAAAGGAGCAACTTATTCATTTGCCAGTGATGAGGTTGGGCAATTAGCAATCGATTTTTCTGATGCTTTTGTTCGAAAAGATATAGATTTTCTTTCAACCGAACATTTTACAGATTCAATCTTTTTCTATCCTGAGAAAGGTTTGGAGAAAGTAGTAATGGATCTAGAAACAGGTAA
>Ga0228660_1000064_pt1 | contig 25758 bp, 18 predicted proteins | sample 74DmetaG_FD_183032 | JGI IMG/M metagenome (GOLD analysis project Ga0228660, IMG submission 183032) | Seawater microbial communities from Monterey Bay, California, United States - 74D | ecosystem: Environmental > Aquatic > Marine > Coastal | place: USA: California | collected 2016-11-11
CATCGATAGGAGTTTCTAAAAGCTCTGAAAATGTGGTAACTTACTTGGAGACCACACAAGGAAGTGAGAATTCTAGTAATGAATTTTTAGGAGCTGTCCAAAGTGAGGTTCTTTTTTCACAAGAGGGAGGACTAATAAATGGGCCTGTAAGTCTAACATTATCGGGTAATAATTCAGAAGAATTTATTCGGTATACACTCGATGGAAGTGCTCCTTCAGAATCGTCATTCGTTTATACGACTCCAATTCAGATCAGTACTAATATGAGTGTGCGAGCAAAAATATTTTCACAAAATTATTTACCCTCAGCAACTTATACCAGATCGTTTATCCTGGGTGCTAATCACGAATTAGATGTCATGTTATTGACAGCAAATCCCTCAGATTTTTTTGATTCAGATACCGGAATTTATGTTTTTGGACCTGATGGAACTTACGATACAAATATTCCTTATTATGGAGCAAATTTTTGGGAGGATTGGGAGCGACCAATTCATTTTTCTTTTCATGAAAAAGAAACAGATAATTTTGTAGCGTTCAACGCTGGAGTAAAAATTTTTGGAGGGTGGAGTAGAGGTCAAAATGGTCAGCGTTCTCTTTCCTTGTTTGCTAGAGGTCAGTATGGAGATTCTAAATTTAAGCACCCTTTCTTTAATGAACTCAATTATCGTGAATTTCAATCTTTGATATTAAGAAATTCCGGTCAGGATTGGATGCGGTCTTCAATAAAAGATATTGCACTTACAAGTCTAATGCGGGGTTCTGGCCAAGATTTTCTTGAGCATAACCCTGTAGCAACATACATAAATGGTGTGTATTGGGGGATGTATAATTTACGAGAGAAAATCAATGAGCATTCGTTGGCTTCTAAGCATAACATAAGTGCAGATGATATTACGCTGTTAACTAATAATGCAGAAGAAATTGAGGGAAGTAATGAAGAATACTATGAATTAATCAATTATATAGAGACGACTGATTTAACGATTGATTCAAATTTTGATTATGTAGCTGAACAAATAGATTTAAAGGCCTATGCTTTATATCAGGCGTCAAATATTTTTTTTAGTAATACCGATTGGCCTGGAAATAATATTAAATTTTGGAAACATTCAGCTGGGAAATGGCGTTGGATTATGTATGATACAGATTTTGGCTTTGGACCCTTTTTTAATACAAATAATTTTAACGACGATACCCTTAGTTTTGCATTGAATCCTAATGGCCCAGGCTGGCCTAATCCACCATGGTCTACTCTCTTGTTTAGAAGATTGATTACAAATATTGGATTTAGAAACACTTTTATAAACCGATACGCAGATGAACTAAACACTCGATTCTTGTCTGCAAATGTGATTTCACATATCGATCAGATATATAATTCGATTCAACCTGAAATAAATGCTCATTATTCTCGTTGGAAATCCGACCCCTCTCTTGTTAATTTTGGTAATAATATTACCAATATAGAAGGATGGGTGGGCTACTATATCAATGTAATGAAAACGTTTGCTAGCAATCGGCCGGAAATTGTAAAAAATCATCTCAAATCTACATTTAATTTACCCAATACCCATCCAATAACCATCAAAAATCCTGCTATTTCTAGAGGATTTGTGGCAGTGAATGAAAATTTAAAAATTCAAGAATCTTTATGGACTGGAGAGTATTTTCAAACGGTTCCTATTCAGTTAACAGCAATTCCCGAAGTAGGTTTCGAGTTTTCTCATTGGAGTGGAGATCTTTATTCTAATCAAGTAACGATAAACATTGACTTAAATGGCTCTTTTCAAGTAATTCCAAATTTTGTCATTTCTACCAATGAGAAACCCCTGGTCATCAACGAAATTAATTATAAATCAAGTAGTGATTTTAACGCAGATGATTGGGTGGAGTTGTACAATCCGAATGCAGTTCCTTTGGACATCTCAAATTGGCAAATAAAAGATAACAATGATCAACATATTTTTACCATTCCCGAGGGTACTTCCATTGAAGGAGATGGATATTTAGTATTTGTTAAGGATGCTTCAGATTTTACTTCTGTCTATCCAGAAATAACAAACTACATTGGTGAAATTGGTCTTGGATTTGGAACCTCTGATGCTGTAAGGCTGTTTAATAAAGACAATGTTCTTCAAGATGAAGTAAGCTATACCAATGAATTACCTTGGTCAGATTGTGCAGATCAAACAGGGAATACCTTAGAATTAATGACTCCAGATTTAGACAATGCTTTACCAGAAAGTTGGAGTTGTACCAACCCTAATGGGAGCCCAAATGCTAAAAATACGTCTAGACTTTCTTTTAATGAATATGTAACAACTGAGGTGAAAATTTATCCAAATCCCGTTCGAGATGAATTGTATATATCTGGGGTGTCGGGTCAATTTGAAGTTCAGGTGTTTACACCTACTGGGCAAGAAGTTCTTAGTGATACTGATACTTATAAAGTAGATGTCCATAAACTAAAGAGAGGAATGTATTTTATAAAAATAAACAAAGGCTCAGACACTACTCTTTTAAAATTTGTAAAGTATTGATCTAATTTTTTAAAGCCTTGACATTATATATAGCGCAATTGAAAGAAATTGACTTTTTCCCTCTAAAAACTTATCAAATAGCAACATTATAAGAATAGATGATTTATCAACTAGTACTGATAGATAAAATCAACCACTAAATTGTTAAAAGCAACCCGATTGTTTATTATTTTTACACATGGATTTATTTACTTCTGACAAGATCAAAAACATTCTTCCTTATGATGGGCTTACTCACTACCACGGAAAAATTTTAAATAAAAACCAATCTGACTTTTATTATAAAATCTTTATGGAAACCATTCAGTTTAAACCTGACGAAGCAATTATATTTGGTAAAAAAATTATTACCAAACGAAAAGTTGCTTGGTATGGAGAATCAGCATATTCATATACTTATTCTAAAGTAACAAAGCAAGCAAGTATCTTTACCAAAGAATTGTTAGCATTAAAAGCCATTGTAGAAAAAGAAAGTGGAGAAACCTATAATTCATGTTTGTTAAATTTATATCATTCTGGAGAAGAGGGAATGGGATATCATTCTGATGGTGAGAAAATGCTGAAAAAAGAAGGAGCCATTGCTTCCGTATCTTTAGGTGCAGCGCGAAAGTTCTCTTTTAAGCATAAAGAAAACAAACAAAGAATAGATGTTGTTTTAGAAAATGGCAGTTTATTGGTGATGAAAGAAGGAACTCAGAAAAATTGGTTACATAGATTGCCGCCTACCAAAAAAGTAAATACACCTCGTATTAATTTAACTTTTAGAACGATAGAATTATAATCTTATACTTACTTTTGTTAAAAAATTTTTCATTTGGATTCTAACAAACAAGCGACTGTAAATTTAAACAAATACATTAGCTCTTCAGGAATATGCTCTAGAAGAGAGGCTGAAAAATTTATCAATGAAGGGAGAGTTACTCTTAATGGAAAACCTACTCAATTAGGAAATAGAGTGGGTAAGAATGACCTAGTAAAATTAGATGGTAGACTTGTAAAGCCTCAAAACAATACCCTGTATATTGCCCTGAATAAACCCGTTGGGATTGTTTCTACTACCGATGATAGAGAACCAAAAAATATCATAAAGCACATCAATTATCCAGAACGGTTATTTCCCATTGGTCGTTTAGACAAACCTTCTGAGGGTTTGATCTTCTTAACAAATGACGGAGATATTGTCAATAAAATATTACGAGCAGGAAACAATCATGAAAAAGAATATTATGTCACTGTAAACAAATCTATTACCGCCGATTTTATTCAAAAAATGAGTAATGGAATTCCCATTTTAGGCACGATAACCAATAACTGTTTGGTAGAAAAAATAAGTGATAACATATTCAAAATTATTCTAACCCAAGGTTTAAATAGGCAAATTCGAAGAATGTGTGAATACCTCGATTATGAAGTAACAAAGTTAAAGCGTACTCGTATTATGAATGTTGAGTTGGGATATTTACAAGCTGGAGATTGGAGAGAGTTAACCCAAGATGAAATGAAAGAAATTAACAACATGATTTCTACCTCCTCTAAAACAGAAGAAGCCTCTACCATTAAAATCAAAACTAAAAAGTTGGTTTCTAAGAAAAAGGGAGCTCCTTCTAAAAATGTCTTCAATAAAAAAAGCGCTTCATTCAGGAAATCCTCTTCAAAATCGAAGAAGAGTAAATCGAGTTTTGGATTCAAAAAGAAACGCAGATAATCTTTATATAGTAGCTCAAAAAATAATTTTTACGATAATTTGTGGTGGCTTTTTTTTATAACGATTCAATTGTATTATCAATTCTTAAATAGTCTTATCTTTGCTGCCAATGAATCGAAAATTTATTTAAAACATACAAAGGATAGTGCTGTATAGTTTTACATATGCTATTCTTAGTATTTTAAATCATCATCTAAATTTAAACGCTTGAAATTCGACTTAAAAATTACTGATCCAAAAAGTAAGGCAAGAGCTGGTGTCATATCAACAGATCATGGATTGATTGAAACTCCGATATTTATGCCTGTAGGAACTGTTGGGACTGTAAAAGGGGTACATCAGACAGAACTTAAAAATGAAATCAATCCAGATATAATTTTAGGGAATACCTATCACCTATATCTGCGTCCTGGTTTAGAAGTTCTAGAAAAAGCTGGAGGTTTGCACAAGTTTATGAACTGGGATCGTAATATATTAACAGATTCTGGTGGCTATCAGGTATATTCTCTTTCAGGGAGAAGAAAAATTAATGAAGAAGGGGTAAAATTTAAAAGTCATATAGATGGTTCTATGCACTTTTTTACGCCCGAAAATGTCATGGAAATTCAACGAAAAATTGGTGCAGATATTATCATGGCTTTTGATGAATGTACTCCGTATCCTTGTGATTATCATTATGCAAAACGTTCGATGCATATGACCCACAGATGGTTAGATAGATGTATGAGTCATTTAGAAACCTTACCCTATAAATATGGATTTGAACAAACTTTTTTCCCAATAGTACAAGGAAGCACTTATAAAGATCTTCGAAGACAATCGGCAGAGTACATCGCTAATGCTGGTGCCCAAGCAAATGCAATTGGCGGGCTTTCTGTTGGTGAACCCGCCGAAGAAATGTATGCAATGACAGAGGTGGTTACAGAAGTTTTACCAGAAGACAAGCCTCGTTATTTAATGGGTGTTGGAACTCCGATTAATATTTTAGAAAATATTGCCCTAGGAATTGACATGTTCGATTGTGTAATGCCTACAAGAAATGCTAGAAATGGTATGTTGTTTACTGCACATGGCACCATCAATATCAAAAATAAAAAGTGGCAAGATGATTTTTCACCAATTGACGATATGGCCATTACTTGGGTAGATACCATGTATTCAAAAGCTTATTTACGTCATCTTTTTGCTGCGAAAGAAATGTTAGGAAAGCAGATAGCTTCGATACACAATTTGGGTTTTTATGTATGGTTAACTCGTGAAGCAAGAAAACATATATTAGCTGGAGATTTCAGAGAATGGAAAGACATGATGGTCAAACAAATGAACAAACGATTGTAAATTATTTAGGATAAAACAACAAAACAACTTTGCGCTTTTGAAAATTATAGATTGGTACATATTAAAACGATTTTTGGTAACTTTTTTATTTACCTTATTGATCTTAATTCCTATAGCAATTGCCATAGATATCTCAGAAAAGATCGATAACTTTTTAGAACATCCAGATTTAGGATTTTACCAAGTTCTAGATGAATATTATAAAAATTTTATCATCTATTATGCCAATACCTTTATGCCTTTGGCGTTATTTATTGCAGTAATCCTGTTTACTTCTAAGCTTTCTAATAATACAGAGATCATTGCCGTTACAAACGCAAAGGTATCCTTTACAAGATTTTTATATCCTTATTTTATTGGAGCATCCCTTATAACGCTTATTTCTTTGGGGATGAATCATTTTGTGGTGCCCAGTAGTAGTAAAGAAAGAAAGAAATTTGAAAAAGAGTACATAAAGAATAGAAGACAAAAAAACGAATTAAAATTTGTAAGAGAGTTTAGTTTACAACTTACCGATAGCACCTATATTTTCATCAGGAATTTTAATACAGAAACCAATTCTGGATATGATTTTACCTCAGAGGTGTATGATGGAATCAAATTGAAATCTAAATTGGTTTCCAATAGAATCCGTTACAGTGAAACAGATTCATCTTTCATTCTTTCTAATTGGAAAATGCGTAGAATTTATAATGATAGAGATCATATTTCCTCAGGATCAAAAATAGATACTGTTTTTAACTTTACTCCCAAAGATTTGATCTATAAATCTGCATTATCTCAAGAAATGCCTTCGGGAGAATTGATGAAGTTTATTGAGATTTCTAAAAAGCGAGGAGTTAAAAATTTAAATGCATATTTGGTTGAATATTATAAAAGAACAAGTTTACCAATAGCTTCCTACATATTAACCATCATTGCTGTTGCTCTCGCATTCAGAAAAAGAAGAGGTGGAACGGGAGTTAATTTAGCAATTGGTATTGGAATCATGTTTCTTTATGTTTTCTTAATGAAAATAGCGGAAGTTTTGGGAGGAGTTGCAGGTGTCAATGCTCTTCTATATGTTTGGATCCCTAATATTATTTTTGGCTGTTTGGCTGTTTATTTATACTTAGATGCAAGAAAGTAGACTTAAAAATTATTTGCTGCTGCATTTAATTATTTTTATTTGGGGTTTTTCCGCTATTCTTGGAGCATTGATAAGCTTAGATGCTGTTCCTTTGGTTTGGTATAGAATGTCTTTGGCAGTTATTTTTATTGTTCTTTATTTTGTTCTATCTAAAAAGTCATTTAAAGTAGATCGCATTGGTATTGCAAAGTTTTTTGTTACCGGAATTCTTATAGCTCTGCATTGGATATTTTTCTTTTCAGCGATCAAAGTTTCCAATGTTTCTGTTGCATTGGTCACGATGAGTACCGGCGCCTTTTTTGTTTCTTTTATAGAACCTCTTTTCTTTAAAAGACGCATCAAAGTATTAGAAATAGTATTGGGTTTTTTTGTATGTATTGGCTTGTATATCATTTTTAATTTTGAGAGCCAATACCGACTAGGGATTTTTTATGCATTAATATCTTCACTATTAAGTGCTTTTTTTTCGGTTTTTAACGGCCTTTTTATAAAACAATATGCTGCGAGTAAAATTTCTTTGTATCAATTGTTTTTTGGTGTCATTTTTATTACAATTTATTTGTTGTTCACAGATGGATTTTCTGCCTCATTTTTTGAGCTATCAAAGTCAGATTGGTACTACCTTTTAATTTTGAGTAGTATTTGTACTGCGTATGCTTTTATTACCTCGGTTAAAGTGATGAAATACTTGTCTCCATATACGGTTATTTTAACGCTCAATTTAGAACCTATTTATGCGATTGTATTGGCACTTTTCATTTTTGGTGAACAAGAAAAAATGAATCCTGAATTTTATTTTGGTGCTTTCATTGTATTATTTGTTGTTTTATTAAACGGAATGATCAAGAATAAAAAGAGTATTAGAAATAAAATCAATGAAAAACCTGTTAGAAAAAACTAACTTTTTTTTTAAAAAAACAATTAATTTTATAGTATGTTTGCTTCTCAAAACAACTAAAATCAAATAATTACAAAATGGAATATTTAGATTTTGAAATGCCTATCAAAGAGCTTTTAGATCAATTAGATAAATGTTATGATATAGGCAAGGAGAGCGATGTAGATGTAACAGCTACTTGTAAAAAAATTGAAAAAAAACTAGCCAACGCTAGAAAAGATATATACAAAAACCTAACACCTTGGCAAAGAGTTCAATTATCAAGACACCCTAACAGACCCTATACATTAGATTATATTAAGGCCCTATGTGGTGACACTTTTATGGAGCTGCATGGAGATAGAAATGTAAAGGATGACAAGGCCATGATTGGTGGTTTAGGTAAAATAGGCGATCAATCTTTTATGTTTATAGGGCAACAAAAGGGCTACAATACAAAAACACGTCAATATCGGAATTTTGGTATGGCCAATCCAGAAGGATATCGGAAAGCCCTACGTTTAATGAAAATGGCTGAAAAGTTCAGAATTCCAGTTGTTACCCTATTAGATACTCCAGGGGCTTATCCTGGTATGGAGGCTGAAGAACGTGGACAAGGAGAGGCAATTGCTAGGAATATTTTAGAAATGACTCGTTTAAAAACTCAAATCATTACTATTGTTATTGGTGAGGGGGCTTCAGGTGGAGCTTTAGGGATTGGAGTAGGAGATCGAGTTTACATGATGGAAAACACATGGTATACAGTAATTTCTCCAGAATCTTGTTCTTCTATTTTATGGAGAAGCTGGGAGTTCAAAGAGCAAGCGGCAGCAGCCCTAAAATTAACAGGTTCTGATATGAAAAATTTAAAATTAATTGATGGAATTATTCAAGAACCTCTTGGAGGTGCCCATACCGATAGAGAGGGCGCTTTTAAAGCAGTTCAAGAACAAATTCTTGCTGCTTTTGATGAATTAAAAGAGTTGAATGACACAGATTTGGTCTCCAAAAGAATGGATAAATATGCACAAATGGGTGTTTATGAAGAATAATGATCTGTAATATATGCATAAAAAAAGCGAAATCTACATTTAGATTTCGCTTTTTTATTGATGTTCTGTATTATATATTTAAAGAGTTTAATAGGTTTTTTATCGCAGGATTTGAGGGTCTTGGTGCATTTGCATCAACAATGTTTCCTTGCGGATCTATTAAAATGAATCTTGGTATTCCATTTATTTGATATTCTTGTTGAAAACGTTCATCTTTTCCAGACCATAACTGAATCCCATCCATTTGTTTTACCTTGATAAAATTTCTCCATTTGGTCTCTGTTGCTTCCCAAGAACCTCCATTTCTTCTAGATTCATCTACAGAAATACTGATAAAGGCAATATTTTTATCATGATATTCTTCATCCAATTTTTTCAGAGGAATAATTTCTCTGATACAGGGTCCACACCAAGTTGCCCAAACATCTATATATACATACTTTCCTTTATAGGAGCTGAGTGATTTTTTTCCACCATTGACATCGATATAATTATCAAATGTAGGGGCAGGGCTTCCTTTCTTTAGTTTTAGACTGGAAACATAATTATATTCAAGGTATTCAAACAGTCGCATATTTTGACTTGAAATCATTTCAACTAATGAGTTTTCCATATTTTTATACGAAGATAAAATACTGTCATATTCTTTTTTTAGCGTATTTATTTTCGTGTTGAAGGCTTCTTTTTCTAGGGAGAAAAGAGAGGCGGGATTTCCAAGTTGTTTACTTTTTTCTATTTGAACAAGGATAAAGTTTGAGTTAGAGGCTCCGTTCCCTGAGAACTCTAAACTCGTCATGAATTTTTCAGCATCCCCTTTGATAAAAAGATCAAAACCATTTTTTAAATAAATAGGAGCTCTTTTTGTTCTATCGGTTTGCAGTGTGTAAATATCTGTTTCGGATACTTTTAGCGTATCTTTAAAAGAACCATTTTCGTTGATAGAGATATTTTTAATAGCTCTTCCTGTTCTGTCAAAAATAGAAATTGTACTTTGTTTGTTGTTTTCTAATTTTCCAGCAATGGAGAGGTATTCTTTTGGATGTTCTCTCGAGCAAGAGATCATAAAGAGTAGTATAAACGTAACAATACTTATCTGTTTCATTGAGTTGCCTTTAATTTGACTACAAATATAGACCATAGAAACATACAGAAGTACATATAAAAAGTTAAAATAGTTGCATATACAGAACTGAATTTGCACTTTTGAGTTCTAATTAAATTAGATATGGAAATAGTTCATTACATAGATTCAACTCCCTTAGACTTGTCTAAAATTCAAGAAATTATTTCACTGGATAAAAAGTTAGTTTTATCTGATGGTGCAATCGAAAGAATTCAAACATGTAGATCTTATTTAGACCTTAAAACGAAATCGATTTCGAAGCCAATTTATGGTATAAATACAGGTTTTGGAGCTTTGTATAATGTTAAAATTAACGATGAAAACCTTCAAAAATTACAAGAAAACTTAGTAAAGAGTCATGCCTGTGGTACTGGTGAGGAAGTTTCTAGTGAGATTGTAAAACTGATGATTTTATGTAAGATTCAAGCATTAAGTCATGGTCATTCTGGAGTTCAATTAGCCATCGTAGAAAGATTGATTGAATTTTATAATAACGATATCATACCTGTTATCTATGAACAGGGATCTCTTGGAGCCTCGGGAGATTTATCCCCTTTAGCACATTTGGCTTTACCATTACTAGGTTTAGGAGAAGTATATTATAAAAATAAAAAAATACCAGCTGAAAAATTAACCCAATTTTTTTCTTGGGATAAGATTAAACTTCAGTCCAAAGAAGGTTTGGCACTGCTAAATGGAACACAGTTTATGACTGCGTATGGTATTTATACTCTTTTAAAAGCACACAAACTATCCTATTTAGCCGATGTAATCGGAACACTTTCATTGGAAGGATTTGATGGAAGAATAGAACCTTTTAACGAATTAATTCATAATGTTAGACCTCACAATGGACAACTAAAAACAGCACAAAGAATTAAACATTTATTAAAGGATAGTGAGTTAATTTCACAAGACAAACAACATGTGCAAGATCCATATTCTTTCAGGTGTATGCCCCAAGTTCATGGAGCAACTAAAGATACCATTCGTTTTGTGACAAAGACCTTTTTAACAGAGGTAAATTCTGTTACAGATAATCCAAATATTTTTGTAAAAGAAGATCAAATCATTTCTGGAGGTAATTTTCATGGACAACCCTTAGCTTTGTGGTTGGATTTTTTAGCCATTGCAATTTCAGAATTGGGAAATATATCAGAGAGAAGAACCTATCAATTGGTTTCGGGTCACCGGCATTTGCCTCCTTTTTTAATAGCAAACCCAGGTTTAAATTCTGGTTTTATGATTCCACAATATACCGCGGCGAGTATTGTGAGTCAGAACAAACAATACGCCACACCTGCCAGTGTAGATTCTATTGAATCTAGTAATGGTCAAGAAGATCATGTGTCTATGGGGGCAAATGCTGCTACTAAGTGTAAAAAAGTGGTAGATAATTTACAGACTATTTTAGCAATAGAGCTTTTTACAGCATCCCAAGCTTTGAGTTTTGGAAAGGGTAAAACCGCTCCTTTTTTAGAATCTATTATTGGGTCATTTCGTCAAAAAATTCCTATTGTCAGAGAAGATCGTGTAATGCATTTCGATATTGAAAAGGCCTCAGAATTTATCGCTTCTCTTGAGATTGATCATGAAGAATTATTTTGATTTATTACCAAGCGTAGCCTAGAGAAATACCGATACCAAAAGAGAGTTTTTCTGTATTTGATTCACTCCCAACTAAAAATCCAAGACCACTAAAAAGGTCTGCTGTAAGGTGCTTGTTTAAAAACCATTGATGTCCTATTTCACCTCCAATAGAAAATACCTCGTACCCTTCATCGTAATAGTCTTCTTTCAATTTTAAATAACCAACGCTGGGTCCAGCGTGAAATCCTCTTAGAGATTCTTCGGCGTCCATAAAGTAAAATCTTTGTTCCAGACCAATTCCAAACCCTTGGATATTTGATTTCGAATAGTACAGTGCAGCTACAGTGGTGGATTGATTTTTTTGCCTGCAAATTCGATACCTAGATTTGAAATACCGAATACCAAACCTAAGGGATTCACTTTAACAATATTATTTTGTGCATGACTCGTATGACATAGGTTTGCTAATACGAGCATTAAGAGAAATAATTTAATATGTGGTAGCATTGGTTTGAAAAAAATCCCAAACAATATGTTTGGGATGATATTATTAAGCTTTCGCTTCTGTTTCATTCTCGGTTTCTATTTCAGTTCTTTTTTCGGGAGTTTTTTTTCCTTTTTTTATTTTAATGGTTAGCTTGCTTTCTGTTTTGTCTAAGTCCATTGTAATGGTATCTCCCTCTGAAAGCTTTGAATTTACAATTTCTTCTGCCAGGGCATCTTCGATGTATTTCTGGATGGCTCTTTTAAGCGGTCTAGCTCCATACTTTTTATCAAAACCTTTGTCAGCTATGTAATCTTTTGCTTTGTCGCTTAAATTAAGGTTATATCCCAAATCAGCAATTCTATTCAATAATTTTTCTAATTCAATATCGATGATCGCATGGATGTCTTTTCTTTCCAGTGCATTAAACACAATGACGTCATCAATTCTGTTTAAAAATTCAGGAGCAAAAGACTTCTTTAAAGCATCTTCAATTACAGATTTTGCATGCGCATCTGCTTGTTCTTTTTTGGAAGCCGTTCCAAAACCAACACCACCACCAAAGTCTTTTAATTGACGTGCGCCAATATTAGACGTCATGATAATGATGGTATTTCTAAAGTCGATTTTTCGTCCAAGGCTATCCGTAATGTATCCGTCATCTAAAACTTGTAACAACATGTTAAACACATCGGGATGAGCTTTTTCTATTTCATCTAATAAAATTACGGCATAGGGTTTCCTTCTTACTTTTTCGGTGAGTTGTCCTCCTTCTTCATAACCAACATATCCAGGAGGGGCTCCAATTAAGCGAGAGATAGCAAATTTTTCCATGTATTCACTCATGTCAATTCTAATTAATGAATCATCAGAATCGAACAATTCTCTTGCTAGTACTTTGGCTAATTGGGTTTTACCAACACCTGTTTGCCCAAGAAAGATAAAGGAGCCAATTGGTTTGTTTGGATCTTTTAAACCTACTCTGTTTCTTTGAATTGCTTTTACCACTTTACTGACAGCATTATCTTGACCAATCACCTTGCCTTTAATGGAGGTTGGTAATTCTAACAATCTATGATTTTCTGCTTCTGCAACTCTATTTACGGGGATTCCTGTCATCATAGAAACGACTTCTGCAACATTGTCTTCGGTAACAATTTCTCTATTTAACTTCGAATCATCCTCCCACTGTTTTTGGGCAGAATTTAGAGCCGCTTCCATATTTTTTTCATCGTCGCGTAACTTGGCAGCCTCTTCGTATTTTTGTCCGTTTACGGCCTTTGTTTTTTTATCTCTGATAATTTCTAATTGAGTTTCTAATTTTAGAACTTGTTGAGGAACCTCAATGTTTGTAATGTGAATTCTTGAACCTGCTTCGTCCAGAGCATCAATTGCTTTGTCTGGAAGATATCGATCCGTCATGTATCTGTTTGTTAATTTCACACAAGCTTCAATAGAATCATCGGTATAGTTTACATGGTGATGTTCTTCGTACTTACTTTTTATGTTGTGTAAAATTTTCACAGTTTCTTCCACAGAAGTTGGTTCTACAATTACTTTTTGAAAACGACGTTCTAAAGCCCCATCTTTTTCGATATTGGTTCTGAATTCATCTAATGTAGTTGCACCAATACATTGTATTTCTCCTCTTGCTAAGGCTGGTTTTAACATATTAGAGGCATCTAATGAACCCGTTGCACCACCAGCACCAACAATCGTATGTATTTCATCTATAAATAAAATAATATCTTCATTTTTTTCAAGCTCATTCATTAACGCTTTCATCCGTTCTTCAAATTGACCACGGTATTTTGTGCCAGCAACTAAGCTTGCCAAGTCAAGGGAAACAATCCGTTTGTCAAATAAAATTCTCGATACTTTTCTGTCAATAATTCTTAGGGCCAATCCTTCTGCAATTGCAGATTTACCTACACCAGGTTCTCCGATTAACATTGGGTTGTTTTTCTTTCTTCTACTTAAAATTTGAGAGACACGTTCAATTTCCTTTTTTCTTCCAACGACAGGGTCTAGCTTTCCTCTACTTGCCAAGTCCGTTAAGTCCCTTCCAAAATTATCTAAAACGGGGGTTTTAGATTTTTTGGTAGTTTTCTCTTTTTGAGGTTGGTTGAATGGATTCGTTTTACCTGAAGCGAATTCGTCATCAGCAGGAGTTTCTGCAATAGGATGTATGGATTCCTCTGAGTCATCAACATGAAGTTGCTTGTACAATGCTTTTGCCTCATCATAGTTCATGTTGTATTTATGAATTAACTTGGTCGTTGGATCATTTTCATTTCTCAAAACACATAATAATAGATGTGCAGTATCGATCGCATCACTTTGATATAGTTTTGCTTCTAAAAAAGTTGTTTTTAAGGCTTTTTCAGCTTGTCGGGTCAAACGTAAAATAGGCTTATCTGTACTTTCTACAAAAGTAGGATTTGCAGGGTTTAATTGTTCCAATTTTTTGCGTAATAGACTTAAATCAACATCAAAAGCTGTTAATATTTCTATTGCTTTACCTTCTCCCTTTCTGATCAAACCGAGTATGAGGTGTTCTGTTCCAATAAATTCATGCCCTAAACGCAGCGCTTCTTCTTTACTGAAAGTAATTACATCTCTAACCTTTGGTGAAAAATTATCGTCCATATTTCTTTCTATCTATAATTGATGTTGATGTAAATTTAGTTCTTTTTTATGGAGTTGATTACAAAAAATATGCCAATCGTCAAATACTGACAATATTACTCCATCACCAAGGTAAAAAACTATTGTAAATCAAACAAATAAATTAGTGTTAAAAATTATCAAAAAATGTTGATAACTCTACCGAATTGAACCCTTTAAAATCTTTGTAAAAAGTAATAGAAATAGTATCTTGCCTTGTTTTAAAATAATGAGTAAAATTTAATCAAATATATATATGGCAGACGGAGAAAAGTTGATTCCTATTAACATTGAAGAACAGATGAAAGCTGCATACATTGATTACTCAATGTCGGTAATTGTATCAAGAGCATTGCCAGATGTAAGAGATGGCTTAAAACCAGTTCATAGAAGGGTTTTATTTGGGATGCATGAGCTTGGTATTAAAGCTACGGGTTCTTATAAAAAATCTGCAAGAATTGTGGGAGAGGTCTTAGGAAAGTATCACCCACACGGAGATACATCTGTATACGATTCTATGGTGCGTATGGCTCAAAATTGGAGTGTACGATATATGATGGTCGATGGCCAAGGAAACTTTGGTTCTGTAGATGGAGATTCACCAGCAGCGATGCGTTATACTGAGGTAAGAATGCAGAAGATATCAGAAGACATGTTAGCTGATATTGAGAAAGATACGGTGGATCATCGTTTGAATTTTGATGATACTCTTCAAGAACCAACAGTCTTGCCTACTCGTATTCCTAATTTATTAGTAAATGGAGCTTCTGGTATTGCAGTGGGTATGGCAACCAATATGGCGCCTCATAACTTAACAGAAGTTATCAATGGTACAATCGCATACATTGATGACAATGATATCGATATCGATGGGTTGATGCAACATGTTACTGCTCCAGATTTTCCAACAGGAGGTATTATCTATGGTTACGATGGTGTAAGAGATGCTTTTCACACGGGGCGTGGGCGTATTGTAATGCGTGCTAAAGCCGTTATTGAAGAAGTGAAGGGGCGAGAGTGTATTATTGTCACCGAAATTCCTTATCAGGTAAATAAAGCAGAAATGATTAAAAAAACTGCTGAATTAGTCAATGATAAAAAAATTGAAGGAATTTCTAATATTAGGGATGAATCTGATAGAAATGGAATGCGTATTGTGTATGTCTTAAAACGCGACGCGATTCCTAATATCGTTTTAAATAAATTATTCAAATATACCCAATTACAGACTTCTTTTAGTGTCAATAATATTGCATTGGTCAATGGGAGACCAGAGCAATTGAATTTAAAACAATTAATTCATTATTTTGTAGAACATCGTCATGAGGTAGTTGTTCGTAGAACTGAATTCGAATTAAAGAAAGCAGAAGCTAGGGCTCATATTTTAGAGGGGTTGATCATCGCATCCGATAATATTGACGAAGTGATAAAAATCATCAGAGCTTCTTCTAATGCAGACCAAGCAAAAGAGAGTTTGATTGAACGTTTCGAGTTGACAGAGATCCAGGCAAAAGCAATTGTAGAAATGCGTTTGCGTCAATTGACAGGTTTAGAGCAAGACAAATTGCGTGCAGAATTTGACGCAATCATGGTAACAATTACAGATCTGAAAGATATCTTAGCCAACGAACCAAGACGTTATCAAATTATAAAAGACGAGTTACTCCATATTAAAGAAAAGTATGGAGATGAGCGAAGATCTTTGATCGAATATGCAGGAGGAGATATGCGTATTGAAGATATGATTCCTGATACCAAAGTAGTGGTTACGATTTCAAATGCAGGATATCTTAAACGTACAAATCTCGAAGAATACAAAGTTCAAAATAGAGGTGGTAGAGGTCAAAAAGGAGCAACGACTAGAAATGAAGATTTCCTTGAACACTTATTTGTTGGGACCAATCATCAATATATGATGTTCTTTACTCAAAAAGGAAAAGTTTTTTGGATGCGCGTTTATGAGATTCCTGAGGGAGGTAAAAACACGAAAGGTAGAGCAATGCAAAACTTAATCAATATCGAACAAGATGATAAAGTAAAGGCATTCCTGGTTACTCAAGATTTAAAAGACCAAGATTACATCAATAATCATTTTGTAATTATGGCCACTAAGAAAGGTCAAGTAAAAAAGACCTCATTAGAACAGTATTCTAGGCCGAGAACAAATGGTATCAATGCGATTACCATTAAAGAAGGTGATGAGTTGTTAGAAGCAAAATTAACAACTGGAGATAGTCAAGTAATGTTGGCTCTAAAATCTGGTAAATCGATCCGCTTCGAAGAAGCTAAAACTCGACCAATGGGAAGAACCGCTTCTGGAGTTCGAGGAATTACTTTACAGCATGAAAATGACGAGGTTATTGGAATGGTCGCTGTAAACGATATGGAAAGTAATATTTTAGTTGTTTCAGAAAAAGGATATGGAAAACGCTCTAAATTAGAAGATTACAGGGTGACCAATAGGGGAGGTAAAGGAGTTAAAACCTTGAATATTTCCGAAAAAACAGGAGAACTAGTAGCAATTAAAAATGTAGACGATTCTAATGATTTAATGATTATCAATAAATCTGGATTGACCATTAGAATGGCCGTAGAAGATTTAAGAGTGATGGGACGTGCAACTCAAGGAGTTCGTCTGATAAACATTAAAGATTCAGATAGCATCGCTGCGGTTGCTAAAGTTATCCATGAAGAGGATGCTGAAGAAGAATTAGAAAATGGAATCGAAATTGAAAACGATTCAAACGATAACGAACAACAATCATAAATTAATAAAATGAAAAAACAAGTATTAATAATAGCAATGGGATTATTATCCATGGCTTCTTTTGCTCAGAAAAATGAATTAAAAGCAATAGAAAAGTCGATCAAAAAAGGTCAAATTGATGAAGCAAAAGCTGCTATTGAATCCCTAGAATCCTCAGAAACTTTAATTGAGCCAAAATACAAGGCAAAATATTACTATTTGAAAGGATCTGCATACGGTACCTCTAATGTGACGAAAGCTGCAGATGCGTTTGAAAATTTATTTGAGTATGAAAAGCAAACAGGAAAACTTAAATATACCAAAGAAGCCAAGCCTAAGTTCAATCAGTTGATTCAATTTGTGTCTACCAAAGCAATAGAGGATTATAATGCCAAGGATTTTAAAAAAGCTACAGAAAATTTTTATTTGACTTATAAATTAAGTCCTACAGATACTTCTTTTTTATACAATGCAGCGCTGAGTGCTTCCTTGTCAAAAGAATTTGATCTTTCTTTAGATTATTATAAGGAATTACAAAATATCAATTATACAGGGATAGCCACCAGTTATTTAGCCCTCAATAAACAAACTGGAAAAGAAGAGAGTTTTGGGAGTAAAACTCAAAGAGATTTAATGGTGAAATCAGGTCAATATTCAGCTCCACGTGATAATGTTTCTGAGTCTAAACAAGCAGAGATTATCAAAAACATTGGATATATATATGTAAACCAAGGGAAGCCAGAATTAGCAATAGCAGCTTTAGAAGAAGCCAGAAAATCAAATCCTAAAGACCTCAATCTCTTGTTAAATCAAGCTCAAATGTATATCAAGTTAGAAAGAATGGATAAATTTGGACAATTGATGATAGAAGCTGTTGAATTAGACCCAACCAATCCAGTGTTGTTTTTTAATTTAGGAGTGGTCAATGCAAATGAGAATAAAACAGAAGCTGCAATAGGGTTTTATAAAAAGGCTATTGAATTAGATCCAGCCTATGGAGACGCTTATTTAAATTTAGGAATCGCTATGCTCGCTGAAGAGAAAACAATTGTAGATGAAATGAACAATAATTTGTCTAATTTCAAGAAATACGATGCGTTACAAGCAAAACAAAAAGCACTCTATGAGAAAGTTTTACCGTATTTAATCAAGGCAGACGGTATCAATAGGACAGAGGGTACCGTAAGAATGCTTTTGAATATCTACGACACACTAGAAAGAGAAGCTGAAGCAGATGCTTTAAGACCTATTTTTAAGAAAATGAGAAATCAATAAGGGACTCCCTATTGAAATTCCATAAAAAATCCGAAACGTACATCGTTTCGGATTTTTTTATCAATTATTATTACATTAACTTTTTGATAATTCTTAATTTGTGGGTATGTTTTTGTAGGTCTTTATTGAAAATACCACTATGATCTAGCGTGTCTATTCTAACTTTTCCATGTGCATGAATGATATGGTAATCATTTAAAATGATCCCTACATGGATGATTTCGCCCTCTTCATTATCAAAAAATGCCAAATCACCAGCTTCGCTTTCTTCTATAAAACTCAGCACTTCCCCCTGTGAAGCTTGACTTTTAGCATCTCTAGGCAAATGATGACCGCATAATTTATAAACCATTTGAGTAAAACCTGCAGCGTCTATACCAAAAGGAGTTTTACCACCCCATAAAAAAGGGGTGTTGAGGTATAAAAAGGCAGTTTTAGAAATATTGCTTTTTGTTTTTATTTCTGACAAAACAGCTCCTTCGTACCGATAAGAATTGGCATTTATTTGCAGTGTGCCACTTTTGTAAAAAGGCAAGCTAGCTCCCAAAGGAATCGTGGTTAATTCATCGTTGCTGTTGGTGATAAAATCAATAATTTCTCCACAATAATATTGTTTTTCAGAGGTTAATTCCAAAAATAAACGTTGTGTAATATTTGTGAATTGTTTGTTGTCTATAAATCCTTCATAGTTATCACAAGTCAATCTAATTTTACTCCATTCTTTTTCACTTTCAATAACTTCAAAAGTTTCACCAAATAATAACTGACTGACCATTTCTGATGAGTCAATAGGCAAAGCTCTGAGTGGAGCAGTACTTAAATTACAGATGCCATACAGCATAAATTTGATTGAGTTTGGGTGATTAAAATTACATTTTTTCTATGACTATTGCAGATGCACCTCCGCCACCATTACAAATAGCAGCTGCTCCAATTTTAGCATTATGTTGCTTTAAAATTGAAGTCAATGCAATGACAATTCTAGCTCCAGAAACTCCTAAGGGATGCCCCAGAGATACTGCTCCGCCATTTACGTTTACATTTTTATCGTTAAGGCCTAAAATTTTCATATTTGCTAAACCTACAACAGAAAACGCTTCATTTAATTCGAAAAAATCTACCTCATTCATCGAGATATTTGCTTTTGCTAAGGCTTTTGGTAAGGCTTTTGCAGGTGCGGTTGTAAACCATTTTGGTTCGTGTGCGGCATCCGCATAACTTTTGATTCTTGCTATGGGTGTGATGTTTAATTTTTTCGCTTTATCAGCAGACATCAATACCAAAGCGGCTCCTCCATCATTAATCGTTGATGCATTTGCAGCAGTAACTGTTCCCTCTTTTGTAAAAGCTGCTCTCAACGCTGCTATTTTTTCCATTTTCACATTTTTATACTCTTCATCTTCAGAAAAAATAATGGGCTCTCCTCTTCTTTGTGGAATGGATACCGGTACAATTTCATCAGCAAATTTACCTTCCTTCCAAGCTGCTGCAGAACGTTGGTAAGATTGAATTGCAAAGTGATCTTGGTCTTCTCTCAAAAATTCATATTCAACAGCACAAGCATCAGCACAAACCCCCATGGCAACTTGATCATAAGCATCTACCAGGCCATCTTTTTGCAGTCCATCCTCCATAGTAATTGGACCAAATTTAGCTCCCTTTCTTGCGTATTGATAATGTGGAATCATACTCATGTTTTCCATTCCTCCAGCAACAACAACTTCTACATCTCCTATGGCAATAGCTTGAGCAGCTAATTGAATCGATTTCATCCCAGAAGCACACACTTTATTCACAGTGGTACAAGGAACAGTATCAGGGATTCCTGCATATATTGCTGCTTGTCTTGCAGGTGCTTGACCCAATCCAGCAGAAACTACATTTCCCATAAAGACTTCTTCAACCAAACTCGGAGCTAAATTTATTTTTTCTAAGGCCCCCTTTATAGCGATTGCCCCTAATTTAGGTGCGGAAATTGTAGCTAAACTTCCCATAAAACTACCTATTGGAGTTCTTGCTACCGATACAATTACCACTTCTTTCATAGAGTTATAAAATTTATTTTAAAAACTAATTTGTTGTGCTAAATTAACTATTTTTAATCAATTTCAATTTTATAATATAAGTTGAATTTTTGACCTTGAATTTTTTATGGTAAGTTTGTCAAAAGAAGATAAGATGTATGAGCAACATAGTTAATAAATTATATCAAAATAACACGATTATTTACAAGGTGATTTTATTTTTAGTTGCCACGACAGCAATTGTTTATTTATTTCCAAAAGGAGGGCAGTTTAAATACGATTTTAGTAATGGTCAACTATGGAAATACGATAATTTATATGCTCCTTTTGATTTCGCTATTCAAAAAAATGAGGAGGAAATCACTTCAGAAAAACAAAAAATTGAGGAATATTCGAAACTCTATTTTATATACGATTTTGAGATAAAAAATAAGGTGTTTACAGCCTATGAAAATAGAATTTCACAGATCAGAGAATCCGATTCATTAAGTATCAACCAGATTCAGCGTTTGTCTGCAATAGGTCAATATGTTATTGACACCATATACCAAAAAGGGTTTATTGAGGTCGCAAGTCAAAATCGAGTTTCTGGTGAAAATGAAATCGTTGCTATCAGAAAAGGGAATGAAGTAGAAGACTTTGTTTTTAAGAGTTTTTTTACCTCCAAAGAAGTTTTAGAGCTTATCATGTCTAACTTCGAATCGGAACTGACACCCTATGGTAAAAAAGCAATGTTAGACCTGTTGTCTACAATTGTAAAGCCAAATATTTATTTTGATGCTGCTTATACACAAAAAGTAATTGAGAATGAGTTAAAAAATATTTCATACACCAAAGGAAAAGTTGAATCTGGTAAATTAATCATTCTAAAAGGAGACATCGTAGAAGGAAAAAAACTTGCGGTTTTAAATTCTTTAAAAAGCGAATCAGAATCCCAAGTTTGGACTGCGTCTAATTACAATTGGATTTTGTTTGGGTATACTATTCTAGTATCCCTAGCATTGCTCATGCTTTTGTTGTTTTTAAAGAAGTATCGCTCAGTAATTTTTGATAACAATAACAAGGTAACTTTTATCTTTTTCAATGTTTTTTCGATGATTTTCATACAAACGTTGGTCATCAAATATAATTCTGATTATGTATACGTAGTTCCTCTGAGTATCCTACCCATTGTTTTAAAAGCTTTTTTCGATGCGCGTTTGGGGATGTTTACACATGTGTTGACGGTCCTACTCTTAGGATACATTGTCCCCGATAGTTTTGAATTTATTTATTTACATATTATTGCAGGTATTGTAACCATATTAACGGTTTCTGAATTGTACAAAAGGGCCAATCTTTTTATCTCAGTAGCTCAGATCGCTTATTTATATGATTACTTATTTTGCTTTTTCAATTATAAAAGAAGGAAATATCTCTCAGATTAATTGGAACTACTTTATGCTTTTTGCAGCCAATGGATTATTATCATTCTTGTCCATCATACTTATTTATATGTATGAGAAAATTTTTGGTTTGGTTTCAGATGTTACTTTGTTAGAGTTGTCCAACACAAATACAAAGCTTTTAAGAGAACTCAATGAAAAAGCTCCAGGAACCTTTCAGCACTCCATGCAAGTGGCCAATTTAGCCGAAGCGGCCGCCAATGAAATAGGAGCCAACTCGATGCTGGTAAGAACAGGGGCCTTGTATCATGATGTTGGTAAAATTTTAAATCCAATGTATTTCATAGAAAACCAGTCTACAGGGGTTAACCCTCATAACGATTTGTCTCCAAGAGATAGCTCTAAGATCATTACTGATCATGTGATTAAAGGGGTAGAGTTGGCTAAAAAATATAATTTACCCGACAGAATTATCGACTTTATAAGAACTCATCATGGAACTAGTTTAACCTACTATTTTTATAGGAAAGAACAAGAACTCAACCCTGAGTCTAAAGTAGATATTGAGATGTTTAAATATCAGGGACCGATTCCCTTTTCGAAAGAAACTGCAATTTTAATGATGTGTGATGCCGCAGAAGCAGCCTCCAAAAGTTTAACAAAACCAACAGCATTGTCTATAAGTGACTTAATTGATAAAATAATTGCCAAACAAATGACAGATAATCAGTTTATAAATTCTGATATAACCTTTAGAGAAATAGAAACTATTAAGAAGGTGATTAAGAAAAAATTGATGAATATTTATCATCTGAGGGTAGAATATCCTGAGTAAAAAAAATATAAAAAAGTTAAAAAACATCTTGCTATATTGTTTTTGTAATCTTACATTTGCACTCGCAATTTTTGTTTCAAGCTTTTGTTTGAAGTCGAAAAGGAGAGGTGGCAGAGTGGTAATGCAGCAGATTGCTAATCTGTCGACCTTTTTGGTCGCCAGGGTTCGAGTCCCTGTCTCTCCGCTAAGAAATTGCATTCGGGGTGTAGCGTAGCCCGGTCATCGCGCCTCGTTTGGGACGAGGAGGTCGCAGGTTCGAATCCTGCCACCCCGACACTGTTTTCGTAGAAACATAAAAACTACGGGCTCTTAGCTCAGCTGGATAGAGCACCTCCCTTCTAAGGAGGCGGTCGAAGGTTCGAATCCTTCAGGGCTCACTTAAAGCTTCACAGAAATGTGAGGCTTTTTTGTTGTTTAAAACGTAGGTTTTACAGGGGGTTACAACAATCTAACTTATTTTATAGCTGTATTTACAGATGAATAAATTTAGTTAATTATTTTTAATTTACTACTATTTTTGGCAGACATTTGGCAGACATTTACATTTAACGTAAAAAGGATTTAGGTCTTGTCTATCAATTCATTTAAATAAATTCAACAACATTATAAAGCCTCATTTAATTAGTAAATATTCGTATTAAATATTACTATACATTGAGTGATAATTTGATAAATGTTATTATCAAAATATGTGAAAAGGTTTTTTACTATGTGAATAAGTATCACTTTAAAAGGTTAGCAAGATATTCTACATTTATATATATAAATTTAAAATAATATTTATGGGTAATGAAATATTTAGTTTGTGGTATAAGCAACCTGCAATGCTTACAAGTTTTCCTGAAATGGCATTAATGATTAAAAAAGAGGGTGTCGAAGGATATGGTCTTTATATGATATTTGCTGATTCTCTTCACGTATCAGGTGGATATAGAGAAAACAATTTTGACGATATTAGTTTAGTACTTGATTGTAGTAAAAAGAAAATTAAAATGAAATTAAAAAGAGTTCTTGATGATTATAATTTATTTGACTATTATGTTGACGATAATGGTGTTGAAATGATAGGTTTACAAAGAGTTAAAGAGGATGTTGAAACACTAACAAAGCGAAAGTTAGATGGAAAAAAAGGTGGTCTTAAAAGAGCTAAGAACCAAGCCGAAAAGAAAATTAATGAAGTTAAACCGAAAGAAGAATTATCTGAAGAGGTAAAAGAAGTCAAATCTGAAATGACTGACTATGAGGAGGAGGAATTAATTTATCAGGCAATGTATTATAATGGTAATTAGTTTTATAATTAATAGTGAAATGAAAAAGGTGGTCTTAATGGCTGCTTTTTTTTTGCTTTAATTTTAGATTCTTTTAAAAACTATAAAAAAGGAAAATAAAATGATAATAAAAAGTAAGTATTTTTACCTAATCAACTGTATTACAGTGCATTGAGTTTTAGTATACTTCAACCATAAATAGATAGATAAATACATAAATAAACAAAAATAAAGAAACATATAAAGACAGATACACAAAAAGATAAATACATAGATAGACTATATACTTATAAATTAAAAGGTGTTTTAAGAGAGTTATTATTACAGTTATTAGGTTAATTATCTATAAATCAATTTGGTTATTGATTTAAAAGATAAACATCTCTTTCGTTATTAACTAAATTTAATATATCATAAATATTTAGTCACTTAAAATAGTTCAGATAGAATGTGTAAAGTTTATATTTGATTAGAATGATTTTAGTATAATTTTATAGGTTTTTTTATATTTGAGTAAAGAATTAATACCATGAAAAAAACACTAATTATTTATATTTGAAAAAAGCTATATGGCTCAATCACAAAAAACATTAGAATTTCTTCAAAAACTAAAGGATAAAGGTCATTGGAATGATGACTATGATTATTCTGAGGTTGATTATATTAGTAAGACAAATAAAGTTGTAATAGTAAATAAAAAATATAAGACAAAGCATCTAATAACACCTCTTTCAGCTCTGAATGGAACTCAATGCAGAATACTTAACGCTATTAATCCTCACAATATAATAATTTCTCAATTCATAGAAACTCATGGAAACAGATACGATTACAGTAAGGTTAAATATGTTAATGTAAGTACAGATGTGGTAATAGTTTGTAAAATTCATGGGGAATTTTTGCAAAATCCAGGCAGACACAAAAGCGGAACTAACTGTCCTAAATGTTCTGGTGGAGTGAAATTAAGCAGAGAGGAATTAATAAATGATTTTGTTAAAGCGCATGGAGACATTTACGATTACACTAAGGTAAAATATGTTAATGCTCATACTAAAGTAATTATAATCTGTAAGCAGCACGGAGAATTCTTGCAAAACCCTCAGAGTCACAAAAGCGGTGGTATTTGTCCAAAATGTTATTCAGAAAAAGAATTTATTTCAAAGATTCCCAAAAATGAAATTATTGATAGATTTAAACTTATACATGGAGATAAATATGATTATTCAAAAGTTATATTTAAATCAACTCAGAAAAAAGTTAAAATAATTTGTAAGGTACATGGTGTTTTTGAACAATTACCTAAATCCCATATAAATGGTTCTGGTTGTCCAGATTGCCATGGTGTTATAAAAAATACAACATCTTCATTTTTGCAAAAGCTCAAAGAAAAAGGTCATTGGAACGATAATTATGATTATTCTAAGTTGAGTTATGTTAATGCAAAGACACCTGTAATGTTGTTTAATAAGTTAACAGAAACATATCATAGTATCAATGCACATACATTATTAACAAGAAATACTAAATGCGTTATTCAAAATGCAGTTGATAAAACCGAGTTTTTTATTAAATCTTCAAAATTAATTCATGATAATACTTATGACTATTCGTTAACTAAATATGCTCCGGGTAAAAAAGTTAAAATAATATGTGCCAAGCACGGTGTTTTTGAACAGCAACCGAGCAAACATCTTAATGGTTCTGGTTGTAATTCTTG
>Ga0228660_1000087_pt1 | contig 21229 bp, 9 predicted proteins | sample 74DmetaG_FD_183032 | JGI IMG/M metagenome (GOLD analysis project Ga0228660, IMG submission 183032) | Seawater microbial communities from Monterey Bay, California, United States - 74D | ecosystem: Environmental > Aquatic > Marine > Coastal | place: USA: California | collected 2016-11-11
GCTGACTTTACAATGAGAGTTGATACCGCTAATGAAAGAGTCGGTATAGGAACGACCTCTATGGGGTACACATTAGATGTAGAAAGTGATGATAATATTATAGCTAATTTTGAATCAACCACTAACAAAGGTGCTATCAAAATTAGTGACGATGATACAGTCGCATATATTTCCGCAGAAAATGGAAGAATTGGATTTGGGACTTCACCACAATTAAGCACAGCTAATCTAACAGTATTAACCAGCAATAATAATGTCGGTATAGGTAGTACAAGCCCTACTTATAAATTATCAGTAAGTGGAGGAATTGTAGCAGGTGGTAAAGTAACATATACAAAATCAGCAGGATCTTTAGATACCACAGGATACGCTGTAGCAGGATTAACAACCTCAAGTAATGGTCAAAGTGCAGGATTTACATTTACTTGTTTTGGACATACCGGAGGTTATCAAAAAATAGTTTACAGCTGCTACAATGCTTCCGGAACATGGAACACTGTTAAAGTTATAGACGAAGGAACAAATCAGTTGGACATAGAAGCATCTGCAAACGGTACAACTATTACATTTACATTTAAATCTAGATCGGGTACAATGAGTTATACTCCTAGAGTAACAGTAGAAGCAACAGGAACAGCAATAAATAATACTTACGCATAAGATATGGCAATTAAAAAGATAAATACTGACTTACAAATTGAAGCTGGCTTATTAGACGGAGACGGAAACTCAGGAACTAATAACCAAATACTTATATCAACTGGTACAGGTATAGACTGGGTTAATGCCTCTACAGTTATAGGTGGACCTTATTTACCACTAGCTGGTGGCACCATGACTGGTGATTTGTTAATTAATACTACAGGTGGTTACTTTCAGGTTGATGTATCAGATAATTCTGTAAAATTTGCTGATAATACTAAAGCAAAATTTGGAACTGGTAATGACCTTCAAATATACCACGATGGTAGCAATAGTTATATTGATGACACTGGTACAGGCAGTTTATTTGTACGGGGTTCAGATATATTTATAAAAGCAAATACAAGTGAAAACGCTATTATTGCAAGAGCAAATGCGGCTGTAGAACTATATCACAATAACGCTTTAAAACTTGAAACTACAAGCACAGGTGTAGATATAACAGGTAATGGTATTTTTACAGGCAACGTAGGTGTTGGAGGTACAGCAGGCGCTAAATTTGATGTTAACTCGGGAACAGCAAATACAGTGGCTATATTTGAAAGCACAGATGATAAAGCTTTTATAATTATTAAAGATGACGATACAAATACACATCTAATATCCAAAGACGGTAAATTTTATATTGGACAAGATTCTACTTCCTATGAAAAATTTAATGTAGATATATCAAACGGTAGTACAAATATTGGCGGTAACTTAACAGTAAATGGGGCTGTCTATGTAGCTAACCCTCTTAACTATCAATTTAGTTTAGCCAGTAACGCACTTATTACACCGTCATATACCAATGCAGTAAGTACTCCATTTGGACGTACTTGGCACGATACTTTAGCTTTTCAAAGAAACTACACAGTCTCTCAAGAAACTTCTACTGACAATACTTCCTGGACAAGCGTAACAACTACTGCTGGTTTATTTGTTCAAAAAGACAAAACAAAACACACCGTAATAGCAAGCGGAGTTCGCTCTGTTAGATGGACATTTACTGGAGTAGCTTATAATGTTGCACGCTTTATACATATAGCATCAGGTTTCTCTAGCCCTACACCTACATGTGCAGTAACTATAGAGTATAGTTCGGATAATACAAACTGGACCACAATACATACAAGCACAGGAGTAGCATTTAGTTCATCTAATAGGTACTATTATGTAGACCCTTATATTGGAAATGGAGGACGAAATTACTGTAGAATAACAATTGATAAAGGAAATACAGATAGCAAGGTAGTGAGTTTAACCGGGGTTAAAATGTTAACTCAAAGGTTAGGAGATCAAGGAAAAGGTAGAGAAGATGAATTACCGTTCTTATGGGATGATAATAAAAAAATCACTTTAGAAGGAGGAGCTACTACTAACAGTAATAGTACAACTATAGCTTCTCGTAAATTTGTAGCTAGAGACAGCAACGGTACAGGTCTTTTCGCAGATAATGCATCTAGTGGTTTGAGTATAGCTGACAATGGAAACGCAACTTTCACAGGGACTATAAGTGGGAATGGAAAATTTATAATTGCTAATAATGGTACTGCAACTTGGGGAGCAGCAAATGATTATGGTCAATTATCTTGGGACACGGGCTATGCACTAGTAAGAGGGCAAAGCGGTAAAGGTATTAAGCTGCAAACAAATAGTTCTTCTACTGCCTTAACACTAGACACATCACAAAACGCAACTTTTGCAGGAGATGTAATTTTAAAAAATAGTAAGAATATTAAATTTGAAAACTCAGTAGGTACGGCTATTGGGGTTATGAATTTTAATGGTTCTAATGAGTTAGTTATATATAACGGTAATAGTCCTAATGGAGATATTTTATTTAAAGACGGTGGACCTACTGGAACGACTAATTTAACGATTGACGGCGCCACTGGTAACGCAACATTTGCAGGTGATGTAACAGTAGCAGGTACTATAACAGCACAGGAATTCCATACGGAATTTGTATCAGCATCTATTATATACGATTCAGGATCTACTAAGTTTGGGGATACCTCAGATGATAACCACGACTTTACAGGAAGTATAAAAGTTAATTCAGGTAATGTAGTATTAAGTAACAACAATGAACTACGTTGGGAAGACTCTACAGGAACAGAAAAACGTATACTCGAATTAGTATCATCAGATTTATTAGAATTAGAAGGTCCTAATAGAATAAGATTGCTACCTGGTGGGAATACTGCTATTGATTTATTTTCCGGATATAATACTAAGTATACGATGTCCAGCGTTCACTCATTCTTTGATGCTAGTGCAAACGAAGCTGTTAGAATCGATGGTGCTGGTAACGTAGGGATCGGAACGACTAGTCCACAAAGAAAACTTGAAGTAGTTGGAAAAATAAGAGTTTCAGATGTAATAGAATGGGGCTGGGGTGGCGTTAGAATTATAGGAAGCACAACAACAAACGATTTTAGAGTACAAACTTGGAATGGTTCATCTGCACAAGATAGATTAATAGTTGATGGATCTGGTAACGTAGGGATCGGAACGACTAGTCCTGGAAATAAACTTCACATAAAGAAAGATGATAGTAGCGAATCTGCTATTATTAAGATTGAACAAGATGGAACAGGAGATGCAGTGATTGACTATCTACTAACTTCTACAAATATGTGGAGAGTTGGTGTAGATAATAGTGATAGCGATTCTTTTAAATGGGGTATTGGTGATTTAGACGACCATACAAAATTACGTCTTTCCACAGCTGGTAATTTAACAGCAGAAGGCACTATCGATGCAGATGATATCACAATAGACAATTGGGGATCAGTATCAGCTTCTTTAGCATCAATATCAGATGCAGGAGGAGTAAATGGATCTGGAACCGCAACACATATTACTAAATGGGTAGATAGTGATACAGTTACTTCTAGTGGAATGTTCCAAGCAGCAAGTGGCAACTTCAGTATAGGAATCACAACTCCTAACGCTAAACTATCAGTAGTAAATGATATAAGCATAGGAACTTCAGCTACAGATGTATTAAGATTACACAATGAATCAGGAGTAGGAACTATAGATGGGTATTCAAGTAGAAATATAGCATTCGGTTCAGCTACTAATGGAGAGGTAATGAGAATCGATAATACCAATGGTAGAGTTGGTATTGGAACAACTTCACCAGATGCTTCGCTACATGTGGCAAGTACAACTAACGACTATGTAGCTAAATTTTCGCACACTACAGCAACAGGTTACGCACCAGGTTCAATACTATTACAGGCAGGACAAAGCACTTCAAGAGGTCAAGGGTTGTTCCATTATAATACGGAAGCAGACGATAGCTGGTTTACAGGGGTACCTTATAATGTAGCTAGTACTAAATGGATCGTAGCTCATAAACCAGACACAACATTTAATCCTGATGTAGCACAAACGTCACATGCAATTTTTACTATTGATTCATCGGATGATTCAGCAACGTTTGCAGGTAATATTACTACAGATACTGGAATTTTAGATTTAAACATTTCCTCTACAAATGTAGGGATTGAAGTAAAATCTACTACTGCTGGTTCGTATATAAGATTTGACGATGGTGCTAATGCTAATAGATGGTACTTAGGTGCACAAAGTGGGAATTTTGGAATTTACAATAATGCCAATGAAAAACCTTTTCAAATAGATTCATCTAAAAACGCAACTTTTGCAGGTACAATACTTAGTAAGGACATAACTATTAGTAAATCTAGTGGAGATGCAGTACTAGTAGTAGAAGCTGATACAGATAACGATAACGAGAATGATAATCCAAGAATAGAACTAAAGCAAGACGCTGGAGCAGTATATTCATATTACGGTGTTAATGGAGATTTAAATAACACCTTTACTGGAGCTTTAGTTAACCACGCATACCTAAGAGCTTCAACAGGGTTACAACTTGTTACGAACGGAAGTATTACCGCACTTACATTAGACACATCACAAAATGCAACTTTTGCAGGGGATGTAACTGTAGCAGGTACAATAACAGCACAGGAATTCCATACGGAATTTGTTAGTGCTTCCATATTATATGAATCAGGTTCAACTAAATTTGGAGATACAGTAGATGATAACCACGATTTCACCGGGTCATTAAGTATATTAGCTCAATCAGGAGCATCAGGAATACAGTTAGACAGAAATTCAACTACATATATAAACATAAATAATTCAAGTACACGAAATGAGTTCAACTTTAAATCCTCAGCAGGGTTAAGATTTTACCACGGTACAGATTCAACAAGTCCTTTATTTATATCTTCAAGCGGTGACGTAGGTATTAATAAAACAAATCCAACAAGACCACTCCACGTTAGCGGAATAGCTCAAATAGATAACGGCTCTCTTCAATTAGGAGGAACATCGAATGTTTCGGGTAACAATCCTCAGTTTAGAAGAACTAACTCATCTAACGACTTAGCTATATCAACTGGAGGTTCTGATAGAATAACAGTTTTAGGAGGAGGTAACGTAGGTATAGGTATTACGAATCCAGGAGCAAAATTACATATTGATGTCGTAAGTGAAGATAATCAACCTGGTTTTAAATTAACAAAAGTTAGTGATTCAGGTGAAAACGCTATGGAAGTCCACCACGGAACATCTTCCGCTCTTAGGGGTATTGCTGACTTTACAAATAGCAATGGTAGCGTAATGTTCCTTAGGGGAGACGGTAATGTAGGTATCGGGACGACTAGTCCTAGCGCTACGTTTGTAGTTCAACCTAGTGAGACTTCATTTAATTTAGCCGGGTTAGCCAATGGCCAAATAGCATTAGGTAATAATACTTCAAGCGGCAAAGCACCAACTATCGGCTCAAGAACAACAAGCACAGGACAACCCCCACTCCAGTTTATTACAGGACAACCTAGTACTTCCACAGTCCCTGGAATGATCTTTAGCGTAAGAGAAGATAATAATTCTGATTTTGGATCTTTAACAAATAAACCTGCTTACGATTTTACAAGATATACTACTTCATTACTGAGAATAAATAGAGATGGTAACGTAGGTATAGGAACTACTGGTCCTGGAGCTAAACTTGATGTAAATGGAGATGTATATATCAACAGTAATTACCCATCAAACGCAGCGGCTAGTGATTTAACTATAGGTAAAACTACAACAGGAGACCACGGGTTAACTATTGTAACCGGAGCTTCAAACACAGCAGGTATTTTCTTTGCAGATAATAATAACAATGATGCTGGTAGAATAAAATACCAACACAGTAACAACAGTATGCGTTTTGAAACGAATAGGTCTGAAGCTATGCGTATTAATTCTACAGGTAACGTAGGTATAGGCACAACTAACCCTACTTATAAACTAGATGTTGCTGGGAATGTAAATATATCTGGCACAGGAGGATACATTAGGTGGAATAGCGGGGATATTGCAATTAAGAATGAAGGAAGCTATAAACTTGGTTTTCAAACTTACAATACAACATCTTCAACACTAACTACTAAAATGGTTCTAGATACTGATGGTAACGTCGGTATAGGTACGACTACTCCTAGTAGTAAACTAGAAGTCTATGGGTCTGGCTCTACAGTATTAGACATACAAGGATCTCAAGGACAATTATTCTCTATAACAGACGACCTTACAGGAACACTTTTTGCAGTCTCAGATATATCAGGTGTACCTATTTTTGAAGTTGAAGCAAATGGAGAAGTGTCTATAGATGGCGATTTAAAAATTAAGTCTGCCAACATAACTTATCAAGAAAATGTAGATGTAGATTCTGCAGCAACAGAAACGATAGCTACAGTAAATACCGGTGAATATACAGGAGCATTCTTTGACTATACATGCGTAAGCGGATCTAATGCTAGAGTAGGAACAGTCATGGCAATATCGGTAGATGGATCAATAGAATTTACAGATAATTCTACTAAAGATATAGGTGATACCTCAGGAGTAACATTGAGTGTAGACCTATCAGGTAGTAGCATGAGGTTAAGAGCTTCAACAAACACTAATGACTGGATAATAAAAACATTAATAAGAACATTATAATTATGGCTTGGAAGATATTGAAACAATTTAACCTAAATTCTAGTACTGTTTGGGTTGAAAAACTTACTACAGAAGATAATGTAGAACAGTTTTCTACTAAAAAAGCAGCAACAGCAAGAATAGTAGAGTTAAAAGAACAAGATACTAGCAGAGAATTTAAAGTAGTAAAAACGTAATATAGATAAAAACACTATTTATTAAAGAGCGTCTTTTGGACAGTGAAAAAAGAACAGCAATATGGCAAATGAATTTATAATAAGGAAGGGATATAAATCCCTTGCCTCTTCTGAAGTAACCGGATCTTTAACACTCATTGGAGATTACGAATCTATACGGGCTTTAACTATTAACAGTACAAAAGGTACTGGCACCGAACATTATTTTAGAACACATGGTGTTAATGGTGAAAACTTATCACTTTATTCAGGTGGGAATAGAGTCTTTAGAGTTGACTCTGATAGTGTAGATATCGAGGGTACATTCTCCTCCACAGGAACAGCTAGCGTAGGTGATAGCTTAACAGTAACAGCAGCATCAACTGCAACTCTTATTTTACGAGGGGACAGTGGAAATTCCGGAGATGCAGGACAATTAGATTCTTCAATAAAGATGTTGCATGATGATGGAACCCATGGAATTTTAATGGAGACTAGAAATTTTGCAGGCAAACAGTCTTTTTTAATAAAATCATTAGCAGCAGGAACAGAAAGCAACAGATTTACTATACACGAAGATAATTATTTTATATTTACCGGAGATATAAGACCAGATAGTGATAGCTCACATAATATAGGTACTAATGACCTCAGGTACTTGAATGGTTATTTTGATAATCTACACGTTAAAGATAAATTACAAAATAATACAGCTGCTTATATAAATTATATATCTAATCAAGGACATAGATTTTATGTAGACGCCAATGGTGATGATACTTCTCATAAATTCCAAATATTATCAAATACAACCACGTATGACGCCAATAACGTAGTAGTTTCAATCAATCAATCAGGTGACGCAATTTTTGATGGTGATGTAACTGGAGTAACATTTAGAGCAGATAATAATGAATCATATTACGCTAAAGACAGTTCTGGAGCTAGTAGAAGATTAATAAGATACGGTACAGATGATAATGTTTATATAGGAAACCAAATTGGTGACTTATATTATCAAGATCCATCAGGTACTCACGAAGTTTATCACGAAGGTCACAAGCCTACCTTAGCAGAATTGGGTGCTGCTGCTGACACAGTAGTGAACCAAACAGACTTTGTGTCAAAAGCAAGTGGTGGAACTTTTAATGGACCTATCACAATAAATACAAGCACAAAACCAGGCTTAATTGTTAAGAGTAGTGGAAATAGTGGACAAGATCAAATACTAGTAGTAAGAGGATCTAGAAATGACCCTGCTACTGGAGTTGAACCTGCTAAGATCCAGTTACAGTCTTATGACGATGATGTTGATGTTAATATAGTTGGTGGTGAATTTTACATGGAAGCGACCAGTGAAACAGGTACTGATTTAACTGATTTTGAAGTAGGAATAAGGTACAGAAAAGATGGTACTGTAATAGATGGGTTTAAGATACATGACGGAGAAGCAGTAGTTAATGGGAATTTAACAGCAACTTCGTTGGTAAAATCTGGAGGAGCTAGCACAGAGTTTTTAAAAGCAGATGGTAGTGTAGATACAAGTACCTATTTGGTGTCCAATGATTTAAGTGGGTATTTACTTAACACAACTGATAACTTTGCCGGTAACCTAAATATCCTTGGTGGCAATAATAATGCAAAAGAGTCTTTTATTAACGTTAAAAGAGGAGATGCATCAGGAGAGTGGTTAAAATTTCAAACAGACTCAACTTCATCAAATAACGTTAGTCAATTTGTAATAAGAAAAAATTCCGATAGTACAGATTTAATATCTATTAGTACATCTACTAATGCTACAACTTTTGCAGGTGATATAAATGTAAATTCTAACCATATCGGTAGAGATGATGATAACTACATAGGGTTTGAAACTGATAACCAAATTAAGTTTAGAGCTAATGGTGCAACACAGGTAAAACTTATAGACGGAGCACTAAATCCACAAACGGATAGCGATATTGATTTAGGTACTAACACTCTTAGGTATAAAAATATCTATGCAGACAATATTTACGGAGCAGCACAAGACTTGGCTGTTTCAGCAAATGACGGGTTTGGTGGAACTTACAGCCTATTGTGGCATGATGGAGCAGATGTTTATAGTAGTTCATGGTTAACAGTGACAGGAGCAACAGATACACTAAATGTACCTAATATAAGTACAACAGGAGATGTAGAAGTAAGCGGATACTTCCAAGTTAATTCATCTGCTGCCTTATTAAAAAAGTATGTATCTGGGTGGAACACAGGCGTTCAGACTCATGATATACTATATAATGGCTGGAATAGCACCGTTAGTGACTACACTTATTTAAAAGCAGCAGGAAACGGTACTGGAGGACATGGTATTATAGTTGCAGGTGATACTGGTACCTATATGGGTACTACAGATATAGAAACCGGAACAATTGCTAACTCAGCAACAGCACCGTTGACTAATACATGGGCATACTTTAGAGATGCTACAGCATACATTAAAGGAGATACTTCTTTCGCAGGAGATGTAGTGGTAGCAGGGACTTTAACAGCACAAGAATTCCATACTGAATTTGTTAGTGCTTCAATTATATATGAATCTGGTTCTACCAAATTCGGTGATACCTCAGATGATAACCACGACTTTACTGGATCAGTAAATATAGATGGAACATTAAGCGCTACTGTAAAGTCATTTGATATAGAACACCCAACACAGGTAGGTAAACGTCTTGTCTACGGTGTGTTAGAGGGACCTGAACATGCTGTTTATGTAAGAGGAGAAAGTAAAGAAGATACGGTGATACTACCTGAGGAATGGGAAGGATTGATTGACAAAGACACTATAACAGTACAACTTACATCCATAGGGTCTCCAGACATATATTACTATAAAACATATGAAAATAACTCAATAATAGTTGGAGGTCCGCAAGAAAAACATTATTTTTATTATGTCCAAGCAACACGTAAGGATGTAGAACCGCTAATAACTGTACAATGATAATAAAAGTTACTTACAATAAAGAGACAGGGGATATAGAATTGATAAATGATATTAAATCTATATTGATAACAAAAAATGAGGTAGTAGATTCATCAAATCAATTATCATTTGAAATAGCTGTAGATACAACACAGTATGAAAGAGATAATATGGTAGATAATATACCGGAAAATTTAATATAGCATGGCAGCACTAACTTCATCACAATCCGGTAACTGGACTAGTTCCTCTACTTGGGGAGGATCAACTCCTGCAGACGGAGATACCTTCACAATAACAGCTGGACACAAAGTCACTGTTAATTCAGATAACAGACCTACTAACGGATATGGTGACATTACAGTATTCGGTAATTTACATTTCGCAACAAATGCTAAATTTAGAATGAATGGAAGAATAACCATTGAAGGGTCCAATGAAGCGTATGCTACAGGTACTCAGTTTACAGAAGGCTCAAGCACTAGTGGTGGTCTATTATCAGGAACAGGTAACAATATAGAATTAGAATTTAGAGGAAACAATGACGCTCAACACGGAATATGGGTAGAAAATGAAAGATTTGCATCTCTAAAACTTGTAGGAGACGAAGGGAGAACTAATTCAACTATATCTAGTATTGCTAATATAAGAGATGAGTACATTACTGTAGCGAACGATGGTGGATTTGCCGCAGGAGATTGGATTTCAATATATTTAGATGGTAATCAAGATAATAGAGTACTTGGAGATGAAGGAATGTGGGTACATGATGTAGACGCAAGTAATAATAGGTTGTATATTAGACAGTACGTTTCTCCCACTGCTATAATTACAAAAGCTAGTGGTAACCAAATTAAGGTAGACAATGCTAAAGTGTTTAGGGTAGGATATAAAATTATATTTGGAACAGGTAGTAACAGAAATGTAAAGACTATAACAAATATAGGGTATAGAAATAATAAGATAACTTTAGATAGCAATGTAACCGGTAATGTAGCAGATGAAATTGTTTACCAGACCGGTATAGAAAAGAAACACCCAGTAGGAAGAGCTGTATTAAAAATGGCAACTACCTTAACAACAGCTGTTACAGCAAATACAACAAATCAAATAACAGTAGGTTCGGCTAATGACATAAATGTTGGAGACACTATAGTTGTAGACGTTAATAATGATACAAACACAAATTGGGATTATAGAGCACACTATACAGTTAGTAGCAAAAGCGGTAATACACTTACTTTAGATACAAATTTAGAACATGATAGAAAGGTAGGATCAATAGTAACCGTATTGACTAGAAAGTTTAAAATAAGAGGAGTCGATAATAGTTCTGATACTAGATGTTTTTTATATGTACAGTATTGGACTAGTTTTAATGATGCTCACACAAGACATATACACCTAAAAAATGTAGAATTTACACAATGGGGCGGTAATACAAAAAGTACGTACTATAGAGGTACTATGATCGCTGGGTATAATAGTGAGTATAGAGAAGATGAATCATCTGATGAAAGATATAAATTTCAATCTAGAATAGAAGGATGTACCTGGCATAGTATGAATTATGACACTAGTTACATGGGCTTAAGTCTTAGACATTCTCACGGTATAGCAGTAAGAAACAACATATGTTACGATACCGGACAGCAAGGATATTGGTTGTGGTCGTCTAACCACAATGTAAAGTTCTATAACAACTATACTACCAGAAATTCATACTCTTCATTTCAACCGGATGCTATATACGAACCTTATAGTGAATATGCGTACCTGTACGGAACAAGATCTGATGATTATGGATTTATGTGCCATCATCATGCTGAACCTATTCCTATACGTCATGTTATACTACTCCACCATGAGCAGAGACCAATGTATATATACTGGGGGCAGAATAATAACGAATTTAATCGAATATATATGGACGGCTTTAGACAGCATCCTTATATCGGAGATAGAGGATCATCAGTAATCTTTACAGATTCGTATGTAGGAAATAAATGGTATAAGTCCCTAGATGGAGAAACCAACGGTGTAGTAAGTTCTACATCATTCTGGTGTTCATCAGGTGGTTCCTCCAGAAACCATTACCAAAGAAATGCAGGACACAATCAAAAATCAACTTGGTATGATCTACAATTCGAAATAGGTAAAATGATGGTATCACATCAAGACGGAATGGTGCTTACAGATTCATTAGCAGGTACAAAACATTTATACGGCTTAGGGACTACAGACGATCCTGCATTCATAGACAGCATGTATATACCAGCAGGAACAACTGTACGTCTGAAATGTCGTATGGAAGGAGAGAATAACAGTAGTTATAATTTCCCACATCTGTTCGGTAGGAAATTAATGAATGGATATAACGGAGGACGCTATCAAACAGCATATACTGGTCAAACAGATTTTAAGGCAAGCTCAGATTCGGAAGTTATAAATTCACCACACCTTGGATTTTCAGATAGAGTACAGTTTACTTCAGCTATGAGAGGAGCAACAGAAGAAGCACACTTGACAATCACAGCTCAAAATTATTCATATATGCTGGTTTACGGTATAACCTTAGATAGCAATGCCCATCAAGAAAGATTTAAATTTGAAACGGTTGATGTACTATTTGATAAAGCACCCAAAGGTAGTACCCATTCACCTACTGGTAAAAAAATAAAAGTACGAAATTCATTTACGCAACAAAAGAAACGAATTAGTGGTAGATTGTAATATTTATAATAAAGTTAAAAACATATGGCAAAAGATGTAATAATAACCCCTTCAGACGGTGATATACAATTTGAAAATTCAACTGGAACAGAAGCGGGTAAAATAGAACAATCAGGAGATGACCTAGTACTATCTAATGCTGTTGGTGATATACTAATAGGGGACGGTACTACTGATGTTTATATAGGAGATGGTGCAGCCAATGTAGATATTGTTTTTGAACAAAATGGATCTATACGAGGTGAAGACGGCTCTTCTGTAGATATAACTTTAGGATCCAGTGATACAGATGTAATAATCTCAGGATCAACATTTAATATAGACCCAGATGCAACTTTTTCAGGAACAATTGACGCAGGTGCTATTACAAGCACAGGTAAAATTACAGGTACTGAATTAGAAGGAACTAGTCTAGATATAAACGGTAATGCTGATATATCTGGTAATTTAAATGTAGGGTCTTACGTACATTGGGATTTAAGCGCAGGAGAGTATAGCGGAGACCCAAGAGCTGTTACTATGGGGTATAGTGGCGGTAATTACGGTCAATTTGGATATAATATTGAATTTACAACAACCTCAGGCACACACAATAGGGTGTTTAACGATATACCTACAAGAGTTGACTTACATAGAGGAATACGCGTATTTACAAGTACTGCAGGTGCAGGTGGAACATCTATTACCTGGACAGATGTATTTAGAGCTCAAGATAATGCATTTCAATATAAAGGTAATAACATTTATTACGTAGGTAACGATAGTGATATTTTAAATTCAAACGTTACAGACTATGTTTCTGCTGCAAATGGAGGAACTTTTTCAGCAGGGATAACTATTTCAAGTACAGTACCATCCCTTGACTTTGTAGACACCAATAGTTTTACAGACACAGCTGATAGATTTAGAGTAAGAGCAGGTGCTAACCAAGGACTATTTCAATGGAAGGATGATTCAGAAGGAACAACTCAAACGATAATGTCTTTAGACCCAAATGGAGATGTAGACATTGTAGGAGATCTTACAGCAGACAACTTTTCAGGTACATCTTCAGGTACAAACACTGGTGATCAAGACCTAAGTGGGTTCTATACTGAAACTGAAATTATTGCCCAAAATACAACTTTAAACGAAACTTTAGCACACCTTAGAGGCTGGGTACCCGGATATAATAATTCAGATGATACCTCAGTAAGATGGAATAGAACAGAAGATGCTTTAGAATTACAAAGCGATTCAGATACATCAACAGGTGCAGTTTATCAAGCACGAAGAATAGAAAACGGTGAAACTGTTAGATTTACTATAATGGTAAAAGGATCAGCAGCTGCATCAAATGGATTATACCTTAGACTTTACCAACACGATGGAAACCTTCCTGACGGTAAAACTCATGTTTCTAACGATGCTACCGGTACCTATGTTCAGGAAGATGATAGAGGAGATTCTGGTTGGTATGAAAACAGTGCTATTACTACATCCTGGGTAACATTTGAAAGAGAATACACAGCACCAGCAGATGGATATATAAGTTTAGTAGTTTTAAACTGGTCAGGTATAGGAACAAACAGCGTTTACTTAAAAACACCAGATATACAAACCACCAAACCAGCAACAGTAGCAAGCATAGGTGATTTAACGGGGCATATAACCTCTACAAATAGAGCAACAACATTAGGATCGTTTACTCTAGCAGAGTTAAATACTGCTATTTCTGATAACGGTGTGCTACCAATAGACGGAGGCACGTTAACCGGTAACTTACAAATACCAGAATACCTATATCATGCAGGAGATTCAAACACATACCTTAGATTCAGAGGAGATGATTTACAGTTAGTTGCCGGCGGTAGAAATATCATGAGAATGGATGAAGGTACTGATCCTGACAAAGTAGAAATAGGAGATGCTAGTACAGTAGCATATACACTCGGTTCAGTTGGTATAGGAACAACAACACCTACTAATACAGATGTAGGTACATTAGCACCTAAACTACACGTTCAGCAGAGTGATACTTCAGGAGAATTTAATCTTGTAGCTCGTTTTCAAGCAGGAAGTGACGCTAATGATACAGGAGGTGCTATATTAATTAACCACAGTAATGATCGCGGTCTATTAATAGAAGGTGGTAGAGGAGGAGCAGGAACTATCCCTGATGACGATGCTGTTTCTCATTTGGGATTAGTACAAAGTAATGGTACAAATACAAGAGTAATAACCCTTAGGCAAAAATCTGCATCAAACGGTTCTCTCTACGGTGTAGGAATAGGTACTGAAACTCCTGATGTGAAGCTACACCTTGCTCATTCAGATAGTAATAATGGATTACTACTACAACATACTTCTCAAGCTAGCGGATTTCAAATTCTTCAAAATATTAGACAAACTGAAGGTTTAATATGGCAGAAATGGACAAGCGGCGCCTATACCGCAAATTTGATGACTCTCGACTACGACGGTAAACTTGGAATCGGAACAACTGACCCTCAACAGAAGCTACATATAGAAGGTAATATATACTTAGGTCCTAATAATACAAATAACTTTGTACACTCTGGAGCTAATTTAGGATTACAGGCAGATGGTGAAGTTAAAATAGTATCAGATGTAAATGATACTGCAGATGCTGGAGGTTCTGATATTATATTTGGATACGGATCCTCTACAAACACAGATTCAAATCAAGACTTTACTGAAGCAGAATTATCTACTTACCCTAGAGTTGAAATAATGAGAATCGATGCTAGTACGAATAGCGTAGGTATAGGTACTACAACTGCAAACCAAAAACTGCACGTTGTTGGTAACGTAGAGATTGAAGGAAGCATATACACCAACCAGTATATATACCACAACGATGATACCAATACGTACATAAGATTCTTAGCAGATGAAACAAGACTTATAGCAGGAGGTGTAGACTTTATTAGGTTAAAAGAAGACGGTACTCAAGATTACATGGTAATTAACGAGGACGGAAACGATACAGATTTTAGAGTAGAAGGAGATGCAGAAACACACTTAATATTTACACAAGCTTCTAACGACAGAGTAGGTATTGGAGCTTCAAACCCACAGCAACGTTTACACATCGACGGGGGTAATATAGCTATCGGGCTAGGTGATGAAGTCTATGGAATGATAGCTCCAGGCACACAAACTCAAGGTCTAAGTTTTATAGTCGGAGATGGAATAGATGAAAACGATACACCCCTTATGGTACTAAACGGTGAATCGAGTACAGTAAGCATGTACGCATCTGGTTCTACAGTATTAGACATACAAGGTTCACAAGGACAGTTATTTTCAATAACAGACGATTTATCAGGAGACTTATTTTCAGTTTCAGATATATCAGGAGTTCCAATCTTTAATGTAAATGCTTCAGGTACTTCTACTTTTGATGGCAACGTACAATTAGGGGATAATAATAAAGTACAATTAGGCGATTCTCAAGATCTAGAAATATATCATGATGGAACTGATAGTTTATTAGTTGATAACGGCACTGGTGCATTAAAGATTTTTGCCAACGGTAATCCTAGATTTCAAGTTGGTAGTGATGTTCATGTATTAAGCGGTACCGATTTTGCTATTGCAGCAGGTAGGAAATTTTATCTTGATGGTCAAAGCGATACATATATAATAGAAAGCTCATCTAATGCTATTAAGTTTTTTACAGGAGGAACAGAAGTACTTCTACTAGGTAATAATGACGCAACTTTTCAAGGCAATACAACTGTAAATGGAAAAGTAGCTATAGGAATTGCTAGCGCTACTCACCAGTTGCACGTACACACGAATACTGACAACGCTTACGCTATAAGAATAGAAGGTAGCACTAATAACGGATCAGGTGTTTGGACAGGTTTAGGAATAGGCGGTGAAGTTAACAATACTAAGTCAGCCGTTCTATTTGAAGATATAGGGGTAAGTTACTCAAGAGGTAAATTACATTTATGTGTAAATAACGATGCCAATCAGAACAGTGCTACTCCAGCAGATGCTAAATTAACAGTAAAGAACGACGGTTATATTGGAATTGGAACGACTAATCCTTTATATAAATTAGAAGTAAATGCAGGTAATGGTATATTTGTAGGTGACGGAGGAGTACCTGTTCTTGAAGCAGACTCTTCTACTGGTGAATTCAAATTAGGAGATACAGATGAACTTGGCGACGGGGTCTACATTACAAATAATTCAACAGCTGAGTTTGATATATATAGCGCTGGTAGTCTTAAATTTAGAATGAACAGCAACGGTCAGGTTGGGATAGGTACTAGTACTGTTTCTTATAGACTACATGTAGATAATGATGCACTCAACACCAATTCCGCTGCACTATATGTAAGAAACCCTAATAGTAGCACATCTGCAGTAATTGCAGAGTTTAAAGGGGATTCTGACAGTATACAGATTAAGAATATTGGAGCAGGAGATTACGCTATTTATAACACTCAACAGTCTAATGGTATAGCACTGTACGACGGAACCGGTGGTGTAGAAATAAAGTACAATGGAGCAACAACTTTAGAGTCTGACTCTACAGGTGGTATCAAGGTAACAGGAACTCTTAGCGCTACGGGGGATGTAATAGCCTACTCTTCGGATAAAAGGTTAAAAGATAATATTAAGCCTATAGAGAACGCAGTAGACAAAATCAAACAACTGAAAGGGGTAACCTTTGATTGGAACGAGAAGTCTGAAAAGTTAGGTTTTGAGCCAACAACAAAAATAAATGACGTTGGAGTTATAGCTCAAGATGTTGAAGCTGTATTACCTCAGTTAGTTCAACTAGCACCTTTTGATATAGGGAGCGATGAAGATGGAAATGCTACAAGCAAGTCTGGAGAAGAATACAAAACAGTAAACTATGCTAGACTTACAGCTGTATTAATCGAAGCAGTTAAAGAGCAACAAAAACAAATCGATGAATTAAAAGATTTAGTTATGAATTTAAAAGACAATAAGTAATGGGTATAAACAGAGGACCAAACTTAAGAAGAGAAAATCTTATATACGGGATAGATAACGGTTACGGAATCGCAAGTAACGATGTATCTACTAGATTTGCCCAAGGGAAACCGACTACTAATTTAGCACCTCCGTCTTTAGCAAACTGGGGAACAGAAAATACTGCAGAAAGAATCGCCACTGGTAATACATATAAAAACCAACCAACATTTAACTGTAGGGCTACCGTAGGAGCCAGCTATCAAGGTATTGATACCACAATAACAGGACTCAGAACTGCAGCAGGTTCAAACGGAACAGTAACCATGAGTTGTTGGATTAGAAATAATTTTAATGCAGAAGTACCTTTTTACGCATATATAGGACATGATTTTAGTAGTACAAGAACTATTCAAGTGAACTCAGATTGGCAACGTTTACAGTGGACAGTCAACCAGTCTGCTATGAATAACGACTATGTAGAGTTAAGGCCGTACACTAATGATGCTGATACCTATATAGAAATGACTATGCCTCAAGTTGAAGTTAATGTAGGTACAGCTACACCATGGACAGCTACATCACGGTCTACGACAGAAAGTTTAATCGATCTTAAAAGAACAACAAACATAAACACAGCAAACGTTTCTTTTGATAGTGACGGGATTGTTGCTTTTGATGGAACTAATGATATAGTTAATACAGGGATGTTTATTGGTAGAAATCCACATACAGATCCATTTACTATAGAAGCAATAGTAAAGTCAGATACAACATCAGGTGCTCGTATGTGGTTAGATGCAACCAACAATGGAACTAACCAAAGACTGTACTGCGCTCACGCAGCAACAGGTACCGGTAATCCAATGGGCATACAGGGTACAGCATGGGACAGTAACGGAGTAAGTGATACGGATTTTCACCACTATGTAATAGTAATGGATGGATCTGTTGCTAAGCTATATAATAATGGTGCACAACATAGCACACGAAACTACACATCTTATGTATTACAGCAAATCAACTTTGGTGGTAGAGGAGGTTACTATTGGAATGGATTAATACCTGTATTCAAAATACATAATGAAGCATTGAGCGTAAAACAAATAGAAGATAATTTTAACGTATATAAAAATAGATTTAACATATAAATTATGAGATTCGAAAATAGAAGATGGTTAGTAATACCGACAGATATAATAAGTAATATAGATTTTAACCAAGTATTAGAACCTAATGCAGACTCATTAAGGAAATCTGTGGATGAAACAAAGACTTTTGTTAAGTATGATGTTAAGGTTATAGAAGAAACCTATACAGAAACTTACGAAAATCCGGAAACAGGAGAAGATGTAAATGTAGAACATTTAGCAGGCGTGTACGGAAGACCTTCTATATATAATGAAGACCACACAGAATATACACATTCAGAAATATTAGAACTGTTAAACACAGACGCATGGTCACTCAGCGGAACAGAAGAGTAAATCTAAGACAAAAAGCAATATGGCAACAAATGTAGGTATAGATAATATAAAAGAAAACTTAGTTTTTGGCTATGACACCGGCTACGGCATTGCTGATAATGATACTCCTACCAGGCTATACACAGGTGAATTTACAACAAATTTATTTACGTACCCTTATCTCTCTAACCATACAGATGCTACTAGTAGTACAACCTCGATAGTTAAGGAAGATTTTGGCGGTGGATTAAAAGGAGTACGATTTATTCAAGCAAGCACTAGCCCTATTTTAAGTTTTGCACCAGCAGTACCTACAACACCAGTTAGTGGTGGGACGTATACTTGGAGTAGTTATATACATTCAACATCAACAGGAAGTAAATTAAAATCACAAGTATCAGTATATGTTAACGGCGTTAGACACTGGTTAACAAACAGCAATACTTGGTCAACTTCTACAGTAGAATGTAATCACCTATTTAAACCAACAGTAGCAAATGAATGGCATAGAGTGGATAACCAAATTACAATGCCTACTGGAACACTGACAAGTTTTAATGCAGGTGGATTTTACAGGACAGCTTCTAACTTTACGATAAAAGTTGCTAATCTACAATTTGAACAAAAAGGACACGTAACACCTTTCACAGACGGTGTAAGAGGAACGGATAAATGTTTACTAGATTTACATGGAACGGCAGCAGTGGAGCTCCAGAATTTATCATTTGATTCAACAGCACAACCATTTTTTGACGGAACAAACGATTTTATAAATGCAATAGTTCCTTCTATAACAAATGCAACATCATTAACAATTTCGTATTGGTTTAAAATGAACTGGTCAACAAGTTGGTCTCCATTTGTAACACTAATGGATAAAAATGGAACACAGAAATTTCATACATGGTTTGGATCCGATAGAGGTATAGATTTTCAGACTAACATAAACTCTGTAAAACCAATGTTTGTAGCAAATTCTACAGACTATCCAAATGGTGAATATATTAATGTAGCAATGGTAATAAATGGCAGACAATCAAATAATGTTAAATGCTACGTTAACGGGGTATTTAAAGCAAACGGAAGCTTATCTTTTAATACACACGACATTGATAAGTTGAGAATCGGAAGAGATCCATCTAATGCTTACGGAGCCGGCCATATGCCTAGGTTAGCTATATACAGCGTACCATTGTCAGAACCAGAAATAAGCCAAAATTTTAACGCGTATAAAAATAGATTTGATTTATAATGTACACAGGACCACACTTAATAAAAGACGAATTACTATTCGGTTATGATTCAGGGTATGGAATCGCAGATAATCATACTTCAACTAGATACTTTAAAGGAGAATCTACTACAAACGCTGTACCGCTATCAGACTTTCTAAACACCAGTAATTGGTCAGGACACGGTTGGTCCGGTGCTTTAAATGTTTCTACAGATTACCCCAATACTTTAGAATTTACAGCAACTAATGGTTGGAGAACTTATTGTATAGATACTGGAATAACAAGCGGAGGAACTGTAACTATGTCATATGAATATAAAGCTAAATCAATTGAGAATACAAATTCGTATACTTTAAATTTAAATGGTACCCAACTAGGTAGTTATACAAATGCGTTAGGTAACGGTACAAATGCTGAGATAAATTCTGGTGAATGGATTAGAAAAACCGCTTCTTGGACCGCTAATTCAGATAGTAAGTTAGCTTTAGGAGTTAGAGGTACCGACAGCGCAGGTTTAACTGATACTATATACGTTAGAAATCTACAAGTAGAGCTTAACAGTCACGCTACGCCTTACACAGAGAGCAGTAGAGCATCAACTAATTCGTTAATAAATATAGGTACTAGCGGAACTATAGAGACTAGTAACATCTCTTTTGATTCTACAGGTCAACCAACTTTTGATGGAACAGACGATAAAATATCACATGACCCAGGAACTTTCCCTAGAGACTTTAATCAAGAATTCTCTATAGAGGTAATCTACTATGTACCTGCAGCAGCTAACTGGAGTGGTGTTTCACCAGCAAGAAACACTACTATATTAGCAAGAGGAGGCTACGCAGGAGTATGGGGATTATGTAGATACACAACAAATAACGTATTAGGGTTTTATATGAGAACAGGCAGTGGTTCTACTACATATGATATAAGCACAACTATTGAAAGAGATAAATATTACCATATAGTAGCTACTTGGAATGGATCTAATAGAGC
>Ga0228660_1000095_pt1 | contig 20242 bp, 35 predicted proteins | sample 74DmetaG_FD_183032 | JGI IMG/M metagenome (GOLD analysis project Ga0228660, IMG submission 183032) | Seawater microbial communities from Monterey Bay, California, United States - 74D | ecosystem: Environmental > Aquatic > Marine > Coastal | place: USA: California | collected 2016-11-11
CTGGATGGTCATTCTCATAAGCTATGGTAAAAGGATTAAGATACATAGCAGACAAAATAGAGGCTTTACAGTTTTACTTAATAGCTAAATGGAATAACTTTCTAAAGGGACTGATGCTATGAGTGTAAGTGATTTAAGAGTAGCTTTTTTTAATGCTATCTCTTTAGGGATTAGCTTTACGCACGTTGAGAACAGTTTAAAGATTATTCTTTTATTGGCTTCTATTGTTTATACTGTGCAAAAGATACATCAAGGTAATAAAGATGACAAAAAACTTTAAATTAAAAGAGTTTGAATGTAAGTGTGGGTGTGATATGCCTTTAGAGGTATACGAGAACATTATTAAACTTGCATCACAACTACAATTTTTAAGGGACTATACTGGTAGACCTATAACCATTAATAGTGCTTACAGATGTCCAGAGCATAATCGCAAATCTGGAGGAAGTAGCCGAAGCCAACACTTATTAGGTAAAGCAGCAGACATAACTATACAGAGCCTAAAGCCAGCAGAGGTATACGCACTCATAGAGGAACTTATAGATATGGGACATTTACTACAAGGCGGTTTAGGATTGTATGAAGAAAAAGGCTTTGTACACTACGACATAAGAAAGACTAAAGCGAGATGGAATGGGTAAGTACAAAAAAAAGAATGGCACTACAAGAGTAGGCGATGCTTTAAGGTGGCTCGTGAAGCAAGGTAAAGATGTAGCTCCAGAGCTATTATCGGTTGTTGGTAGTGTTACTGGTATAGAACAATTAAAAGACCTTGCAGATAAGATAGGCAAAGACAATAAACTATCAGAAGCAGACAAAGAACTTCTACTTGAAGAACTGCGATACGATATGTTAGAAATGGAAGAAACCACAAAGCGATGGGTAAGCGACAACCAAACAGACAGCTACCTTACACGCAATATAAGACCATTAACGCTTGCTTTTTTAACCGCTACACTATTTGTATATATAATATTAGATAGTTCGTTAGAAGGCTTTAAAATAGACCCTAACTGGATAGACTTACTTTCTTCACTTTTATTGTTAGTCTATGGTGGGTATTTTGGTATGCGTAGTGCAGAGAAGATTACAAAGCATTGGAAAAAATAATTTTTTTTTCTAAAAATAAATATATAACTTTGTACCATTTATTATAAAAAACTGTTTTCTAAATATATAGATATAAATATATTTCTAAATAAATAGATAAAAAACAAATTTATAATGAATATGCGTTTTGAGGTGTATTCTAAAACCAAAAAACCAAAACAATGCCAAAAAAAAAGACATTAAAGTATTGGAAGAATAAGATTGATAAACCTTTTCACGAGTTTATAAGACGTAGAGATGCGGATAACAATACTGGTTATTGTAATTGTGTAAGCTGTGGTAAAAAAGTACACTTTACAGAAACAGATGCTGGACACTTCATTGGTAGACAACACTTAATCACAAGGTACGATGAACGTAACGTACACGCACAATGCAGAAAGTGTAACAGATTTGAATATGGTAGACAGTATGAGTATAGTATAGCTTTGGGACAAGAACTATCACAAGAACTACTACAAAAGTCAAGAGGGGTACTAAAACTTACAGACCCAGAATGGCAAGAAATATTTGACCAATACAAGACTAAACTACAAGAACTAAAAGACAAACAAAACTTTTAGTTAATAACTTCGCAATAAACCTTACTTATATAACGCTAATAATGTGTATCTTTGAATAGACTAACCAATGTCTTGTTATTGTTTTCAACTGTTTAGCAGTCAATTAAGCCACCTATCACAAGGTGGTTTTTTTGTGGTTTACAGATAAGAATAAAAATAATTTAAAAAAAAGTTGTTTATAATTTGTTTATATAAAATATTTGTTTGTATATTTACACCAACAATAACAAAAACAATTATTATGAAAGCAACAACAGAACTAAAATTAGCAACAGTAGAATACTACAAAGGTTTATTAAACCGCTCTCAAACAGCTTTATTTAAAGGCGATATAGAGGCTTATAATAAGCTACAAGGTAGAGCAAAGAAATTAAAAAGTTTATATAGATAAAAATTAGGGGGTGTAAAAACCCCCATTATAACAATAACAAATGACACTATTAGAAAGATTACACCCATTGTACAAAGACAAATTAAGTGTAGCTAATTTAGAGTATCCAGATTTAGTTGCACAGCTTTATGAAGAACTTGAAGAAAAAGTTTTTGTAAGCGATTTAAAATATGGCAGCGTTATGGACTTGCGTATTTTCTGTGGCTATTTAAACAACCCTTTTGATTATTTTACAGAATAATTATGACACATTACGAGGACGTGAAAAGAGCAGCAACCCCAACGACAATAGACTATCTAAATGCAAGGATAGAGGCTTTAGAAGGTAGAGTACAATACCTTGAAGCGATAATAGAAGTAGAAATTTTAAATAAAGAACAATGAACAAGGAAAAACTAACAGAGTTGTACAAAAAGTATAACCTAACTAAAGATGACTTTTTCAAGCATCAGCATTACACAATTATTACAAGACAAGGTATAGACAAGATACAAGCTCTTGAACAAATGAGTGTAAACTATGAAGTAATTAAATGTGAACCTAATTTTGCAGTATTTAAAGCACTTGCAGAAAAAGATGGTAAAAGCATACAAACCTTTGGTAGTGCGCTAAAAGGCGAAGGCTACAAGGATGGTAACACCAATAGCTGGTACGTTGCCGAGATGGCAGAGAAACGAGCAATGAGTAGAGCGGTACTAAAACTAACTGGCTTTTATGAACTCGGTGTATTTGGCGAAGATGAAAGCGAAAGTTTTAAAAAACAAAAAACAGAATATAAAACCCTATAAATAAATAAATATGAGTGCATTAATTAATTTTAGTTTAAATGTGGCAAAACTGCCAAAAGAGAAGTTTATCGCTGGGAAAGATGGAGCGGTATATGTAAACCTTACAATGTCAGTAAATGACGAAACACGATACGGAAATAATACTGGTATCTATGTTAGTCAAACACAAGAAGAAAGAGAAGCCAAGAAAAAGAAAACTTATCTTGGGAATGGTAAGGTAGTTTGGAACAACGGAACTATTGTGAACGCTGAAAAGGAAGTACAAGAAGCTGTACAAGAACACCCAGCAGAGGCAGACGGACTGCCATTTTAATTTTTTTCATAATCAAGGGGGGTTTTTACCCCCTTTTTTTATACCTTTAAACAAAACAATAACTAACTAAAGAAATGACAGAAGAACAAACTACACAACAAATGTTGATGGAACTAATAAAAGAGGAGTGTACAATAGACACTACCGAAGTATTAGAGTACCCACCAACCGCTTTAAGTTTAGGGGAAAAGACAATACAAACAAAAGGTGGCGATATTACAATACCAATACCAATAGGAACTTATGGGAACTTTAGCTTCGTACAAGCACCACCAAAGACAAAGAAAACATTTTTTGCATCGTTACTTGCATCGGTATATTTAAGCGGTGGTAATAACTTTGGCGGTAAGTTAAAAGGACACCGAGAGGGTAGATGCCTTATACACTTTGATACAGAGCAAGGGCATTGGCATAGCCAGAGAGTATTTAAAAGAGTTATAGATATGGCTAATGTTAGGGATGTAGGTTGCTATCAAACCTATGCCTTAAGAACAATAAGCTATAAACAAAGAATACAATTTATAGAATTTATACTAAAAGAAAACAAAGACAAAAACGGATTAGTTGTTATTGATGGTGTGGCTGATTTAGTCAGCGATGTAAACAACCTTGAAGAAAGCAACTTATGTGTGCAAAAAATAATGGAGTGGTCAGCTAAATACAACTGCCATATAATGACTGTAATACATAGCAATTACGGAAGCGATAAACCAACTGGGCACTTGGGTAGCTTTTTAGAAAAAAAGACAGAAACACAAATACAATTAGAAGCAAACACAGTAAACAAGGAATGGGTAACAGTTAGTTGTAAGCGTTCAAGGGGTTATGCCTTTGAAACCTTTAGCTTTAGTATTAACGAGTTTGGGCTGCCATTTGTAGTGGGCGAAATATACGACCCATTAGAATATTTTGTAGTGCCAAAAAATAAAATTTTAGAATGAAAAAAAGCCTTGTTGAAATAGCCTATTTAAGACATCAAGATTGGTTAAGGGTAGTGTATGCCTTTGGCTGTAACAAAAGCACCGCAGAGGACATTGTACAAGAAATGTACATACAACTGATACAAGATGTAGATAAAGGGTTAGACCTATGGCATAATAACGATGTTAATATTTACTACTGTTGGAAAGTATTAAGAGGCATATACTTAAACACCCATAAAAAGGAAGCAAGGCAAATAAAAGAATACATAGAAGAAATAGACGAACTAAAACAAGCAGAAGATTTAGGTATAGACGAAGTAGAATACGCTAAACGCAAAGACCAAATAGATGGCATATTAGATGACCTATACTGGTACGATAGAAAAGTATTTGAAATATGCGCAAGTGGTAAAAGCGTAGCAGCATTAAGTAGAGAAACTGGTATAAGTTATTACTCACTTTACAACACATACACAAACGCAAAGAAACACATAAAAGAACAGCTATGAAATTAGGAGATTTAGTATACTACATTACTTACTATACTGGCATACGTTGGGTAGTAAAAAAAATATGGGGAGAAGATTGCGGATGCGACAAACGCAGAGATGAGTGGAACGATATAGATTTAGACTTATGGAAATAGAACACAGAAAACAATGGCAACAATTCAAGGCAGAGGTTACAAGCAAACTAACACAACCACAATACAAGCTATTATGTAAGCTACACGCAAAGTATTTTAATCACGCTTATTATGAGCCTTGCAGTTGCCGACCTAAAGAACTAAAACGATGGATAGCCGATATTGACAGACTATACAATAAATGATAAAAAATGTACACAAGTGGGAACAAGCTGTAATAATGCTTTTAAATTTAGATGGATGGAACTTAACACATACTGGCGATGGCTTTGAACATTACGATGCAATAGGCACAAGCCCTAAAGGAACAGAAGTAGTAATTGAAATGAAGTTCAGAAACAAATACTACAAAGAAAAACTATTAGAGGTGTACAAGTACGACAAGCTAATAGAAACTGGTAAGATAGCCCTATACTTTGTGAATGACCCAAAGGGTAATTATATGTATTGGCTAAACAACCTAACAGACTTGAAGAAGAAAGATATGTACTGCCCAGATACAACACTATGGACTAAAAAGAAACTATTAAAACCTTGTTACTTGCTTGACGAAGCACAAGCATCAATAATTAATTTAAACGGATTTACAAAATAGTTTGTTTATAATTTGTTTATAATAAAAAAAGTTTTGTATATTGCGGTATGAAAACACAACTACAAGACTTAAAAAAAGAGCTTCAACAAATAGAAGCCACGCTACACCACCTTAATAAAATGGAAGGGGTTACTGAACGTATGAAGAAACGTTTAGAAGATAGAGAACTATATATAAGAAGTATAATTTATAACATACAATAATATGCAAGCAGATTTTGAAATATCGCACTACAATATTGATGTTTATTATAATGGCAAGTATTACGGATGTACTAATGTAGGCACGCCAGATCGTGACATTTTAGGCTACAACGGCAGAAAGAAAGTAATACTATCAGAAGATTGGCAATACAAAAACAAAAGGATAAAAGCTGGTACAGAAGTTATTACAGAATGTGTGCCAGTTTGTGGTAAGCTAAAAGGTTCTTTTAAAGAAAAAATACAATTACTCAGCCAAAGCAAAGCAATATATAATTTAAAATAAAAACAATGAAAAAGACAAAGACTGGATTACATATCCAAACACGCAAAAACAGAATTGAAGTATTAACTGAAAAAGAGTTAGAATTAAAAGAACTTAAAAAAGCAGAACAAAGACAACTGGTAGTAATGGCGTCTATTTTATTACTTGCCTTCCTTACGTTTTGTTTAGGGTTTATGATTGGATATGGTAGCTAATGAATTTACTGCAATCTCAAACATATAATCTGTGGTTTAATTGGTTAGCCGACAAGATAATGGAGTGGAAAGATGCCAAGCCATTAAACAAAGACTTACGCAACTGCATCAAAGCTATGAATGAAATAGGTACATTTGTAAATGGTTTGCGTACAGAGGTTGAGGTACTACATAAAAGAGTACAGCTAATTAGACAACAGAAGAACGAACTGATACAAAAACAACAAGAAGAAATAACACAATTAAAAGACGACTTAAACAAATATCAAATGCACTATATAGACGAACCAGACGCAGTAAGCAATTGTAGAACTTGCGACACAGAAACAAACGGACAAACATACTGCTCCGAAGATTGTAAAAACTATGACCTTGAATAATATGGATAAGATAAAACTATTAGATGGAAAGCACTACGACAGAGCAGAACTGCTTAAACGTATGGAAGATGACACCTTTTACTATGGGGAACTAAATACCCTTGCTTTAAGTAGTAGTAGCCTTAAACAGCTTCTATCAAGCCCAAAGACATATAACTTTAGTTTGAAGTATGGTAGTGGCGAAAGCCAAGCCCTACGAGATGGGTGGCTATTCCACACCGCTATATTAGAGCCAGAGGTATTTGCAGCACAAACATTTATAGATGTGCAAAGCAAGAACACAAAGAAGTTTAAAGAAGCTAAAGCAGAAAACCCAAGAGTGTTTACAATGAAAGAACGTAACGATGCTGATAGGCTTGTAGATGCGTTCTACAGAAACGAACACGCAAAGCAACTAATAACTGATGCAGAGTTTGAGATACCAGCTATTGACAACGTATTAGATATGCCCTTTAGAGGGAAGGCAGATGTATTAGCCACTAATAGAATAGTAGACCTTAAAACCACTACAAATATAAAAGATTTTAGTTGGAGCGCTAATAAATACGGATATGATGTACAATGCTACCTTTACTGTAATTTATTCAACAAAGAGTACAAAGACTTTCATTTTTTAGTATTGGACAAAGGTAGTTTAGATATTGGTATATTTAATTGCTCTGAAGAATTTTATTACAGAGGCGAAGAAAAAGTAGAAAAAGCACTACACCTATATAATCAATTCTTTATAGAGGGTGCAGATTTAGATAACTATTGTTTAACTGGGGAATTATGAAACTATTTGATGACAACTGGGGTGTAGATAACTCACCAATAGAGGATGTTGAAATTACAACAACAATACTATATTTTAGTAGAACAGAATTAAAAGAATTTAAAAGGTTATGCAAAAAAGGTATTAAGCAAGAGTTTGGTGAGGAGTACCAACAAAAAGGAAACCTCAGCGATTTACTTTTAAAAATATTAAGACAAAACTATAATGATTAAAAAAATAACTGCAAACAGAATTTTAAGCAAAAGCCAAGCAGCTAAACTTAAAACCAAGTTTTTAAACAAAAGCCATTACAACCAGCTTATCACAGAAGATTGTGATGCTTACGATAATTACGGAAACCTATTATTTAGATTTAGGAAAAACGCAATACCTTTACAAGTTTTAAAAAACGGAGTTGATTCCTTTAAACATTCAATAGAAGTTACTGAAAGTAGGGGTGCAGCAAGTGGGAGCAGCCATAAACGCATACGCAAGGATGGTAGTGTTAGCAATATAACAGTAGGTAATAAAGTGCAGTCTGGTAGTGTTGGGTATATGGATAGCGGTGCAATGGTTAAGTATTGTCGCAAAACTGCATTTGCACGAAACTACTTTGATAAGTTTGAACAAGGTATTCCTTTCGTTCAGTTTATAGACCAAAAATATAAAGAGCTATGCCCAGAACATTATGCAAAGCAAAAAGCTATTGCAGATGGCACAAACAGAAATTATATTATTGGCGACACCAGCTTTACAACAGTAACAGTAAACAAGAACTTTCGTACTGCTTGTCATCAAGACGCTGGTGACTTTCGTGAGGGCTTTGGTAATTTAATTGTATATCGTGAGGGCAATTATGATGGCGGCTTTTTTGTTATGCCAGAGTTTGGCATTGCTGTTGATTTACATAATACTGACCTACTATTTGCAGATGTACACAAATGGCACGGAAATACAGAAATAACAAATGCAAGTGAAGATTGGTTACGCATAAGCTTTGTTATGTACTATCGTGAAAATATGATTAAATGCAGTAGCCCAAGTGGTGAACTGCAAAAAGCTAAAATGGATAAAACTGGATATTTAACACTATGAAAACAACAACAAAACAAAACAAAGGTTTAAAGTTTGAATCATTCATTATGGATTGGTTTGCTAAAGAAAAGAATATTAACCTCAGTCATTACACAACCTATGAGGAGCAAATACACAAAGGGGAAAACAGACAAGGCATTGAAATTAAAAATGACCAAATATTTAAAAACAGCGGCAACCTTTTTATAAGTGTTGAGCGTGATTATGGTTACACAACACACCCTAGCGGAATATTTAAAGACCAAAGTTGGCTTTATGTTATAGGCGACAAAGATTGCTTTTATATATTTAGTACAAAACAACTGCGGCAAATATATTATGGAAACAACCCAAAATTAATAAGCGGCTTTAAAACTGCTAAAGGCGGAACAGAAAAAGGTTTTTTGTTAAGCAAAGCAAAGGCAGATAAATTCTGTATAGAAAAAGTAAGCACACAAACTAAATTATTTTAATATGGATAATCTATTTATATTTATACCAACAAAAGGCAGATACGATAATTGTAAAACAGCTAACCTAATAGGTACTTATAAAAACTTATTTTTAGTTGTAGAGCCACAAGATTATAAAGAATATAGAATCAATTACCCTAACTTTAATATATTGCAATTACCAGAAAACAATAAAGGTATTATTTACTGTAGAAACTTTATTAAACAGTTTACAGAACAAAGGTCTATTGAATATTACTGGCAAATAGATGATGATGTTTCATATATATATAAAAGGGAACTAACAAAATTAATAAGGCACAACCCATTACAAGCATTAACATATTGTAATAATTATTTTATAAATAATAATATAGCTGTTGGCTCTTTAGAGTATAGGCAGTATGCGTGGTCTGCAACAAAAGATATTATATTAAATTCTTTTTGTGATAGCGTTGTGTTTGTAAATAATATACTAACTAAAGGTATGAGGTATACTGAAGGCACAAAAGAAGATAGGGATTTTTGCATACAAACTATAAGTAATGGTTTAACAACTGGTAGGCTTACAACTTATGCGTTTTCTGCACCAGCTAATGGAAGTAACAAAGGTGGGTTAAAAGAAATATTTTATGATGTGCAAGATGCAGAACTAAACACTTGTAAAAAAATGATTGAAATATGGGGTGATGATATATGTAGGCATATTGTAAAACCAGACGGAAGGAATGACTTAAAAATAAATTGGAAAAATATTAACAGTAAACAAATAAAATTATTTTAAAACTAATAGAAATGAAATTAAATTTAAAGATTGAGTATTTAGGAAAGCAAGAAAAAAAAGGGGATACAGAAAAGGATATGTACCACCTATCGTTTAAGACTTACAATGCAGAAATAAATGGCAAGTTTGAACGTAGTGAGATACGACACCTTATACAACAATTAGACAACGCTATAATATGAGGGCAACATACTTACACTACGAAAACGGAAAAGGCTACGATGTGATAGACTTTATAAAAGACTACAACCTCAACTTCAACAGAGGTAATATAATTAAGTACGTTTGTAGAGCTGGAAAGAAAGACAACGAACTAAAAGACCTTGAAAAAGCAGCAGACTACCTAAAGCGAGAGATAGAATACATAAGAAACGAACAAGAGAAATGGATAGAGAAGAACAAATAGAACAACAAGAACTTGAAAGATTAGAAAGCAACGCTGGCGTTTACGATGACATAGACCCAATAAGCGACAAGCACCTTAACTATTTAAAGTGTGTGCTAATAAGCCAGTTACTATTAGAGGCTAATGATGAGCTAAAAGGCAGCAAAGCGTTTAAACAAAACGTAAAGTATCAAGTAGGTAAGACAAACCAAATATTAGAACAAGTGTACCAAGAGGGGTTTAATACAGTATACCATAACAACCCAGAGATGTGCATAAACGTACTAAACAAAATAGATGGACTGATACACAAAATAAAAACAGCCACCATAGACGAGTTAGTAATGATAGACGCATTAGTAGACCAATACTTTAACAACAAAGAAGAAATAAACGAAACCCAAACAGCAGAATTTACTAAAATAGATTAGATATGAAACTACAAACAGTAAGAGATACAATTAAACAAACAACAAACATAGACATCTTTGAACAAACAAGGCGTAGAGATGTAATAGAAATGAGAAGCGTAGCAAACTACTACCTATATAAGATTTGCAAGATGCGACTTATGGAAATAGTTAGAGAATACCAAAAGAACAACTACAAAACAACACACGCTTCAATAATACATAGCTTAAACACCTACGACCAACACAAAAGGTATAACACAGAATTAGAGCTAATGTACAAAGCCCTAATAGGCGACAATAGGTTATACGTTATGGGGCAAATACCAAAGGCTACTGAAAAGCAAATAGAACAGATAGAAGAAATACTGATGTAAAAAAAAGTAATTCTGTTTATATATTATTGAATAAACAATCTATTTCAATTATGGATAAAAGAAAAAATAATGGTGGCGCAAGACAAGGCGCTGGTAGAAAACCAAAAGCACAAGAGCAGAAACTAATAGAGCGATTAGATGCTATAATAGACAAAGACGAAGCATTAGGTAAGTTAGGGGAGTTAGTAGCTAAAGGCGATATGAGAGCCGTACAACTGTATTTAAGCTATCGTTATGGTAAACCAAAGGAAAGTGTAGACATTAACTCATCGGAGGGCTTAAACATCAATTTTAAAGATTTAATTAAATTCGTTGATTAAGGTAAAAAAGAAATATATGCCTATTGTACAAAGCGACAGTAGGTACTACATTGTAAGTGGTGGGCGTGGTTCTGGAAAGTCATTTTCAGTAAACGCCCTTTTGGTTATGCTTACTTACGAACAAGGGCATACAATACTATTTACACGCTATACATTAACATCTGCATATATATCTATTATACCAGAGTTTATAGACAAGTTAGAACAGTTTGGCTCAATAGAACACTTTCATATAACTAAAGACGAGATACTAAACAAAAAGACTGGAAGCAAAATAATATTCAGAGGTATAAAGACTTCAAGTGGCGACCAAACAGCAAACCTTAAATCCTTACAAGGTATTACTACTTGGGTAGTAGATGAAGCAGAAGAACTAACAGACGAGCAAAAGTTTGACACAATAGATTTATCCGTAAGGGAGAAAGGCTTACAGAACAGAGTTATACTAATACTAAACCCAACAACTAAAGAGCATTTTATATACAAGCGCTTTTTTGAGGACAGAGGGGTACAAGAGGGAAGCAATATAACCAAAGACAACACAACCTACATACACACCACATACATAGACAACATAGACAATTTATCTAAAAGCTATATAGACCAAATAGCACAAATGCGTGAACGTAGACCAGAGAAGTATAAACAACAAATGTTAGGTGCGTGGTTAAACAAAGCAGAGGGGGTTATATTTAGCAACTGGACAATAGGGGAATTTAAAAAATATAGCGTAAGTGTGTGGGGACAAGATTACGGATTTGCAGCAGACCCAAGTACACTTGTTGAGGTAAACATAAACACAAGCACAAAGACAATATATTTAAAAGAGTGCTTTTACTTACCAAGACTAACAACATCACAAATAGCAGAGTTAAATCAGAAACACGCAAAGGATGGTTTAATTGTAGCTGATAGCGCAGAGCCAAGACTAATAACAGAACTTAAAAGACATTGTAACGTAAAGCCAAGTATAAAAGGGCAAGGTAGTGTAACGTATGGCATAAGCCTATTACAAGACTATGACCTTGTTGTAAGCCCAGACAGTACAAACCTAATTAAAGAACTAAACAACTACTGCTGGTTAGAACGCAAGAGCAACACACCAATAGATAAGTACAATCACTTAATTGATGCAGTTAGGTATGCAGTAGGCTATCAATTACAAAATCCAAACAGAGGTAAATACGCAGTACATTAACCACTAAAATAATTTGAAAACGTTTATATATTAATATGAAAGTTAATTTAACTATACCAACAACACTTAACGAGATAACTTTAGGGCAATACCAAGAGTATGCGAAATTAGCTGATTTAAGTGAAACAGACTTACAACTAAAGACCATTGAGATATTCTGCAACGTACCAGAGTTAGTGGTTAGAAATATGAAAGCCACAGACATAGTAGAGATATGCAGTATCATTAATGGTATGTTTGACACAAAGCATCAGCTTATAAGTATGTTTAAAATGAATGGTACGGAATATGGGTTTATTCCAAGCCTTGAAGATATGTCTTTTGGCGAGTATGTAGACCTTGATACTTTCATAGGGGATAACGATAATTTGCACAGAGCAGTAAACGTACTATACAGACCCATAGAACACAGAAGCGGAAGCAGATACACCATAAAAGACTACGAGCCTAACAATAGCGAGCTGGCAAAAGATATGCCTTTAGATGCTGTACTTGGTGCGGTGGTTTTTTTTTACAATTTAGGCAAGGACTTATCGATAGCTATGCTGAACTCTTTGGACAAGAAGAACGAGGAGATTTTAGCGCAGTATCTAACTTCACAGCCAAATGGGGGTGGTACAACTCAATCTATGGGTTATCTAACGGAGATATTACAAAATTTGAACATATCACTAAATTAGGTGTACACGAGTGCTTAACATACTTAACATACACAAAAGAGAAAAACGAAATAGAAGCAAGACAAATAAAAAGCAAGTTTAAATGAGCCAGACAGGAATAAGAGGTTTTTACCTACTAACAGAAACAATAAAAGACCAACTACTTGGCGATGTAAATGTAAACACAGTTACAACTGGCGATATATACGACATTGATTTAGCAAAGCAGTCTATATTTCCATTAAGCCACATTATAATAAACAACGTTACAACACAAGAGCAAACCCTTACGTTTAACATTAGTGTATTAGCAATGGACATAGTAGACGAAAGCAAAGAACCTACCACAGACGTATTTAGAGGAAACAACAACGAACAAGATATATTAAACACACAATTAGCAGTATTAAACAAGTTAGTAATGGTATTAAGAAAAGGTACGCTATATAGCGACCAATACCAATTAGATGGCGATGCAACGCTTGAACCATTTTACGAAAGGTTTGACAATCGTTTAGCTGGGTGGAGTGCTACGTTTAATGTGTTTGTTAAGAACGATATTACAATATGTTAGCAGATAAGTATTTAAGGGATGAACTTAACAAGTTTGCTAAATACGTTATACAGCAAAGTAGAAGCAACTTAACTAAAAGCAAAAAGAACGCTTCTAAAGAACTTTATAACAGTCTTGGTTATGACATAACACAAAAAGGTTCAACTACGTCTATGGGCTTTAAAATGGCTGATTATGGTATGTTTCAAGACAGAGGGGTAAGCGGTAAAGAAAAGAAATACAATACACCTTATTCCTATACAACTAAAATGCCACCAAGAAAAGCATTTGACAAGTGGATAGTTAGAAAGGGTATAGCACCAAGAGGCAAAGGCGGTAAGTTTTTAAGCAGACAAAGTTTACAATACTTAATAGCAAGAGCAATATATAAAAAAGGAATAAAGCCAAGTTTGTTTTTTACTAAACCATTTGAAGCAGCGTTTAAGCGCTTACCAGATGAATTAGTACAAGCATACTCAATAGGATTAGAGAAACAAATACAAGTAAACATAAAGAAATGAGCAAGATAAACGCAAGAAGTCCATATTACATAAACATATCAGCTTCAAGATTAACACAAGTAGATATGGAACTGTATGTATATACTGGTACACAAACAACAAGCAGAGATAATTTGTTTGTTTTAACTTCTTTTGCAGTATCCGAAAATGTAACCTTTGAGATTAGCGAAATAGTAAGAGATTATTTACTACAGACTTTTGATGGGGACTACACAACTGAAACTGTATGGGTAGACTACAGAACTAAAAACTATATTGGTGGTGCAGCTGGTAGCTTTACAAACTACACACAATTAACTGGCTTTGATGGATATGGTTATTTTGAAGATGGTGCTAACCCAGAAAACGATAGCACAGTATTACAAAGCAACAGAACTATTTTAAAGTTAGCAGATACTCCAGCGGTTGTGCCAGTATATCTTAACCAAACTGTTACTATTTCTTATTTATTAAATGGAGTAGTTTTAAAAACATCAACTGGTTTAGCTAGCAACTCAAGTAGTCAACAAATAAAATACGCTACTAATGGTGTGAATGGTGCTGATATGTTTGAGGATAGGGTTATACAAGATGGTGGAACTTTCGAGAGCAATGTATGTTTGACTGCGTTTGAAGATGAGTTTGCGTTATTAGCGGTGGATGAGATAAGAGTATCGGACGAAGATGGTAACCTAACTATAATAACAGTACAAGATATTGAGGAATGTAAATACCAGCCTTATAAATTAACCTTTGTAAATAAGTATGGTGCTTTACAATCTATATGGTTCTTTAAAAGAACTAACGAGGTACTAACCACTAAAACAGAAAAGTTTAAACGAAATATTATTGTTAATGGGTCTTACAATACAAGCAGACATCAGCAAAAGATACTTACTAAAAACGGAAGCGAAAAGCTAACTTTAAATACTGGCTTTTATCCAGAGGAATACAATGATGTATTTAAGCAGATGCAGTTAAGCGAAGATTGCTGGATTGAGATAAACTCACAGACATTGCCAATAAACGTAAGCAGTAGCAGTTTAAACTACAAAACACACTTAAACGACAAACTGATAAACTATACTATAGAGGTAGACTTTGCTTTTGACACTATTAACAACATACGATAGATGCAGATAATAGAACTATACATAAAAGGGTATAATAGATTAGAGGGCGGTATTACTGGGTTTGCAACTAATAAACTTGTAGACAATACTGGTGTGTTTACACAATCTGTAAATGTAGGAGATATTGTAACTAACAAAAGAACACATCTAACTGCATCAATTACAGCTATTGATAGCGATACGCAGTTGAGTCTTTCTGATGATTTATTTGCAAGCCCTAACACAGACCAATACATAATTGAAAGCGATTACTTTAGAGCAGACTTATTTGAGGATGAGAGCATAACTATAACAGACACAATACTAAACCTTAAAGACATAGGCAAGGTATTTACACCTTTTAGCCAACAGTTTAATCTACCAGCTTCTAAAACTAACAACAAACTATTTAGACATTACGAAAACCAAAATGTGCTTAACAGTTTTGATGCACGATTTAAACACGATGCGGTTATAAAGCTGAACGGAATAGACTACAAAAAAGGTAAGATACAGTTTAAAAGCGTAACATTAAAAGACAACAAAGCACACGCATACAAAGTAGTGTTCTTTGGCGATGCAGTAGTATTAAAAGAGATTATAGGCGATACAACTTTACAAGGCTTGAAATATGATGCCGCTTACAACTTTACATATAACCAAACAAATATAGAAAACTTCTTTACTGCAAGTTTATCTACGCTAATTTCTACTTACGGAAGCGATGATATAATAGTGCCTAATATACACCACAGTAAAAATATGCGCTATTCTACTACTGATGGTTATTTAGACAGCATTACAGATACTCGTTTATTGTATACTGACTTAAAACCAGCTATAAGATTAAGAGCTATTACAGATGCAATAGAGAGAACATATCCAGAGTTAAGTTTTACTGGGTTTTTTAACACTTTTGATTTCTCAAAATTTTATATGTGGATGCACAAGAATGAGGGTTATGTAACTAATGCAGATGAAGGTGGTGGTGTAAACATTTGTGTGAACAGATTTAGACATCAAGACGATGAAGACCCAACATACACTTATAACGCTACTGGTTCAACTATTGGCGATGTAAGGACTTTGTATTTGTTGCCTTATTTTATAAACATAAATGTACAAAATGAATATACTGTAACTTTAGCAATAACAACATCAACTGCAGAGAATTATATTGTAAGAATAAAAAATGGTGCTACTGGGGATTTGATTAGATACGAAGAATATCAAAACCAAAGCGGAACAGTAAACATTGTAGAGGTATTTAGAAATTTAGGCGTTATTGGAAACTCTCCAAATAATGTACAGTTATTAGATTTAATTGTTGAGGTCGAAAGTGGGAACACAATAACAATGACACAAGAATTAACTATAACAGCAAGTGGTCAGCAAAGTTGGACTGCTAACTATACACCTACCAATCAAGATGTAGAAAATACTTTTGAGATAAGTAGACAAATGCCAGATATGAAAGTAATAGACTTTTTAAGCGGTTTGTTTAAGATGTTTAATTTACTTGTTTATAAAGATGGCGATAACATAAATGTAGAGTTGCCAAAAGTATATTACAATAAAGAAAATAGCTACGACATTACAAAGTATGTTGATATGGAAAAGGCAACTGTTAATAGGCTTTTTCAGTACAAGAAAATGGACTTTAAATTTAAAAGTAAAGAAAGTTTCCTTGTTCAGTTTTCAGACGAGATACAAACAGTGCCATTTGCAGAAGAAAGTTTCCCCAAAAAGAACACACCTTTTGATGGTGGTACTTATACAGTAGAACTACCTTTTGAAAAGATGATGTATGAAAGGCTAACAGACCCAGACGATAATGATAGTTTAACTCTTATTGGTCAAGGTGCATTTTTAAACAAAAATTTCGAGCCTACTATTGGAGAGCCTTTAATATTTGCAAGTGTACTTAATAGTAACGGAAACGATGAATTAACAATAGGCAGTCTTACACCACAACAATATAGAAGACCAAGCAACGTTACTTCACTTGGTTCTTGGGGTTATGGTCAGCGAATACAAATGAACTTTGGTTTAGAAGCTGATGAATATCTTGGAGAAATACCAAGTAATTCTACTAACTTATTTGAGGATGGTTATTTTGATTATGTACAAACAATGTTTGACCCAACATCAAGACTATACAAATACACCGCTTATCTACCTTTAAGTATATTAATAAAGTTACAATTAAAGGACAGATTAGTAATAGCTAACAACTCATATAGAATAAACAGTATAAAAACAAATCTACTAACCAACAAAACAGAATTAGAACTATACAACAGAAGCGAGTTTGTAAGCCAGATAAACAACAATCAGTTTGCTTATTTAGACAGAGTAGCACAAGTTACAGTTTCGGCTAAAAGCACAGATTTTATTACTATAACTTGGTCATCAGTTAGCAATGTGGTTGGATATGATATTATTTTAAATGGTGGAGTATTTTCAACAGAAGCAAACACAGTAACAACAAAGAAAGTAACTGGTTTAGAAAGCGGTACGACATACAATATAGGGGTAAGAGCAAAATACAGTATAAGTGGAGATGATGCTTATTCATTCGATACAACTATAACAGAAACAACATTATGATAAAGTTAATTTTAGATAGCTTGAAATACGCAAACGGAGAAACAGAAAACATCCGTATAGCACAAGGTAAACATAAACTACCTACAACACTAAAAGAGGGTTACAAAGCACTTAAACAACAAATAAGATGGGAGTAAAAAAAACAATAGTAATTAAAGTAGAAAATGAACAAGCTAAAAAAGCTGTAAATGATTTAAATAATAAAATAAAACAAACTACTAAAACAGCACAAAAAACAGGTAAAGGTTTTAAAGGTGCTTTTGCAGGTATGAAAAATGCAATTTTGGGAGCTATACCTGCTTTAAATGCCCTAAGAACTGCATTAATAAGTACAGGAGTTGGTGCTATTGCTGTTGCTGTAGGAACTCTAATTACAGGATTTGTTACTGCTACAAAAAAAGGTGCAGAGTTTGCTAAAGCATTATCTACTCTTAAGGCGGTTTCAGTTGCTACTGCTAAAGATATGGGCAAACTATCAGACCAAGCTAAAGAGTTAGGAGCTTCAACAGCATTTACAGCATCTCAGGTTGTAGAACTTCAAACAGAATTAGCTAAGTTAGGTTTTAGCGTTTCTGATATACAAAATGCAACCCCTGCTATTCTTGACTTAGCTGCTTCTTTAGATGTTAATTTAGCAGAAGCTGCTACATTTGCAGGTGCTACAGTTCGTGCTTTTGGTTTAACAACTCAAGATACTCAAAGAGTTGTAGATGTAATGGCTAAAAGTACAGCATCCTCAGCCTTAGATTTTATTTCATTACAAGAGGCTTTAAAATTAGTTGCGCCCACATCAAAGGCTTTAGGTGTAAGCGTAGAAAAAACAACAGCACTTTTAGGGGTATTAGCAGATACAGGTTTAAAAGGTAGTATAGCAGGTACAGGTTTATCTAAAACTTTTATTGAATTAAATAAAAAAGGTATTAATTTAGAAACTGCTTTAGAAAAAGTTAGAAATTCGAGTAACGGACTAAATACTGCTATTAAATTAGTTGGTGTTGTTGGTGCTAAATCTCTTTTAAATTTAGCTAGCGCAGGAGATAAAATTGGGGATTTAGAAGGTAAATTTTTAGCTGCAGAGGGTGCTGCTAAAGGTATTGCGGAAACTAGACTAGATAATTTAGCAGGAGATACTACAAAACTTTCAAGCGCGTGGGAAGGATTTTTATTGCAAATTGAAGATGGTAGTAGTGGTTTAAATAAATTAGCAAGAGGAGCTGTACAATTTTTGACTAAGTCAATAACATTTTTAGCTGATGCTATAGATGTTACAGTATTTACGTTCCAAGATGGATGGGCAAATATAAAACTTTATACTAGTGGTGCTTCTGATGTATTAAGTGGGTTATTAAGTAAGCTAGGGAGTGGAATTAAAAAGTTTGCAAATAATGCTTTAATACAAATAGGTAAAATTCCAATTATTGGACAGGCTATAGATGTTGAAGCTGCTAAACAAAGAGTGGACGAAGCGGCGGCTGCTATTGATGCTGCAGAACAAAAAATAGAGCAGGGTCGTGATAAAATAAAAACAGCTAAGTTAAATAATGATACAGCTTGGATTAGATATAGTGAACAAAAGAAAAGACAGGAGCAAGAATTAGAGGCAGTTAAAACTCAAAAGGCTTTAGAAGACCAACAACAAAAAACAGATGAAGCAGATGAGGAAAAAAGAAAAAAACAAGAAGAACTAGTTAAAAAGGAGCGTGAAAAATTAAAGAAACTTAAAGAAAAATTTACAAAAGCCGACCAAGATTTTGAAGATAAAACTTTTGAAGAAAAAGCTAAACGACAAAGAGAGCGAGCTTTATTAGAACTAGATGCGTTAAAATTAAGCGAAACCGAAAAACAAGAAGCTAAAAAACAAATAAACGACTATTATAATAAACTTGAAGCAGATGCTAAGTTAAAAGATGAAGAAGTAAGACAACAGCAAAACGCTAAACAACTAGAAGAAACAAAAAAGTTAAATGAAGAACTTGCACAAGCAGAAACAAACTTACAACAAGCTAAAGCAAACGCAATTCAAGGAGGTCTTCAAGTTATCGGAATGTTGGCTGGAAAATCAAAAGCAGTTGCCAAAACATTGTTAGTCGTTGAGAAAGGTCTTGCAATAGCACAAGTTATTTCAAATGCAGCTCGTGCAATAGCACAAGCAAAAGCGAATTTGGCTGCTACACCAGCAGTTATTGGAGTTTTACCGAATCCAGCTTATGTTATTCAAGCAGCGGCAACTGCGAAAGGAATATTATCTACAAAATTAACTGCAGCAACTTCGATTGCAACTATTGCTGCACAAGCTGTCGCTGGTTTAGGTGGCGGTGGTGGTGGCGGTGCGAGTGTAGGTGGTTTAGGTGGAGGTGCAGACGCACAACCACAAGCACCTAGCTTTAATGTAGTAGGTGCAACTGAAACAAGCCAATTAGCAGAAGCAGTAGGTGGTCAAGCACAACAACCAATACAAGCGTATGTAGTATCTAATGATGTTACAACAGCACAGAGTTTAGAGAACAACATTGTAGAGGGTGCAACGTTAGGATAAATACAAAAAATAATTAAAAACATTATATAATAATATTCGGATAGTAGAACTAATTTTAGACGAAGAACAAGAAATAGGTATAGAAGCTATTAGCGTAGTGGAAAACCCAGCGATAGAAGAAGATTTTAT
>Ga0228660_1000098_pt1 | contig 20054 bp, 16 predicted proteins | sample 74DmetaG_FD_183032 | JGI IMG/M metagenome (GOLD analysis project Ga0228660, IMG submission 183032) | Seawater microbial communities from Monterey Bay, California, United States - 74D | ecosystem: Environmental > Aquatic > Marine > Coastal | place: USA: California | collected 2016-11-11
GGTTACGTCAGCTGAAGCTTCGATAGCATTTAATTTACTATGATCTGCATCAGTGAATGTATTTGAATCTGTTCCAGCTTCTACTAAAGCTACTACTTGAGCTGATCCAGAAACTAATCCTGCAACTCCATTTATTGCTATATTGTTATCAGATACTACTGTATCGATACCATTACCTCCTGTGAATGTTAAAGTTTCACCAGTTGTATATGTATCGTTATCACCTGAGTCAGCTGATAATGTTATTGTGTTTGTTGAGGATGCTATTGATGCGGCATTTGTTGCTATAGATGCTGCTAAAGAAGCTGAAGTTGCTACTATTGATCCAGAAATGTCTGATGCAATTTGAGCTGATCCTGATAAAAGACTATCGTCTCCTCCTTTTACAAATAATTTACTTTCTGATCCAGAAGCTCCTGCTATCCATTGGTTAGTTCCTCCATCCCATAGAATCGATCCAGAAAGAGGTCCAGAAGAGTCATTAACGTGTAAACCACCTAAAGCAGCTCCTGTACCGTTAACGGCTAAGATATTGTCTCCTAATTCGACTGTTGTAGAATCTATAGTTGTTGTTGTCCCTTGAACTTCTAAGTTACCTGTAAGAGTTAATCCAACAAATGTTGGTGAAGCTCCAGTAACTAAACTTTGGTTTATAGCTTTTACAGCTGCCAAGTTAGTAAGTTCTGAGTCCATTAAAGCACCAGCAGCAGTTACATTTGATGTATCTGTTACGTCAGCACTTGCTTCAATTGCGTCTAGTTTAGTCTTATCTCCATCTGCAAAAGCACCTTCCGATGGTTTCACTTGTAAAGTAGAGATTGTTACGCCTTTAATACCCGCAAGGTCAGTTACTTCTGAATCCATTACGGCTCCAGCTGATGTTACATTTGCAGTGTCTGTTACATCTGCACTTGCTTCAATTGCATTTAATTTGCTGTGATCTGCATCAGTAAATGTATTCGAGTCGGTTCCTGCCTCTACTAAAGCAACTACTTGTGCTGAACCGGATACTAATCCGGCAACACCGTTGATTGCTATATTATTGTCTGATACTACTGTGTCGATACCATTACCTCCTGAAAACGTTAAAGTTTCACTAGAGTTAAATGTATCATTTGTTCCTGAGTCAGCTGATAATGTAAAGGATGTACTAATACCTGCTATGTCTGAAGCTAAAGAAGCTGAAGTCGAAGTAAAAGACCCTGAAATGTCTGCTGCAATTTGCGCTGAACCTGAAAGAATTCCTCCTCCTGTTGAGCTAATAAAGTTTGCATCATTATTCAGTTGCGATATTGCTGAACCGGATACGATGACTTTTTTCCAACTTGCCATAATTTATTTGATTGTTTTAATTGTGAGTATTTTTATTTATTATAAATATGTTAAAACTATTATTCCTGACCAATAAAAAGATCATAGTTTGTGTCCATGTACAGTCCTCCTTTTACTACTGTAGGAGCACCGGATTGAGTGACCATAGTAAGGATTCCTTGATCAGATATACCGAAAGTTTTTGTTGAACCGCTATATATAGACAATGCATCTCCACTAGCATCTTTTTTCAACGTCAATGAACCAGTTACCTCTATAGAGCTATTAGCAGAGTATGCTGATCCTGTTTGTTGAAATATATGTAAATCAATTGACCCTGTAATAAAATGAGCTGAACTTGTATTTAAAGATACTGTTGCATTACCTGAAGTTGCTCCTCCTCCTATACCATCTCCTGCTGTAACTCCTGTTATGTCAGCTCCAGCTCCTGCTGCAGATGGAAAATTAAAAGACTCAAAAGAAGCTGAATTCGAAAATCCTGCATAACCTGGTGTAACAAAAGCAGTAAAGTAGTTACATACGTAGGTTTGATCTTCTTCTCTTACGTAAACTACCTGCCCATCAGATAGTCTAGTAGGATCTAAGCTTGTCATATCAGAACCGGAAGCGACGGTAATCCATCCTCCTTGTACGTAGGTTACTTGAGTAAACGCTCCTTGGTTACCCGACCTTACATAAATATCTCCTGCGGTTATTGCCATTTGTTAACTACTATATGTTTGTTCGTCAGCTATTAAACTATATACAGCTGCACTTGAGTTATATCCTTCTGCAAAAATCATTCCCCATCTCTTATGTCCTTCGACAAAATCTTCTGTATCAAAATAATATATACCGGAGTTAGCTACTCCATCTATTCCGACTGTATTGTCTTGATATAAATAATACTGTTTTACTTCGTCTACCCCAGTAGGTAGAGTTCCGTCGTACATTTGTGCTGGTTTATTGGTTACTAATGATTGAGATGGGAATACTACCATTAGTATAGAACCAGTTGCAGAGAAGTCAAGAGTTCCTACAGAACTAATTCCTGAACTACCTGAAAGATTTTCTAAAGAAGCACTTTTAAATAAATTTACTTTTAAAGGTACTGTTGATGGAGTAAATTCTGTTGCTCCTATACTACCGCTTTGTAACATTGCTATTAGTGAACCGGATGTTATAGGAGTACCTGATGTATCTCCAGTAGCTGCTGCTAAGAAAGTAGCCTCACTGTTAGGTGAAGTATTCTTCCAACCGTACATGTAAGTTGTCCCTAGTTGATCTCTTGTTACAAAAGATTGGTTATAAGATCTTGTTTCATCAAAGTTATCAAATATAGATGCAGTATAATTAAAGGTTGATCCTGTGTATATTCTGTTGATATTTTGTATTTGGTAAGAAGATGAGTCAGTATTCTGAGGTACTGCTTTTAAGTTATCTGTATCTCCTGTTAAAGACATAGAAAATGGAGTATCACTTTCAACATCTGATATAGATACAGTAACTAATTCTGTATTCGGCATTATAGATGCAGTGTAGTTAGCAGTTACATTAGTAAAATTAGCAGTTGGTGCTTGGTTAGCAGATACATTTACTGATATACTACCAGAGCCAATGTTATCGTATTGATCTCTGAAAGTAATATTAGATGTAATAGTATCTCCAGAAGTTGTAGCAGAACCGCTTATATTTACTCCTATACTTAAATTACCGTTACTATTAACTACTATATCAGCATTAGAAGAAGTAAATGATGCTACTGCTGCTGAATTATATGTTGGTGAGTAAGACACTCCTAAGTCTCCTTGAGTACCTGTTCTTCCATTTGAGTTAGTTCTTATCAATGCTCCATTTACTGCACTCTCTATAATATAAAATGTACCATTTGTTGTTAATGATCCTATAGGTGCTTGAGAAATAGTAAAAGGATCGGCAAATAGAGTAGTTTCAAATCCTTGATTATCTTTTATAGATCCTGTAAAGTTATATGTACCTGCTTCTATACTTGCTGTAGGGAATATTCTTAAAGTAGTTCCATTTACAAATGAAGCAGATAAAGCTGCTGTTGAAGTCCAAGTTAAACTACCAGTATCTATACTATCACTCTCAGTATCAGAGAATACAAATTGATAAACATAGTTACCTGATCTAGCTCCGTTAGTATTAAGATTAGCTGATTGAGCTTGTGTACTTACTGAAGGTCCAACGTTATCAGTTATGTTAACCGTAAATGTCTGCTGTGAAGTAGTACCAAAAGCATTAGAACCAGTTACTGATCCGTTTAGAGTACCTCCTCCTACATCACTTGAACCAGATATATTTCTACTTAAAGTAATATACCCAGAACTATCTATTGCAAAATCAGAAGATGGATTAACTGCCCAAGTTACTGATTGATTAGCTGTTACTCTTGCTGTTGTTCCTTCGAATCCTGATGTGTCATCGTATATACTATCACCGCTTATAGCAGATTCAATAGCATAAAATGCTTGAACTCCTGCTAAAGTAGGTGCTACATCATCAGCTATAGGTAAATGTATAGCTGCTGAAGCAGAAGTAGTATTAAATGCATCTGATACTGAAGCTGAGTAGATATACTTGTTAATTAAGTCAGAATTTATTTCTTGACTACCTTTTCTAGTAATAACACCCGTTGAATTCATTGTAAATGGATCTTCATCAGGATCTGTATGATCTCCTCCTGTATAAGTGCCAATACTTACAGGTGTTCCGTCTAATTCTAGTCCAGCTAGAGTAAAATTAGTAAATACTATGGTATCTCCTTCTGGATCAGATGCTCCTGCTTGTATACTGCTCACTCCATCGTTTTCATCTTCGCTAAAACCTGATCCTGTTTGATTATTAAATGTTGGTATAACATTATTTGTTACATTTACAGTAACTAGTAAAGGAGTTATAGCATCTGTGTCTTGACCTGCTACAAAGTGTTCATCTGAGGCAGATATTGAGAAACTATAAGAAGATGTAGTTTCAAAGTCTAATGAAGCTGTTGTTTGTGCAATACTTACATAAGTTCCGTACTTAGTTATACTAAAATGATCACCTGGCACTGAACTTGAAGTAATTGTTATACTATCACTGTTAGTATCTGTAAAATAAATCTTAGTTACCTCACCAGTAGAAGCATTTTCATTTCTAGAAGTAGTAAAAGATGTAATAATTGAACCTCCTACAGATGTTTCTCTAAATACTGGTGCAGTATTAGCTGTTACATCTATATAAAGGTTTTGATTTATGGATGCTCCAAAGCTATCTGTTGCTTTAACAGGAACTAAGTGAGCATTTTGACCATCTCCTCTGTCTACTGTATTGAAAGATTCAACTATTGAAGATGTTAATAAAGTTACAGCACCATCTGAAGCTACATTGACGAATCCGTCGGTGTATGAGCTTTGAGCGGAAAAGGTGATTGCTTGAGCTTCCGGGTCATTGGCGGTTAAGGTATGTATGGTAGACCCAGAAGTTAGAAATTCAGCTATATTTACGTTCGCATTAGAAGTAAACGATGGTGCTGTATTAGTATAAAATACTTTTTCGATAAAATCTTCTAAACTACCGCTTGTTCCAGGATTAAATGAACTGGAAAACATAGAAGGTAGTAATTCTTGAGATATTATTCGATTACCATTAAAGGTAGTTGTGTCTGTACTAAAGCCTTGTCTAGCAGCTGAAGAAGATATAAAAGCATCAGCTATAAAAGAAGCAGAGTCAGCTTGTACTGCATGAGAAGAAGATAATTCTGTTATAATTTCGTGAGAAGCTGATACAGCATACGAAGCAGATATTGCATTTGCTGCTATTCCTGTAGCTTGGCTAATATCTATTTGAGCTGATCCTGAAACTAAGGTTGGTTTATTAGTTATATCTGCAAAATCAGTTGATATTGCTGCTATAGAAGCTGATAATGAGCTAGATACACTAGTTAATTCAGCATCTGTGGCAAAAGTAGCGTCTAATGATTGACTAAAGCTCTCTAAAGCTGCTACTCTTGGATCATTAGAAGCAGTATATGAATTAAAAGTAGTTTCATCTAGCTTTCCTGTACCTACTTCTTGTCCATTTACGTTAATAGACCCAGATACATTAAAAGAACCGGTAAGATTACCGTATGTTCCTAGATTACCACTTATTTGTTTCCACTTAATTAATGCCATTAGCTAACTAATTTTCCTGTTATCATAAATTCATCATCAGAATCTAAAGCAAAGTTTAGATTACTGTTAAAAGTTATTACAACATTTGAACCGTCATCAGTAATAGAGTCAATAGCATCTATTTCTGCGGCAATACCGTTTACATATACGGTAAAATCATCTTTTTGTACTGCTGGAAACCCTGCTGGTACTGTAGCAAATGAAATACTCTCAAAAGTAACTACAGGATCTACTACTGATACAGTTGTATTATTAGTAGTAAAAGCGTTATTAAGTGCTGTATATTCTTTTTGTTCTGGACTCATAGCTTCTTGTACTTGTATTATTCTTTGGGCAGCTCTATCGAAAAATCTAACTGACCTTGAATTAACTCTTGTTGATGAATATCTTCCCATTTATAAATATTATATATCATTTATATCCTTAACTGTTTCTGCACCAAATAATACAGCAGCTTTATTAAAGAATTTCATAGACCCCTGTTGAAGTGTATTAATTCCATTCGGAACTAAGTGTCCTAGTAGGTTAATACTAAATTCTGTTTTAACTAATCTATCTTGACCCTGTGCTAACTCGGTTATAGTGCTATAATTATCTATCATAGCTCTAAAACTAAACTTTTCTGGGTCTCCCCAATATGCATCTGAAGCATAATTGATGTTTTCCACTAATTTATTCATTTGAGCAACGTATTGTGTGAACATTACACAAGAATAAACTATATTTACATAGTCTGGCATTACTACTCCCTGATATTCTTTAGCAATTGATCTGTTATTCAGAGCAGAAAACCTATCGTAAGTGTTTTTCTTACTATATGTCTTTTCAAATACGCCAAATTGTGTAGGTAAGTTAGCATCCATCTTATTTCCTAGCTGTCTATTCTTCTCAACACTGTCTCTCTTTATCATTATCAATGGAAGTTGTATTTTTCCATTTCTATCTCTATAGTATCCATCCTTTTGTACTGAATGCCAACGTTCTGGTGATCCATATAGTACAGGAACAGCTTTTGTAGCACCGTTTTGTAGTACTGAAGGTTTAATTACATTAGTAAAGTAGTAAAATATAGCTTCATCTATATCTTTTAACCCTATTTCAAACCTTTTTACATTATCATCCTTTACTGATCTCTGTAATTCTCTCTTTTTAAGATCGTTTATTGGTTGTTTAGATCCACTATACGCTTCTACTCCATAAGTTTTTATAGAGTCTTGAGATAATTGTTGTTGATTCTTTGGTAAAGGTTTATTACTCCCTGCCATATTTTCTATTTACATGAGTTTTAAAAGCTCTTTTGAATTTAGAATAGATATTAAATAGCTGAAATAGTTTATCATCTTGAGGATGGTCTTCAATAGTCTCTTTAAATGCATCATTCAGCTCTTCCACCTCTTTTCTTAAGTAGTATATGTTATTATATCTTACATCGTGAGAAATTGCACCTGTATCTGGATCCACACGTTTGTTTACTAACCTTCCTCCTTGTGGTTCTTCCTTAAGTATGTCTTTTATTTTCATATCTTTAGTATTCTTGATTTTGAGCAAAAGTTATACCAGTTTGCTCTCTCCTGGTCATATGACAGTCTAATATTAATGATATAGAGGTACCAAATTGACTTCCGTAGCTAGATAAGTTATAACTCTTATCTCTCCCAAGGAATAATTGGTTCTCTCTAATAGTATCTACTACATAATAGTCTTCTTGCCAATTTAATATATCACCTACCTCAGGTACTGTTGAAACGTCTTCTAAATCTTGTCTTAACAGTGCAAAGGATGCTTCTCTACTTAAATCAGGTCCAAAATCGTCAGATGTTACTACTTGATCACCTCTAGTTACAAGGCAATTGAGCTTTAACGGTTCAAAAAACGATTTAGTTAAACCTTCTCCGTATATATTTACTTCTGTATCTTCTATATTAAACTTATAGTATAGAATCTCTTGTTCTACTACATCTTTAAGTAGTTCTCGATTGATACCTACTAATAAGTTAAAGTCTCTGTTAGATCCAAATAGCATTATACCTTTTCTATTGTTTGTTTACCTATTTTAACAAGCTTTACGTTAGGATACTTTGACATAGCTGTATTTTTCAGCGATTCAAAAGCTTCTTCAGCGCTTTTCTGTGTAATAAGTTTTATTTTTAATGTTTCTACGTTCTCCATTGTACTATCAGCTACTGTTACTGTAGTAATACCTGGTAAAGCTCTTATTAAGTCAACTATCTGTGTCTTATCACTACCGTCTTCATACATTACTTGTACCATTGCTTCATAAGTATTATATTGAACCTCACTAAGTATCTGCATTAACTTCATTATCCTACAAAAATTGTCATTGGTACACCTTTAAGTGTAGTATTTAAAGCATCTGTTTGAGCAGCTTGTGATTCTAGCTGACTTTGTCTAGATACTACCTGTAATAGCTCTGTTAACTCAGTTAATAGCTTTTCTTTTTCTGCTCTAGCATCAGTTAGTAAGTCTGCTTGGTTTAAAGTAGCTTCAGAACCAGGTACCGGTACTGTTTGATACTTTCCACGTACATAAGCAAGTAATTCTTTAGATAATGCTAAAGTGTATCTGTATATCCAGTCTCTACCTGGTGTATTTATCTTTAAGAATGTTGGATTGTCATATGGTACTTCTCCTACATTAGTTATTTTATTTGTTCCATCTTCAGTTACTGCATCTGCTTTATCATCTGTCTCATAATATTCAAAATATAAACTCCCTGCTTTCTTAGGTACCGGAAATATCTTTAGTTTATTATTAACCATTTCAAATGAATAGGATGAACGTCTTATTTGATCATTAAATTCTATAGCTTGAACTTTAAGTATGTCATATGATGCAGGCATCAATAAGAAATTTATACCTGGACTCATAGATCCAAAGTCAAAAGCATCCATTAATGATTGAATTCCAGTACCAGTACCAGCATAAGGGTCAAAGTACCTCATAATAGCAGGAGGAGATTCATAAAAGACTCTTCTTACTTCTATACTACCGGTTATACCTTGTTCAACTGCCCAAGCATCTAAGTCGTAGTTCTGGACTGATTGAGTTAATGCTAAAGAACCAGTATATCTAGTTACATTACCACCTACTTCTGCTTCTGTACCGTATTCTTGGCTTATTTTAATCATTCTCTGTAAAGAAGGATTAACTATCTGACTATTAGCACTAGTAGTACTAGAAGCTCCTTCCATAGAGATATAATTCTCTCTGATCTTATATTGAAATACTAAGTTACCGTAAGTTGTTACTGCTTCTTCAAAGCATGCAAAGAAAGAGCCTGATTGTAACTCTACATCCATCATAGGATATCCGAGTCTTGTAGCACAAAATTTAGATACTTTTACTGCTTCTGAAGCAAATTCAGCATCACTGTCATAGAATCCAAATGGAGTCATGCCAGCAGAGAATGTAGCTGTACCGTCCCATATTTTTATTTCCGCCATACCTTACCGTTTTTATATAAATAGTACAAAAAAAAAGAGGCCCATTAGGACCTCTCTTTCTTATTAAGAATTTAAGTAAATTCTAGATCGAACTTAAGTCAGATACAAAGATTTTACCGTAAAATTCTGGTCTGATCATCTTCTTAGCATATCTTGTCATTAGACCTTTTCTTGGTGTGAAAGTGTCCGGATCATATACTAGAGGAGTCATCATTAATGGTACATATGGTGCATATACAGCTCCTGTTTCTAGGAATTGTGAACCTCTGTATCCCATTAAGATAATGTTCTCAGTCATGTATGGATTCTTGTATACTTTGAATCTGTTCGCTAACGAACCAACTCTTTGTACACCCATATTAAACTCTTCTTGGTTTCCATCTGTGTTAGCAGCATATCCTGGAATTGATTCTAAGATAGTTGCAACGTTTGGAGAACATACTAGGAAGTTTGCTCCACCTCTAAGAGTTTTTTGGTGAATCTTGTTAGATACTTTTTGGATTTTAGTTCCTAAAGTTTGGAACCATTGTCCTTGAGTATTGTAGAATCCACCACCGTCTACTGCGCTAGTTGCCCATGCAGTTCCGTTCCAGTTTTTGTTAGACGCAGCTGACCATCTTTCAGTAGTGTTAGCATCTTGGATTAACATATCTAAAATCTCTAAGTCAATCTCCATTGAGATATATTCAGATAATAAAGAAGTTAATTCCGCTTCAGCATCAATACTGTGGTAAGCGTTAAGGTCTTGTGCAAATTCTGGTGTCCATTGTGCTTTTAATTTTCTAGTCTTAGCAACAATTGCTTCACTAGCTAATTTAACATCAATAGATGGTATTGCGATAGAAGGCGCAACGTTGTTACCGTCTCCTCCTGAAGCTTCAAAGTCACCTCTGTCGTTGTCAACTGGTTGTTTGTGGTATACTATAGATCCACTTAATTCAGTATCAACTGTAGTTGAACTTTTTGCAATAACGAAAGATACATCTGTTCCTGATACTGTAGTCCATTTTGGAATAGTTACATCAGTAGAAGCAGATAAGATTCTAAATGCTCTTACACCTTTCAAGTCAGCAGCTAATCCAGATACAGACTTAGTAATTACGTAGTAGTCTGATGGGTTAGTACCGTCTTGGTAGTTGATAGATGCAGAAGAAGCAGCAGCAGCAGATTCAGCTACAACAGCAGAAGAGCTATTGATAGAGTATCCGAACTGTCCAGCTCCGTATAAACCTCCAGAAGCATCAACATCTTTTGCTAATTTACTGTTAGCAGTTGATACATTTCCATAAAGGTTGTCTCCAGCAGATCTTCCGTTTCTAGTGTCTCCATATTTGAAGTCTAGATAAAATACAAGACCTGAAGGTAAATTCATTGGTTGTACAGATACGAAATCTTGTGCAACGATTTGAGCGAATACTTTTCTTACTAATGGTAAGACAACTCCAGCCCAGTTTTCACCTGCTCCAGCAGAGAAAGATGCTCCTCCTCCGTGTCCAGATGTGTTTGCTTCAGCGACTACTTGTTTTGCTTGATTTTCAAGGATAACAGCCATGTTGTTTTTGACTTTGTCATCTTTGATTCCCTCTAACAAACCAGAAGCACTCCACTTTTCAGCAAGTTTTACAGAGTCAGCTTGCATACTTTTGTAGTTGTTGCTGCTCTCTAATAATTGGTTTAATTCCATGATAAATAATAGTTATTAGTGTTAATTTAATTAATAATTCCGGCTAATTTTTGCATTCTTCTTACAGTGTCAGATACTTCAGAAATTACTTCTGGTTTAGCAGCTGTTGTTCCACCGGCTTTAGAAGCCATGCCTAATTTAGTTTTTGATTCTTTGATAGTATTAGCAGATTGTTTTTTACCTACTACACTGTCAGAAACAGTTTCGAAAACTAGTTTCACCTCTTTAACGCTCTCTGCTTTATCAAAAGCAGCGATAATGTTAACTTTTTGACTTTCTGAAAGGTCGTTCGACTTGAAGATCTTGTTAACGTAAAGTAATTTAGAATTCAATAGATTAACCTCGTTAAGGTCTTTCTTCAAAGTTTCAATAGTTTCTAAAGCTTCCTGTAATTCAGTTGTTTCTTCTGAAACATCTTCATGTTTTTTGCAGTGCTTTTCGTCTACTTCTTCTTCTTTAATGTCTTCTTTCTTACCTTCGTCTTTGTGGTCTTCTTTAGCCTCTTCAACGTTTTCGTCTTTGTCGTCGTGTTTAGCTTCTTCTACTTCTTCTGAAGTTTCAGATTCTAATTCTCTAAGAAGTTCATCTAAATCGATTTCTTCTTCTTCTGCTCCGTCGATAGCTGGTTCTTCGATAGCTGGTTCATCGCCCATGCCTTCGATATCTCCACCATCTAAGTCATCACCTGCAGGAATCTCTTCCTCTCCGTGACCACCTTCTTGAGCAATAATATCTCTTACTATATCTTTGAACTGGTCAATAGATAATTTAGAAATATCTTCGTCACCGTCAGGCATATCGTCTTCGACAGGCTCTTCAGCTGGTGCTTCGATTTCCGCTTCGTCATCAGATTCTTCTGAATCATCCTCGGCTTCATCTTCTTCAGCAAATTGTGCTGGTACTTCTTCTGCAAGTTCTTCTACAGCTTCATGCTTTTCGTCTTCTTTAGGAGCTTCTTCGATAGTTTCATCTTTCTTGTCATGTTTTGCTTCTTCTACTTCTTCAGATGTTTCCATTTCTTGAAGTTTAGCAGCTAACATGTCTTTTAGATGAGGTGTCAAAGACTCTTCTAAAGCTTCCTTTGCATTAGCAATAGCAGCTTCTCTTACAGATTTAGCTTCAGCAATAGCTTGCTTAAATAAATCTTTACTCATTGTAAAATTGTTTGTGGTTTCGTACGATTATTGAAATCGTAATATGAAGTTAATAAATGTAATTGATACAGTATAGTGACTGTATATTCTTATATAAATATATAAGTATTACGAAAACCTACGACCAGCTAGTTAAAACTGGGAATCCGTCACTACCGTCTCTAGTAACTGGTGGGGTAGATCCTGTATTACCAACTCTATATAATACTGCATGGTCTTTATTACTAGCCGCTCCAAAGTAATCTCCTGATGTACCTGATACAATTAAGAAGTCACCTGTAGTAGGTTCTTCTTGGAAAAAAGTTCTACCTGTATTGTTAAAGTACATAGTACCTGTGTTTGATGCATAAGTCTGGTCTGTGGCTAATATAGGTATATGTCGATCTATGACGTAGTCTGGAGAAGATCCTCCTGCATCACTAACATAACCAGCTATATACTCTTTAAATTGAGAAGCTGAGTAATCGTAAATAGGGGATGTTAAGTATCTCCTACTACCTGAACCTGCAGAAGAAGAGTGGTAGATAGATGTTTTAGTAGTCATCGCAGTAAAGCTACCGCTAAATATTTCAAAACTCTCACTAAATAGAGTAGTATCACCGTCTCCATTAGAAATAGATCCTGTATAATTATATGTGCCTAACGTTAATGAACCAGTTATAATTGCTTCTGCTACAGTATCACTAGTAAACGAAGCTGATAGATTAGCATTGTTTGTTAAACTAAAGCTAGAAGTATTAATAGTATCTCCGTAAGGGTCAGAGAAAGTAAATCTAAATTGAGAGCCAGAAAGTTGAACTCTAGTTTCAAAGAAAGATCTATAGGTAGTTGTACTAACTGTTGGTTCAGGATTAGGTTGACCTACTCCTGCATTTTGTTCTTCTCTTGCTCCTTCTTTAACTGTATTAGCAGATCCTCCTAGAGGGTCTCCTGATTGTAAGAATTTCTGAATGTCTACAACGTTAGGTTGTTGGTCAAATTTATTATAAACTTTTGGAGTAAATTGATTACTTCCTAAAAGTCTACTAGGTTTTTCTTTATAGCGTTCTATAAGTTGTTTCTTAAACTTCTTTTTTTTGAACTCGTCCATAGTAGATTATGCTCTTAATATATCGTTGATAAGATTATTTACTTTATCGAATTTATTAGCTTTAACTTTACCTTCTTGTAAAGCTACTGGGTTCATAAAAGCACCGTGTGTAGAAGGATTAGATACAAAGTCCCAACATACTAATTCAAAGTCAGGTTGTACTTCTAATTGTCCTTCGTTAGTCTGGTTTACTGATCCTGTACCTCTAGATGAGATACCAATTGTATGTCCTGCTTTAACTATTTCTTTTACTATATTACCTGCAGGTGTATTTAATAGTTCGATCTTACCCATTAGATCGTTTCCTTTCCAATAAAGCTTTTTTACTACATGAGACGCATTCTTTAAAGACACTACAGGAGTTTCAGGATGATCTAATTCTCCAAATGCATTTCCTCTCTCTACAAACTCTTTAACGTATTTAGAAGCTTCTCTTTCTAATATAGCTTTTGAATATACTCTACCGTTTTGATTCTCCGCAACTGCTCTTTGCATAACACCCTCAACTTCATATACTCCAGGTCTTTCTTTAGACTCTCTAAGTACTGATTTAAATGGGGTAACGTCTACTAATAGTTGTGCCATATTATTTTTTTTCGTTTACACCAAACATTGTCTGTTTTGGTTGTTCTTCGATATCTCCTGCTGCTCTTGCTGCTGCAATGTCAGCTGATGAAATTGTCTTTACTTGAGGTAAACTAATATCTCTAGCAGATAATTTTCTTACTGGGTTAAGGTCTCTAAAGAAAGCTGATTCTATGGCAGGTGCTAAAAATGCCCCTACTTTCATTCCATCAGGAGTTTCTATTTGTCCTATCTTATCCATAGAGCTTTGAACTCTTTCTCTTACTTTAGCAAAATAACCTTCCATATCTGTTACGATATTTTCTAGGTCATTTATTACTACTTGCATACCTTTATAGTCTCCGTATTTGTCTCCTATATCAGATAATTTAGCTGTTGCAGCTTCTTTAAGTAAAGATTCTTTTACAAGCTTTTTTATAGCTTCTTTTAGCTTTTCTTCTTTATTATAAAAAGATGTAAATCTAGCAGTGTTGTTACCACCTTTCTTTTTAGCTGCTCTTGCTGCATCTCTTGCTGCGGCTGCTTTAGCTCCAGCTTCTTTATGTCTATTAGGATTTTGTCTATCTAATTCTTTTTCTCTAGCAGCAAATTTGGCTAATGATGCTTTAGCTGCTGATGTATCTATTTCTTGTTGTGGTTCTTTACCCATCGCTTTTTTAATAGCTTTATCTTTAGCATGCATATAATCATCTCCGTCTACATCTCCGTCTCCGTCATGATCTTTACCTTTCTTTTCAGATACTCCTTTTAGCTTGATAACGAATGCTTTTGCTATAAGGTTAGTAATATTTCTATCAAAATCATCGTCATCCGTATCTCTCATGTCAGCTATAATTTCTTTAGCTTCTTCTCTACCAACAGGATGTCCATCTCTTTCGTATCTTTCAATCACTTTTAGAGCATCTTCTACAGTTTCCGGATATCCTACTACTTGTATGGTATCACTAAATGCATCAATATTTTCATTTTTTACTGCGGATTCGTGCATTCCTTCTAAATCCTCTTCGTCCATTTTATTACCTTTCAAGTCGATAGCGTATCCATACCCTTCTTTAGGTCCATCGCCGTCTCCGTAGTCTGAATATATTCCGCCATTAATAAAGTATCCGTTAGGATATTTTTCAATTGACATAATTCTACCGTCATCGTTAGGGTCAAAATCTCCTTTTTCGTATGTTTTACCTCCTATTGTAAGCTTCTTTAATTTTTTAGGTTTGAAAGAAGGTTCTTGTTTAGAACGTCCAGCTTTAGAAGCTTCATAATGTTTGGATTGTAAGTCGGCAATTTTTTGAGTTTTACCATCGTTTCTATCCTCTACTGTGTCATTTAATTCAACTCCATCAACAGACCCGTCATCATTATATCTTATTTCAGCTTTGTCCAATCCTACTTTTTTAGCTAATGCTAATAACTCTTCGGCATTTTTCTTGATTTCTTCTTCTGAGTTTCCTGATATAGATAGCATTTCATCTATCCCTTTAGCTTCAAAATTATATGTATCTGTTGCATCATCTCTATTGATAGCTTCAAATTCTTTTATAAAGTTTTCCCACTCGTCTAAGTACTTTACATCGTGAGCGCTAGAAACATCGTATTTATTTTGTATTTCTTTTTCGTCTTGCTTATAAGATTCACTTGACATATAGTCTTCTAATATATCATCGTACTTACCTTCGAATGCTAAGTGAAAAAATTGATGTTCGTGCTCATCTATTGAAAGTCCGTCTGTTTCGTTTTTTACTTTAGTATAGTTACTATCGTGATCTTCTTTTTCTTTTCCAAATCTATTAATATTCATAACTTCATCTGGCTCTTCATCTATAATAGCTTTCATTGCATCTACCTTACCGGCTGTTTTAGCAGCATCTTCTCTTTCCATTTCTCTTAGTCTATCAGCAGCAGCTTGTAATCTACCTACATCTATTCCTAGCTTTTCAGCTAAGTCATCCATTTTACCTTCTTTAAGCATTGTTTTAGCTTCTCTTAAATCAGCTTTTTTAAGTCCATTAAATGTATCAACATCTTTTGCTCCTCTCTTAGTTTCAGATGGTTTATCATGTTTGTCTACTTTAGAAGATTCACCTGATACAAGATTAAGGTAATGCATTGGGTCTTTAGTCAAGTTTGTCTGAGCAGCACTTTTTGCAGAATCATAGTCTTCTAACTTAATATTTGCTCCTGCATGTACTTCAATACCTTTTGACTGAAGTTCATATCTAATTCCTCTTTGGAATGCTTCATCAGAATAAGGTAAACAATCTTCAGCATATTCTGCTTCTTTTGCTTCTTCTACAACTTCTTTCTTTATCTCAAATAGTAAACCTCTATTTTTAAGAATTTGAACTGAGTCATCGAATCCGTTGAACTGAGTTATGTGTTGTGGGTGTGTAAGTCTCATTTGTCTTACAAATTCACCTTTTGCCATATTACCTTCTAATACGGCTCTGTACTTTTCTGTTACTGTTACTTGTCTCATTTTTTATAAATAATCAAATCCTTTAGTATGTGATGGTCGTTTAGGACGACTAACCTGTTTGAAACCTAACTTAGTTAAAGTTTTTTTAGCTCTTGTTGCTTTACCGAAAGCTGCAGGTGTTGCATAATTCATCCCATCTCCGGGAGTAAATGTAGCTGTTCCTCCAGTTACGTTTGCTTCATCTAACTCTTGCATTACTTCTCTAACTAACTCTCTTAGTTTAGTACGGGTCATAATTTATTTAACTCGTTGACTAGTTCGTAATACTGCATTAAATTTACTAAATGAGTATCTTTTACTTTATCAGTAGGTTTAAGAGGTTGAATGCTCTTAGATACTTCATCTAATTTTATCTTTATAATATCATCAGTTACTTTATCTCCTAATTTCTTTACTTCTTCAGAGATCTTTTTTAATTCTTTATTTACTAATGTAAATAACTTTTTACTTGAATTAACTGATGTAATAAATTCTTTTAAAATATTCTTTTGTTCTGGTAATAGGTCTATGTATTTCTCGTTAAACTTTTCTAATAAAATTTTAAACGTTAATAGTTTTAAATCCTTATCATACTTACCATATTGCTCTATAAGAGAATCTTTTACATCTTCTTCATTTTGCTTCTTAGATGTTAAGTGTTCTAAAAGAGTAGTTTTATTATTAATTAAAAAGCTAGGGTCTACTAAATTAGAATTATTCTGTGCTTCTAATAAACAGTATAAAGACGCTAATGCTTTATAATCTCTTACATCGACGCTAAAAAATTCGTCAATATTATATTTACTTTTTATTTCTGATATCAAAGCATACTTTTGTTCTTTAAGTATTTTTTGATTAAACTTTCTCGATACCTCAGTAATAGTAGAAATAATAGTTTCTGCTTTAGATTGAGATACTGAGTTGTTCTTCACTACAAATTCGTATAGCTTATACTCTTTAGCTAAAGTAGTTTTACCGCTATAGTACTTTTTTAATATTTGAATTGCATCTGACTCTTTACTTTCAAGTACATCAGAAGCGATTTGCTTTACAAGCAATTCATAGATTAATCCAGTATTGCGATACTTTGAATGTTTTATCCTCATTGTATACGTTTACTATATATAAATATGTATTAATTCTCTAAATCTTTAATATTGTCTTCGCTCAACATCTTTGCTTCTTTAGCAGAAGATTTTTTAAATACAATATCTTTAAAGAGTTCTTTGTTTCTAAGGTAGACTGTGTTAGTTTTAACATTTTCAGCTACTTTATCATTATCGGAGTCAAATCCACCGTGCATTCCATGTACTCCTAAAGGATCTCGTCCTCCCAATGCATCGTTAGTTCCATATATAGATGCTTTTTCTGTAGGTCTTCCACCTTCTGGTCCAGGTTCTCCCCATTTAGGTGCTTCCTCATATCCTTGAGGTACTTCGTCTTGACCTGCACCTTTTGCTGTTGGAGTAGCTCTTCTACCGTACATAGAAGCTAAATCATGTGGAGTACCGTAAGTAGCACCAGACTTAGCAGGATCATTACCTTCACCTTCTATTTGAGCTATTCTAAATGCTCTCTTAGAATCTTCTCTAACTAGATCTCTCATCTCCATATACTTATCTTCTGATAAATCAAATATCTTTTCATATATGTAATCTGAAGAGAATAACTTAGAGTCTTTCATTTGAGCAGCTAAATCTACCTTTTCTTTAAGTAGAGCTATTTTCTCTTGTTCGAATATAATTGACGGTGTAGTTAACTTAATTTCAAAGTTAGTTAAACTTTCACCAGAGAATCCTTGAGAGTATAGATGTACTAAAGCTATTTTAGTTAACTCTGATTCCATTATCTTTTGTATTCTTTCTACTGTTCTAGCAAACCTAATGTCTTCAGCTGCTAAAGTAGCTTTACCGGATAATTCTCCTTCGTACCCAAAATATGCTTTTGGAACCTTAAGAGCTGCAAACATCTTCTTTAATAGATAATCTACGTCATTTGTTCCATCATAGTCTAAACCTTTAGTAGTTTCTATTCTAGTTGAAGTATCACCTCCTCTAACAGGTAGATAGAAATCTTCCATCATATTCTGCATATTGAAACGCAAATTGTATTGACCATCTTCTCCTACATAAGGAGTCTTTTTCATCTGATTCATGGTCTTTTGCATGAATTGCTCTACTTCATTAGGCGGTACATTACCGACATTGATATAGAACATTCTCTTTTCAGGTGCTCTCATTATACGATGAATTAACATCGCATCTTCCATTAATGTTACTTGCTTGAAAATCTTTCTAGCAGGTTCTATATAAGATCTACCGTAAGGTAGGTAAGCAGTATCTGAAATTAACCTAAAGTGAGCAACTTCGTAATTATCAAAGTCAACTACTCTTCTATCATTCTTTCTCTTTGGTAAATAATTAGGGTGTTGAGAAGAAGCTAATCCATCAGGATCTAATTGAAATATTACTTTTGCAGGATTCTCAGGATCTTCACCTTCTCTTCTTACCATATGATATACAGTATAAGGTAGTACATTATATATACCAAATTTCTCTGATATCTCTAATTTTAAGAAAAAGTCTCCGTACTTACACATTTGACGTGTCCAAGACCATAGGTTAAATTCTATGTTTAGAACGTCGTAAAATAAATTATAAAGTACTCTTTGTATATTTTCGTCAGAGGATTGTATTTGTAGAATCTCTCCTTGATCATTCTTTACTGTAGCTTCATCAGCTATAATATCTAAAGTAGAAGCAATTAATGGATCAGTGTCCATTGCCTCATAATCAGAGTATAACTGAATTCTTAACGTTTGGTAGTTAAGATTAGGATTAAAAATATTTTTGTTGTTATAGATATAAAGTCTACTAAATCTATCTACTAAAGAGTTAGTTTGGTATCTACCAGTCGTTTGTATCTGATTTACATCAGCTATCTTTAGCTCTCTACCGCCTATGTTCCTAACAACTATATCGTTAGAAAATAATCTTCGTAGTCTGCCAAATAAGGATTTGTCCGCCATTAATGTACGTTTTTAATAAATAGTCTATTTTAATAACCAGGAGATATCTTCTTCGCCTCCAGGTGTCTTTATAAGATAAGGATTATCTATCGGCTTTCAAACTTTCATTACAGCTTGGTTTCTAGAATTTAGATTAGAAAATGAAGATAATGAAGCTCTTGCTAGGTCCATACCTTGTTGTCTGAGTCTTAGTGCAGTATCTCTTACATATAGAGCTGTTCCAAAACACATAATTAAATCATCATTGTACCTATCTTGTGCTTGAGCCTTTCCATTTTTCCATATAAATACTCTCATCTCACTCAATAGTCTCTTAGATTGAATCAAAACACCTTTATCTCTAACGTATTCGATCATCTTTGCTATAACTAGTGGTCTAGTTCTAGATGACATAGTAAAGCCAGGTACAAGTTTATCTCTTTCAAACTTAGTCATATAGGATTCTACTGTGTCTCTATTATTAGTTGGACTGTAATATAGATTTCTATATTCTCTTTCCATAATTTGCTCTATGGTAGCCCAGCCAATGTTTGCGTTCTCTACTACTAATAGTGCATCGTTATATTCAGCTGCTACTCCTACTAGTACATTACCGAAATCTTTAGGTGATATTTTACCTTTATATTCTCCTACTTGATTACATTCTTCTATATCGAATATATGAAATGCAGAGTAATCCGTTGCATCTCCTCTGGCGACATCTGCTACAACCATATATGATTTACTATAGTCAACTCCTTCCCATATCCATAAATTGCTATCAACTCCTCTTTTCTCCATAGGATCTTTCTGATAAGTTTCATCATAAAAAGTCATATCTTCTGGTTCAAATACTGTATCACCAGAGGATAAGAAGTCACAGTCACATTCCTGTCCTGCCATTCTAGGTCCTAAATCCCTATCTTGCTGTTGTCTCCACTCTTCGTTTCTTTCAGGATGTACCGTCCATGGTAATCTTATGGGTAAGAAACTATTTTCTCCAGTCTCTGCTTTTTCCCATGTTTGGTGAAACCAGTTACCTATACCGTTAGGAGTAGATAGAGCCATACATTGACCCCCCGTTGCTAGTGTTTGTTGAGCAGCAGCAAAAGTTTCTTCAATGTTA
>Ga0228660_1000099_pt1 | contig 20039 bp, 17 predicted proteins | sample 74DmetaG_FD_183032 | JGI IMG/M metagenome (GOLD analysis project Ga0228660, IMG submission 183032) | Seawater microbial communities from Monterey Bay, California, United States - 74D | ecosystem: Environmental > Aquatic > Marine > Coastal | place: USA: California | collected 2016-11-11
TTTGAATGTACCCCAGGTCTCTTCTTTTTTGCTTGCCCTTTATAGTTACCTATACTTAATACTCTTGCCATATTTTTACGACTAAATCACCTGTGCCTTTTATTAAGCGGTGATATGTGCCTTTGGGTATAAATAGCTTGTTATCATGTAAAGATACAGGAAGTGTGTTGTCAAATTGGAATTGCCAATTAGTTTGATTAATAGATTCTATCCAACGATCTTCTCTATCTCTATGCCAAACGAATTCATCTTCTGGAGTATTCTGAGTGAACTCCCTAATTAAATAACTTTCTTTTTTTGTCTCTATGTAAGGTCTACCAGTATCCACTAAAGTTTTTTGCTCCTCCTAATGACTTCCAGTATCGTCCTACATTACAAGCCCAGTAGCCTGGTTTTGTTTTATCTTTTTTAGTAGCACATTTATGTCTTGCTGCAAATGATGCTCTTGCTCCTTTTTCTTTTATCTTAACACTTAAACCTGTTGTTCCTCCAAATGATACTTTAACAACATTTCCTTTTTTGTTTTTAGTATATACAAAGAACTTTTTAGAGCCGCCTCTTTTAGGTTTGTTTAAAGGTACATCCTTACCTTTGTATTTAGCTTCTTTAACACCTACTTTAGCTTTATCTTTTAATACTTCAGCTTTTTGATCATCAGTACATTTTTCATAATCGCAGTTAAATTTACGATGAGCAATTAAATCTAATCTAAGTAATTCTTCTTGATTATATTTTCTATCTTCTTTTAGTGAATAAAAATTATCATCATTATCCCAATCTTCTTCATCGTCTTTAGAAACTTCATCATGTACATCTTGTACCATATCTTGATTGTTCTGTCTACGTACCTCATCCCAAGTCATATCAAATAGTTTTCGAGATGCTATTTCGTATTCATCATCTTCATCAATTTCATTTAACATAGGTAAATCTAATGGTACTTTTTGTCCATTATACTCTCCATATAATCCTATATCTGTTGTTTCTATAAGATTTGCATCTTCTACTTCAAGTTCAATTATACCGTCTCTCCAAGCATCTCTTGCTTCAGCAAATAATTGTATATAGCTTTCGCTAGAATAGCGGTAGACATTCTCATGTAAAGAGAGATTGTTATCTACATGGTACTGTAGAGATGGAAGTCCAATAATATCTTTTATTTTAATCATATTTCAAAGTCTTTTCTATAAAATTTACCAAGAACATTGTCATTAATGAATAATGAGTCGTGTTCTAGTACCTCTTTTATAAATAGGTATTTACATTCATAGTAAGTTAAAAGTTTTTTAGTTGGAACGTAGCAAAGTATTTTTCTTTCAAATCCCTCTCCACCTTCTTCTTTTAAGAGCTTTAAAATTTCTTTATGAGATCCATGGTAATCTTTCCAATCTGATTCTGTAATAACTTTTTGTTTAAGAGGAACTCTTCCTTTAATACCTTTAGCTTTACGTTCTTCTCTAAGAGCTTCTAATGCTCGTTTTCCTAGTCGTTTATTACGTTCAAAGAATAAAACTTTTTTACCTATGTACTTCTTACCGGAAGATTTATGAGTTGTTTCATATATAAATCCATATGTTCCTTCCGGCATGTCGTTTATTTCGGTAACTAATCTACCTTTATAAGTCCATGTTGGCATAGTTATCATTTTAATTTATCTTGTTAGATAAATTGTTTACTTATTAAGCAAATTTTATTTGCTGGATTGTAGTACCGTCTGGAGTAAAGTATAAACAACCTGCTCCTGCTGATCCTGAATGGAAGATTGAACCTCCAATTAGTGATTTCTTAGGTGGTGTTGTTTCTAATCTCTCTAGTGTCATAATACCTGATAAAGGAACTGCTGCACTACCTGTTAACATTAAGTTATTAGTAAATGTAGTAAACTGCTGTCCTGACTCTACTGATATTGATGAACCAATAATATGGCTACTTTCATTATCTGATAAATTATTGCTATTACCTATAATGCTAGAATTATTTGAACGATCTAAGTTGTTATCTTGACCTCCTAATATATTTGAATACTCGGCTCTATTAATACCGTTCGCTCTTCCTCCTACGATTGTAGATTGAATTGCTTCCTCTATTTTATTTTCTTGACCTCCAAGTAGAGAAGAGTAGTTAGATACTCCTAATGCTTCATTTCTAAATCCTCCTAGTACATTTGTAAAGACTGAATTCTCAATTCTGTTTTCTTGACCTCCTACAATGTTAGAAGATACACCATCGTCTATTTTGTTTAATTGACCTCCTACAATAGTTGCTGTTGCAGGAACTACTTTGTTACTAGATCCTCCTACTATAAGTGATGATTCACCTTCTACGATATTTCCTGTACCGCCAACTACTACTGCGTATTCATTTTTTGTTTTATTATCTTTTCCTCCTCCAATGAATTGAAATTCACTATCAAGTCCAGTTGCTTCTCCTCCAAATATACAGTTACCTCTACCTCCTACTATTGCACTATAGCATGATCCGCTTCCATAATGTTGGTTTTCATATCCACCTCCTATAAAGGCTGATATTACATTCGCTGCGATTCGGTTAGATTTACCACCTACTATGGCAGAATCATCTGCACCAGTTTTAATATCGTTAGCTCTACCACTTCCTATAAAAGAAGTTGGTGCTGCTATTGCATTTTCTTGACCACTGCTTATTGAACTATTAGTAGCATTTTCTTGTATTGCATTAAGATTACCGGCTGTGATTGAAGTATTATCTCCTTTAGTAACGTTACTCTCACCTGCTCCAATTATAGAACTATTTGAATGTACTTCATTAGATTTACCTGCTCCTACAAGAGATGTCTTACCTTGGACAAAATTAGCGCTTCCTCCTAAGATAGAAGAGAAGTCTACGGCAGAACCGTTATCACTACCCTCACCCATCGTAAGTGAATCTGCTATAATATCTCCAGATACTTTTAATATAGAGTTACTACCGGAATTAATTGGAGACAATCTCATTGACTCATATGTTCCACCTGGTGAAGAAGCATCTGCCTCATTATTAGCTGTAGTGTGTGTCCATCTGAAGTATTCGTTATTATTATCTCTAGTATTAAATTCTAGTCTAGAATTTGTATCACCATCTGCTGTGTTGTAGAATCTTATAGAAGCACCGTCTGTATTTCTAGACCAAATAATACCTGCTTCATCTGATGAAAATCTTGCATTACCGGCTTGAAGTATGTCTCCTGTTACAGTTAAGTTTTGACCAATATTTAATGCTTGAGAAATATTTGCATTTCCTACTACTGATAGTCTATATTCAGTATCTGCGGCATCAACATCTGATATTAACCAGTTATTACTTCCGCTAAATATTTTTCCTGCAAATCCTGTTGCTGCTGGTCCTCTAGTACTCATATTAGAACCTACAAAGATATCTAAATCATTTGAAGAGAATAGTGATGCATTACTAGGTCCAGGTGCAATAGCTACTGCATTTATAGTGAAGTCATCACCTGTGTTACTATTAAGCCATTTAACTCTAGAAATTACTCCTCCTGTTCCTATACCTCCACCGTTTGCTAAATCAGCGTGTGCATAAGTAGCTAAAGAATAATCTGTATGAGTGTTTTCTGATCTATCATCATATATTTCAAATTGAGAATCGAAAGAGCCAGTGTAGTTAGCATTTGGATGACCAAATAAACCTTTACCATCTCCTCTAATCATAAATCTAGCTTTGGCATTTTCCCATCCATCTACTTCTGCTGTACCAAATGTAATTCCTCCTTGACCTACAGTATCTTCTACACTATTAACAATCCATAATCTGTTTCCAGTTCCAGGTAGAGTACCACCTTCGGTATCATCTATAATGTTAAAACCAATAGCTCCATTCTTTGAGCTACCGTCTTGTTTGAATAAGATTGCTGGGTTATCATTTTCTCCTTGATTATCTACATTATCGGTATCACTTTCTAAAGTAATTGTTGCATCGGCTCCTTCTATAGCTTTTATATGCAGACTTTTAGTAAAGTTTATTTCATTAGTATTAAAGTCTGCTACTTTAAAACCTCCAATTGAATGAATTGAAAAAGTTTCACTATCATGAGCTATATAACCGCCGTCTCCTACTTGACCTTTATCCCCAAATTCAAACTCACCACTACCGTTTAATTTAAGAAGTTGATTTCCATTACTATCTACTTTAAGTATTTGATCATTCTTTGCGTGTGTTGGGTGATTAACATGGAAAGTAGCTGCTGGTGTATCTGTACCAATACCTGAATAGTAGTTACTAGCGTCGTAAGTAGCTACTGTTTTTTCATTATCACCTATCACTTTAACCTTAAGATTATCACCAGAAATGCGAGCACCATTTCCAACTGATTGAGTATCCCCTATTGTAAAAGAACCATTCATTGGGTTTGCAACTATAACGTCATCACCGTTATCTGTTACTTTAAACGTACCTTGGTCTATAACCATACTACCGTTAAAGCTATGAATATCATCACTGGAGTTACCAAATTTAGTTGATCCAGATTCAAATACAACAGAAGCATCATCGAACTCTGTTCGTACTTCTTGTGCTGTCAATGTTCCTCCTACTGTAAGGTCTCCTGTTACGTTCGTTTCTCCTATGAATGTAGTACTACCACTTAATACATTAGTTCCTGCTAATGTAGTGTGTCCATTATGGACTAAAGATCCTGTAATATTAACATTTCCATCGATGCTTATAGCTTCTTTGGAATTAGGTTGTATCTTATTTACTCTTAATGTGCTCATTTTAAATAATTATTAGTGTTGCGTTATCTGCTACTTCTATTAGTGATGAATTAGTTATTGGTCCGAAAAGTCCTGCGTTATAATTTGAAGGGACTTTAAAATGTTTTGTTACTGTGTCGGGATTCATAAACGTCCCGTGTTGTGTTGTAATAGCTCCAGTTGAAGATATTTCACCTGAAACGTTATGACTTCCTGTTACTTCTAAACTTCCTGTAAATGCATGTTTATCTTCTAAAGTATCTCCAAACTTGGTAGATCCTGATTCAAATATTACTGATGCATTGCTGAACTCTGTTCTTACTTCTTGAGCTGTCATGGTTCCGGTAACTGTTAAGTCACCGTCTACAGACATATCTCCTACAAAATCGTGATTATCATCTGATGTATCACCAAACTTAGTAGAACCTGATTCAAATACAACAGAAGCATTTACAAATTCTGTTCTATACTCTTGTGCTGTTACTGTACCGGTAACTGTTAAATTACCGTCTACTAAAGCATCTCCTACATTTACGAATGAACCTGTAAGTTTTAATGCATTCTGTCTGTAGTCAAATTTAAAATTAGGTGTTGCTCCATAAAGAGCATTTGCTCCTGAAACTGCACTACCTACTTTGTATTGTACATTATAGTCACTTCCTGATGGTGCACCTCCGGGTATTTGTATCTCATTATTAAGGGATGCAGTAGTAAAAAGACTTATAGCGGTACCAGAAATAGACGAAGAGTAGATAAAATGTCTAAAGTTATTATCTAATTCGTGATGACTTAATGCCGAGCCTTTATCTCCTCTTAATATAATTGCCATTTTATTCTTCTAGTTTTGCTATTCTTTTTTCTAATCCTTCTATAATACTGCTTTGTTCATTAACTGCACCTATTAATAAAGGTACAAGTTTAGAGTAGTCTACAGAAAGATACGAACTATTATCTTCCGAAACAACTTCCGGAAGGACTTCTTTTACTTGCTGGGCTATTACTCCAACTTGTGTTTCTTTTTTATCTTTCCAGTTAAAATATACACCTTCTATATTATTTACTTTTGAGAGTGCATTGTCTATAAGATAAATATTCTCTTTTAACCTTTTATCCGAGTTAGATAAAAGTCCTGCTGATGCTCTTATACTTCCTGATACTTCTAAACTATAAGTAAGTTCGGCTGGAGTATTATTAATACCTACTTTAGAGCCGCTATATATAAATCCTGATGCACCGGCTAAATTACCTGCATCATTAAATTGTATCTGTTTGTCGTTACCCTGTACTGTTCCTGTTGCTAACGGTATTACATGTGGCTCTCTATTAACCGGAACGTCCATACTACCTGTATAATGTAGGTATAGATTATTATGGGATATAGAACTAGAATAGAAAAATGAACCTAAGTTCGTATCCATCTCAGCGTACGTTAGTGCTTGTTTTTTTTGTGCTCTAAAAAGTATTCGCATTATATATCTATTTTTACTGCAAAAGTCATATCAGTATGATGTGTCTTCTGTATTGGTCTGTTTGTTTTTGCTACAGCTAACAATTGATTAGCTGAGTTATAAAGTCCTACTGTTGTAATATAAGGAGTAAAGTTTCTATCTTTTACATTATTATCAATATCTCCTAAAGAACCTGAAAGTGCTGTTCGATTATATGTAAAGTTATATTCAGAATCTTTTACTGTACAGTTAACATTATATGTATAAATAGGTTGATTTGATTTCCATCGCAGTTTATGTCTAGAATAAGTACTTAAATATCTAGCTGCTGTTTCGTCGGTAATTATTGCTAACCCTTTATTATAAATTATATCTCCTACTACTCTTCTTGGTTCAGTCCATAAGTGATTAGCTCCAGAAAGAATTAAAGCTCCTTCTCCATCATCAATTATTTCAAATCTTTGTTGCTTTCTATTAATGTCTACATATTGGTAGTGATCTCCAGGTGCTACTGATTCAGTAACAAAGTTACTTTCATCTATTGCATAATCTACATCATCTAAAGGATTAGAGCCGTACCAGTATTCTACATTTTCTACAAATTGATCTTGTCCGCTGTGTCTATGTTTACAGTAATCATCTGCAAAGTATTTATCATCTGCTTCTATTAAAGGTCTAAAGGAGAATGTTTTAGGTTCAATATGTGTACCTGTTACTCCTCTTGGGACAGAAATTACTGCAACTTCTGATTTAAGGTCTCTTGAACCGCTTAAGGTTAGGGTTGATTGTAGTGATAAGTCACTAGAGCCGGATAGTAATCCGCTACCTATACCATCTCGATAGAAATTTTGGTGCACACTATCCCATGTTAGTTTCTCATACCTGTTGTTACGGAAATCTAAAGGATAAGGGTAATATGGAGTTGAACCAGAAAAACCTCGCAATGTAGAAATATCATAGGTATCTATTAAGCTACCAGATGCTTCCCATTGTTTACGTGCTGAGTAATCAGATACGTATACGTTTTGTCTGTTCAGTTTTTTGTATGCACTCATTCATTAATAATCAAGCTTAACGCGAATTAGCGATTCCTTAGTAAAATCCTTCAACAAAGGTCTAGATAATTTTGCTATTGCTAATAAGTCGTTATTATCGTTATATAGTCCCACAGAGGTTACATACGACTGTGGAGAGTTAATCATAACATTATGTCTAATTTCACCAGATCCTGTTATTAGAGACGGGTTACTTGAGTAGTTAAATTCGTTGTTTCTAGCTCTTACAAATACAAAGTTAGAAGAAATAGTCTCTTCAGACTGTATTCTAAATTTACCGCCTTGTTCAAATAGGTCAAATGCTTTTTGAATATTTGTTGATTTTCCATCGTCATGTATAATACCTGAGCTTTCTTTTATATCTAAATCTAATCCTCCATCTGCTACAGGAGCTTGAAGAGCATTTGCATTTAAAAGTATGACACCGATATCTGGGTATAGTTTACCGTAAGAGCCGGCTGCAACAGTATGTCCATCTACTTGAAGACCTGAATTAATAGTTCCTAAAGAACCTGAAACTAAATCATATTCTCTTCCTGAATCTGTAAATGTTACAGTGGAAACTACTTGACTATTATCCGTTAAAGTTACAGAATTACTTCCAGACTGTAGTACCAGGTCTAGAGTACCGGGTAAAAGTTTTTCTTTATATCTAGCTCTATCTATTGCAATTGCGTAAAAATGATTAGAAGGAATACTTCCAAATACAAAATCAGAATCTTCATCTCCTAATACTAAAGATCTATACTGACCGAATATTGTTGAGGTTGGTGATTTACCGGGTACATTAGGGTTATAAACTATACTACCTTTTCCGTCTTTATTTCCATATGTTAATGAAAATTGTGTCCTAGAGGATTCATCTGCTGAGCCTGTTTGGTATATGTTATAATAGTAGTCTCCTGATGGACCTCCTACTTGAGTAGAAGATGTATAAAAAGAAGATAATGCAGTTACATTTCCTGACCATAATGGTGTTGAAACTGATTCAGCACTTACTACTACGTCTTGTTGATCAAATCTTTTAAATGACATAATTAGTTAGTTTTATTTATAGTTACAGGAATAGTTAATCTTGCTCCAGAATCTCTACCGATAACTGTTAATGTTGTCTGTAGTTTTGTTCTTGAACCGAATAACGTGTTTATAGTTGTTGCTGTTAAGTTTATAGTTGTTCCAATAACGTTTTTAGATACATTAGTACCTAAGGTAGTAGTTGAATTTAACTGTTCTGCTTCTTCAGTATTTATACCCACTCCTGCAAAGGAATTTAATACTCTAACATCTGCCAATGTAGCAGTGTATCCTGATGCTTCAAAAGTGCTAGTAGCTCCTTGGAAGTTTAACGTCTGTGGTGTAATTGCTACAGAAGCTCCTTGCTTAAGAGTAATTGCTCCAAATCCTAGATCAAGTATTGGTAGTTTAGAAGTACCTCTTGGAAGGGTTACTAGTTTGTACTTCATAATTTGAGTCTCATCAGGAAAAGCTTCTAAAAGCGGCATATTTTCAATTGCCTCTCCGTAGAGTGCAGAACCTGAGGGATGGAGTGGATTGTATAAAGTGTAATCAATCTCATCATCTGCTAATGCAAATTGAGTGATCTTAAAAGAACCGTCCCCTCTAGCTAACAATTCTCTTCCTTTTTTAGTTAAAATCGCATCCACTGTTACGATCGAATTATCTAAGTATCCCATTTTGTGTTATTGTGTTTTATATAAATATGTTGTAATAATGTTTTATCCCTATGCACCACTGCCTGTTATTTGACTAATTGATTCTTCAATCGCTACTCCAAACTCATCTGTAGTGTATACGCTTCCTTTATCCGTTGCATGTATCTTACTGGAAACAACACGAATAAATTGATTTCCATCTTCTCTATAAATTAAACTTCCTGATGTAATAGTTCTATTATTTTTTATTGATCTAACTTCAGGGAAAGAACCAGGTATGTAATATGGACCTGTTCTAACAGATGTAGAATGAGTTCCTTTTTCAGTATAAACCTCAGTACTAAATACTCTAGGTGGTTCTTCAACGTTAAAGTATAGCTTATTTAAATCCGTATCTCCCTGTCCAGCAGCTAATATCGTTTCATTATTAGAATCTAAAGGATGTAATGTTCCTTCAAAGTTAATATATGTTTGAGCAGGGTTGTCTCTTTTTATTCTAGCATTATTTTTAGTCCCACTGTATCTAGCATTTGTCCACCCTGTTGTTGTATAGTTGCTATAGTTAATTTCTGCTAATGTAGCAGTTTCAGATACTAATGATCCTAAATTTGATGGGTTAGCACTATCTGTATTTCTGTCTACTTGATAAGCAGATTTATTTGTTAGTACAGTAAAGGCATTACCCTGTAGTATATTAAAGTCATTATTTTCAAAATTATCTGCTAAGTAATTTAAAAATGTAAACTCTACATTAAAATCAGCAGGAGTACCTTGAGAGTCGTTGCTTGCTGGTATATTTGAGATTTGTACTGGTTCAGTCTGTAAGTAAAAATATCCGTTTAGTCTTGATATTGTCTTTATAGGAACTGTCACTTTTTCTGTAGCAACAGTAAACTTTAATGCTTGTATTTGTTTTAATGTTGCCTCTAATGATACGTTATTTGCACTTGAAAACGGTACTGTTACACCGGTTACTTTATAAGGAGGGAAAAATGAATTATATCTGTAGTATATTTTAGAAGTTCTTGAAACTCCATCAATTTCAACAGTACCTGTCTCTATACGTTCGTATATACCATAGTTACCGTTTGATCCGGTTTCAGTTGTTGTTACGTCTTCACTAGCAAGTATACCGTATTGAGCTACCGGCAATCTAACAGAACCGGTACTCACACTACTACTGTAGAGTAAGTTAATATTACCTGTTCCGTATGCGGAAGGATCGGTTACTTTAAATTCTAATTCTGTCATGTTTACCTTTTATATAAATATTTTAGTTTCATTAATCTAAATCAAAATATAATACTTCATCACCACCTGAAGGTGGATTAAATGTTAAACTTGCCACAGGTTGTTGGTTAATTAACATATTACTTCCTCCTGGGTCTATATCATAGTAAGCTATTTCAAATGTACCCATATTGCCGTTGCCGTTATTCTGAGCATTTTTCATTTCTATTCTATTTACACCCTTTGTTAAATGAATTGGGTCAAAAAAAGTTACTTCCATAAGTTCCATAGGGCAAACGAATCCGCTGTTTTCATCGGTCATTGTTAGCTCATTATTACTGGATGCTATAAATAAACCGCCTACTTGTGCATTTTGACTTAAATCTAAAAGTCCAATTTCTACACCGTTGATTATAATATTGAAGTTATCATCTTTAGCTGAGTTTGAATTACATACTTGCATTGTAAGTATTCTATTATCAAATCCCGGTGGAGATTTTCTGAATCGAGCATAATAGTCAGGTGCCAGTTCGAATACGTCATCAGGGTTTAATACTAATGTCTTATCTAAGGATATCGGTTCATTGGAATCCTTCTCATCTGGGAACCATCCTATAAACTCTCCCCATTGTTCAACCGCGTGTGCTTCGACTGGTTCAAATTTACTATCAGAAAATTCAAAAGGGTATGTCAAATCTTTTGCCTCGCTTACTGCTCCTTTATCTTTAAAATCATTGTAGAAAATGTCAACAGATCCTGCTCCTTCATCTATACTGACTGGGGTGAATAATAGATATTCTCCTAAAGGGGTAACTTCTAATGAAATGTCACATGCTAGGGGTATGATATTTGCTTGATTAAATGCTCTTACGTTAAAGAGTATAGTAGGTTGCTGTTGACTTTTAAATAGATTTGCTCTATTTAATTCTCCTCTTTTAGTTACTGCTATAGTAGATCCGCTAAATTCACCTGTCATTCGAGGTTCTTCACTAGTCATGTTCCTTGGTATCTCACCTATTGGAGAGACAAAGGTACTATCATAGTTGGTTGTATACGGGTTTTTATTTGCTTTACCAAAAGCATCACCGCTTGATCCTGTAATGTTAAGTAGGTTTATAGAACCGGTAATCAATTCATCTCTATACGATACTTGTACCTGTTTAGCTTTACTTCTATGTAGAATATGTGAACGTACTATAACACCGGTTGTAGCACTAGATCTAGCAGGAATAAACTCTTTTACTAATCTAAATATTACGTTGTCAAAAAACTTTATTAATCTAATATAGTCCGTAGGTTCTCTATAGTTTGCGAGTTCATCATTCCATTTCCAGCGATCTTTAACTATATTACCTCTTACATCTTTGTCAGTATCTTCCCATCTTAGTACTACCCATTGCCAGAAGTTATAAGGTGAAAAATCTCTGTCAAATGTCTCTTCACAAAATTTATCTAGAAGGTAGTATTTATCTGAGTTTGATTCTCTTGGGTCACCTATGTAGTCGTCATAATTATAACTACCACTATACTTTAATTTTATTACATCATTAGTAGGTTGTGCAATATCAAACCCTACCTCTATTTCATGTAAATCGTCAGTAAACTTATTTTCTTTTCTTGCTATACTTGTATAAAGAGAAAGTGTACTACCTGTGACTATCGAACCGGTATTCTCTAATCTTAGTTTATCTAATGAACTAGTAACTTCTTGTTGAATAGAGAAGAACTGCCCTGTACCTACCTGCTCTCCACCTTTTTGTTTTATAGTTAATAGATTCTCTGGTATTCCAAAACAATTAATAAGAGCTCTTAATCCTCTATGAGTACCTTTAGCTTTAGTTAAATAAGGAAGGTTGTGGTAAATACGTTTATATACTTCTTTCTGGTAGTTATCTTCAGGCATTGGTTGAAGATATTCTAATCCACTTCCTGAGGTAATCTGTCTATAGCTATTAATTACTTCTCCAGTACTTCCGGAATCATACGATTCTCCGACGAATGCTGAGAATAAATTCTGTAGGCTTTTATTACTATTGTATAAGTTGTAACCGAAACTTTCAATTGCATCTCTAACTAAATCTTTTGAAATACCAAAGTCTAACCTGTTGTCAGCATCGTATTTATCAGAAACTGCTTTAAAGTATATCCAAAGGTTATCAAAATGTTGACCTATCATATGAGTAAACATAATAACAGGTTCATTTGATTCATCATCCCTAACGTATAAAGGGAGTGTATTAGTTAATACATCGTCATTTAAGTTATCATATACATCAGCTAGTTCTATCTGCTTTGCAAACCATTCAACTGATTCAGCGGTATTGCTTTGCTGGTTAGTATGTGGACGTTTATTATTTGATTTAGGCCAAGCATGAGAACCACTTTCATAGTATAAGAACCTATCGTAGTGATCAAAGTTTTCAACAATACCTTTAAGTAATCCGTTATAGTATTCTCTACTTCCTGATATTCCTATCTTAGCGTATCCGGTGCTTTCTATTGTAGCAATACTATTTTCGTAAGACTCTATTAATTCAAGTTTATATTTAAAGTTACGAAGTCTTTCTTCTGCAGATGAGAAATGTATAAAGTCAGAGTAGTTTGAATGATCAATACTAATTTGTGCACTATTCTCATTAAACATTGAGTATAGAGAGTAGTATGAACTTGTTACTGGAAAGCTAAATAATTCGTCGTAGTTAAAGAACTCTGTTGGATTATTATTCTCTTTAGAAAGCTCTACATCAAAGTTAGGACCTTTAAGAGATGGTATTTTAATCTCATCAGGAATTATCTCGGTATTAACTGTAAAGCTAACCGTATCTGCTATTGTTTCTAAGACTCTACAAAGAGATTTCTTCTCCCATGTATTTGGTAGTGGCTCATATAATTTTAATACAAGAGAAACGTTATTTTTGTATTCCTGTACATCTATATTAATAATAGAATATATATTATTTTTACCGAAGTCTAATTTTAAATCTGAGAAGTAAGAGTTATTCTCTAGTTTTGCTCTTATTTGCTGCACTCTAAGATCTAAGTCTTCATTAGACATCTCTAAAGTGAGTAACCTTATTTCTGTGTTATCACTAGAAGTCTCTTCTAAAAAGAATTTTTTAGGTAAAGTTGAATCAGAAAATAGATCTGAAAAGAAATTATAGCTTAGTAGTATATCTCCATTCCTAAACCCGTTTGCTGTTGCATCGTTTGCTGGGTTTATTTCTAGATTAGATGCTCCTGATTTACCTGCTCCTGCAGACAGGCTAGATTGACTTGCTCCTACGTAGTTTACTTGAGACTTAAGAAGTACTCGATCTAATGTATAGAAATGCAGGTCGATAAAATCAACACTACTATTGTAAAGGTTGTTTATAGAAAACGGACCTACTAACTCTTTATCCTTAACTTTAAGTTCGGATTTAGATTCGTAGTTTATACTTTCTACTTGGTTTACTATGTATTTAGTTCCCGCCATCGTCTATTCCAGCTTTTGTATTTGCAAGTGATATTTCTAAATCTACTACTTTTTTGTTAGCTTCTAAAAGCTGATCTCTTAATTCTGCTATTTCATCTAATAGAGGCTGTATATCTAGTAAGGCTTCTTGTATTTCTACTAACTCACTACTTCTTTCTATCAAGTACTTATGAGATTTACCTTCTCCTTCAAGTGGTATATCTAAATATAACTCTTCATAGTCTTTAAAAAACTGCTCTACTGTCTTTATCGATACCTCTTCTTCTTCAGTAATAAACGATTTAAATTCTCTATCTACAACTTTTCCAAAAGAATCTTTTGTATATACTGTTTTTTGTATCTTAATATTGTTACCCATTCCTTACAACTTTGAATACATTTTTATTATCTAATACCACTGTACTGCCGTCTAATATAGTCTTTACTAATAGTCTATAGTACCTTTCTGGTTGAAGAGTATCCATATGAATATCAAAATAACTACTAGTATTATCAGCACTTATTTTTGTATAGGTACTATCAAAATCAATAATCATTTCTTCACTATATTCATCTTTAATTGCATAGCAAGAATTCTCAGGTAGTTTGTACTCTGTCTTATATATTGAACCTGTACTAAATGTTCTTGTTGGATATTTAGGTCTAGCTGAAAGTCTAAATCTACTTATCTCTGAGTCAATATATTTTTCTTTATGGTTCTTAATACCTACCGTTGATATATCTGTTGTAAGTTCAGTAAGTTCGCTGTCATATTTACTATCCTCCCATTTAAACTCTAAGTAAGGAGGGAAAATTGTACTACTATTACTACCAAAGTATTTTAAATTAATTGAAGATGTAGTTTCATTTTCTTGATTATCATTAAACTTAACTATGAGTCCGTGATTATCTATCTCTTTACTTTCTACAGAATTTATAAACCCAGTAACATCTAAATTAATATCTAAATCAGCTGTAAGAGAAAATAACTGTGATGTAGTTTTAGAACCTTCTAAGAAATCACATCCTGGTGTATTCCATAATGTTGAGCCGCCAGTTACTGTCCATGATACTCCGGAAGTATTAATAGGGGTATCCCCAATTTTACCGGTACCTTGTATCCATGGTTTACTTATTGGGCTAGTTTCTACAGTATATGCTGTAGGTAGTTGAGCTGCATCTGCTAAATACATATGTAATGAGGCAGAATAGGAGCCGGATATCTTTGAAGACAATGCATTAGAAATATCATCATCTGAAAATTTAATTAGTATCCGGCTTGAACGTCCTATTCCATCATCATCAGGGTATGAACGAAGTTCTAATATTTCATCTAATCCAGCATTTCCATATACTCCTGCTACATTAGGTTTACTAAGTACTGTTGCGTCTTTTTCTGGGTAAATTCTATATATTGCCATTCTATAATGTTGTTACTCTACCTTCTATATCATTATTAGGAAACTTAACTTCAAAACAACAAGGGTCGTAAGAAGGGTAGAGAACATTGTTTCTTGTTGCTCCTCTTGTATCGTATCCGTATTCACTGTACTTACCTCCTGCTTTATTGTCTAGTTTTATACTCTTCACTGTCTGTACTCCTGGTATTCTATCTAATTGAGTATAGAGTGATGATATGTTAATAGGTTGGTTTATTGTTAATTTATCTTTAGCAAACAATGACTTCAGTTTTTCTGTACATTTTAATAGTACATCTCTTGATTGAAAATTAGGAAGTGTTATAATTTCAAACTTAATTCCAATATTAACTACAAAAGCGTCTTTTAAATCAACTGCGTCAGTAAGCATCATATACTCAGATAAATATCCTTTAATATTATCTTTTAGTGTTTTAGATGCAGGAACTAAATGTCCGTTGTTATCATACGCAAGTACATATAGTGCTAATGCTAAACTATTCATTCCTAAAGCAGATTTACTACTAGACTCTGTATGGTCTTGTGTTGCATATATCTTAGCTATAGAGCCGTACTGTGGCGGTAAAGATAAAGATCTAACTGCATAATCTTGGAGTGTTACAACTCTTTTTTGTTCTGCATAAGATCTTATACTGTTCTCTCTTAACTCTTCTACAGTATCTCCATCTCTTCCTCCTAGAGCAGGAGTTAGGTTGTTAAATACTAACGATGAAACTTTAGATGAATCATTTGCTGATGCTGTAATTACATCTATAGAATTTATCGTGTTAGCAGGAGCGTTTGCTTTTACTCCTCCTCCTACAATATACCTAATAGTTAAAGTTGTATTAGAGGGTGCTAATCCGTATGATTTTGTAAATAAGAAATTAGATGGATCATAAGCTACATCGAGTCTAGGTAATTCACCTCTTGTTTGGTATGCTATGGTGTTAGGGTCAGGTAAAAATTCTTCGTTATTTTCTGTGCTTATACCTGCTCCAAATTGTATTTGTAAAACACCTGTTGAGGTTAGTCTTGTTACAAACCTTCTTGGTACTCTTTTTAATTTAAGTACATTAGGTGCTAGAGCTTTATCTTCTGTTATATTTTTTTCTCCTACAAATACTGTATCCTGTCCTAAGAATGGAACTTCATACCATAAGTTACCGTCGCTATCTGTTATATCTAATATGCCTACTATATCTGCTTCCTCTATTGAAAGTGTAGCGAATTTTTCTGATGTTGTAAATGATTCTTGTATAGATTTTACTTTACCTGAAAATGCTTTTGTTGTTTTCTTAAGAAGGAATTCAGAAGGTTGACCGTCTGTCAATGCACTTACTGTAATTTCAGTAGGATCATATGAGCTAGAAAAGTTAAAATCAACTTTGTTAGTCATTAAGAATGTAGTCTGGTCTTGTGTTGTAGACTTTATTGTGCTGTTTTCAGCAATAGTAATAGCTTGATCAAAATCCGGTTTAGCTTTAGGTCCTATTGCATCAACATTCTGTGTTATAGTTAATTCAACTTCAGCTACGTTTGTAGCCTTAGGACGGTACCCCATCATATAAGCTAAAGAATATAGATTAGCAGGGTTCTTAGCGTGTTGAAGAAAGGTTTCCTGTAATTGTGTATCTTGATAAAAGGACATTACGTCCCCAACGTAGGAAGCCATTTCTATTAACATCAATCCTGGTGATGTTGGTGAAAAGTCATTATAAGAATCAGGAAAGTATGACTTAGCATACTCAACTAACTGACTTCTAAAGTCGTCAAAGTTCTTATTTATATATTTTATGTCTCTAGTCTCTGCCATTATGTTGATACGTTTATTAACAATTCATCATCAATTCCTGTATCAGCAATAGAGTATGCAAGATAGAATCCAACTGTATTCATATCAGGGTCTGATGTTAATTTTATTTCTCTTGGTAAAACTTTTGGAAAGTAAACTCTTAAAGCTTCTCTTGCTTTAGCATCGAGTGCGTCCAATTTTGTTTCTGTAATATTTTCAAATAACTCGCTTCTAAGTCCAAATCCAAATAATGGATTTAAATATCTTTCATTTCTACCAGTTAGGAAATAGTTAATAAGGTTGTTCTTAATAGCATCTTTAGTTTGATAGTTAGAACTAAACGCTGTCTTACTGGAAAACGGTAAGTTTATCCCAACTGCTTTTCTAGGTTGTAAATCTAAAGGGTTTATTTTTCTAACTTCAAATGCCATATTACTGTATTCTTACTCTATCTTTTTTATAAGATGCATCTAGCACCTCTTTTGCTTTACCTACAAAGTCTAACTGTGAAATATCTATTCCAGGTAGTGCTCTATCTTGCATTCCTAATTGAGATGCCATCTTTGCTGATGTTGAAGGAGGGGCTGAACCAATTATGTTGTTGTATTCAGTTGGTGTCATTCCAGCTTTAGTCATCGAAAGCATTTCATCTAATGTATTATTATTTGTTTTAACAGGGGTATGCCTGCTAGCTACCGGTTTAGTAGTGTTTACTGCTTGAGTAGGTCCGCTATAGAACGTTTGTTTAGGGTTACTAGCTATTTTAACTGCTTCAGTTAATACTTCTTGTAACTCTTCCTTAAACGCTGCTCTAACTTCTTCTCGTATAATTGTCCTTAATTGATCGAGTTTCATATATATAAATAGTTAAGTTAAGAAAGTTGATTGTCTATTCTAAATTTTATTTCTTCTAAAAGTACTTCTTTTGAAGAACTGTAGGAATTAGGTCCTTTTATTACTATCATTCCATTCTTTGAAGCCGAAGCAAAATGCCTTGGCGCTAAGACTGGGGATTCAGGTGTTCTTTGAATCTTTAAGTTAAATCCTTTATAAAAAGTATCACTAGATTCCTCTGCTCCTTTTGATTCTTTCTCTATAAACGGTGAGTTTAATTTTGATAATTCATCTTTAAGCTCTTTAAGTACGTCTACCGGTATAGAGTTCGTTATGTTCCCACGAATCTTCCCAATGCTTTCTCTAATTCCATTAGAAGCATCAGAAGAGTTAGGATCAATATTTTTGTCTTTAGAAAAATTATCAAATTCATTTAACCTATTACCTGATTTATTTTTCTGGTTATCATTAGATTTACTATCTTTTAGTTTACCGTCTGATGTATCTGTTTTTGAAAGAGTATCTGAGATATTCTTAAGTATATTATCTATTTGATTAAATGCTTTTGCTTGACCGGTTAACCCTTTAGAGTTAATATCTAACTCTACTACTTTAACCTTCTTCTCCGGAACACCTGCTTTACTTATATCTCCTGTTGTTAGTATGACTGCAAACTTACTAACTACCTTATCTCCGTTTTTTTCAGCAGGTAGTCTAAAAGCGTCACCTTCTTTCATCACATTTAACTTAGCTCCCTTATTAGGAAAATCTCCTAAACTCTTACTTCCTTTCAAAGCAACTGCTGCTAATCCTACCTTCTTTGCTAAGTCTTTCTCTACTTTAGATTTAGGAGAGTCTGTGTTTTCTTCTTCTAATACCGAAGCACCGAATCCATCTAAAACATTATTACCGTCTGCATCAACTATACCCAATGCTTGAAGTTGAGGAGGAGTAAGTTTTGCTTTTGCAGTATTACATATCTCACAAACTGCTACAGTTGGTGCTATTGCTGCTACTTTAGCGTTCATAGCTGCTGTTGAGCTTGCTACACTCTTTAAAACTCCTTCTACAGAATCTGCTGTAATTAACATTGCAATGGCAAATTCCTTCATTAAGTTAAGTATATCAGCAAAGTTTGTAGTAAATGCTGTAGGTAGACCTATAATTAAACCACCGGCTGGTCCTGGAGGGATACCAATTGCTTGAGGTACTGGTAATTTAATAATAGTATTAACAACTGCTAATATACCACTAACTGGTCCTTTTATAGCAGCAGGTAGTGCTGCAAATGCTCCTAAGTTAGAGGAAAGGGCTCCTGATAGAGCTGCTAAACCTGCAAGCTTAGAAGATATTTGAGCTAATTCAGCTGGAGAGGGACATTCAGGTTTTCTTAAAGCATTGGATGCTTTTGAAGTTGCTGCTAATCCTTTAGACAGTACTACACCGTTCATCTTACCGACTTGTGATCCGATGACTCCGTGTAACTTTGGGGGTTTAAACTTTTCAAATGGCATACTACTCTGTAAATACTTTAATTGAATCTAAATCGTCTATTGCTTTTTTAATAGAACCTAAAGGCCCTGCCATGGAAGCTCCATGTGATTTTATTTGAGATAAGCCAGGTGCTGATGAGCCTGCTGTCGATACAGCTGCTAATGCTTTTCCTAGCCTCTGTAATTCAGAGAGTAGGTCTCTCATCCAATCTTGTGTTGTTGCTCCAAGTAGTACAGGTTCCTTCTCTTTAAAAGCTCCAGTACCTAAGTATACTTTAGTAGCATCTACAGCTACATACTCTTCTCCGTCAAAACTAACTCTTGCAGCATTACCTCCAATATCTTCTGCAGCAGAAAGAAGTATATTTTCTTTCTTTGCATTGAAGAATAGTCGTCCTGAGTTTATCATTACTTGAGAACCTTTGTATACGTCTCCTTCATCAGGAGCACTTTCCCATGCCTTACGCTTTTTATTAGCTTGGCTTATTTTAATTTCATGATCCTCTACTAAATAGATAGAAGCAGGGTCATCGTTAATATTTTCTACTATTGGAGTATCAGGTGATGCGCCGCTTTTACCGTTACTTATAATTGTAATAGGTTTCTGGTCATCGTTCTCTACAAACATTTTATCGTGATCTACTCCAGTAAATCTTATAGTCTGTCCTTGTCTACCTTCTATAGTTAAATCACCCTGAAAAGGTTGCAAAGGTGCTACATTTGCTTTATCTTCGTAATTATAACCTAAATCTTCTATTCCTTGTTGAGTATCAGGAAATGCATTTACATGAGGATTATTCCATAAGTTAACTATAGTGGTATAGTAAGCTCTTGAATTTTCGGCATCGGCATCGTCTCTATCAATGGCTGGTGCTGCCTGTAGTAATACTATCTCATTTAAAAGAGGATATG
>Ga0228660_1000106_pt1 | contig 19379 bp, 26 predicted proteins | sample 74DmetaG_FD_183032 | JGI IMG/M metagenome (GOLD analysis project Ga0228660, IMG submission 183032) | Seawater microbial communities from Monterey Bay, California, United States - 74D | ecosystem: Environmental > Aquatic > Marine > Coastal | place: USA: California | collected 2016-11-11
AACCTATTTATACCCAAAGGCACATATCACCGCTTAATAAAAGGCACAGGTGATTTAGTCGTAAAAATATGGCAAGAGTATTAAGTATAGGTAACTATAAAGGGCAAGCAAAAAAGAAGAGACCTGGAGTACATTCAAAAACAAAGAACTCCAATTCAAAAGGTTCTAAATTTTATGCTAAAGCCTATAAAGGACAAGGAAAATGAAATTATCAAATATCATACTAGAGTACGGAGAGTACCAACAAGAAGAAGATAAATTAGCTAGAGACATAAAAAATCGTTTCGATCTAGGTAGAGTATCCGTGAGTATGGGTAATTATTCAGCAGGAAGAGAAGATAATGATCCATTAAAGGATATGTCTTACGGTAAAATTACCTTTATGACAAGAGGTGACTTTGAAGATAGTACTTGGAATAAAATACTTTCTTATGTTAAATCATTAGATTTTGAAATAACATCTGATTCTAATTACTTTGACGAAGATCCTGGCGAAAGATATTACTACCCTTCAATAAAGTTTCACTTTAGAAACTTAACTAAATAAAATGTATGAGACTCTCACACGTCATATTAGGAGAAATACTCTACTACGATCCAGGATTTGAAAAAGAAGTAGATAAAATAACAGACCTAGGAGGTAAACATCTAGGCTCAGGAGATTATGGCTCTGCTTTTCTTCTTAATGGACGAGTATATAAAGTAACAACAGACGAAATAGAATTAGAACATGCTCTTGTACTTAAAGGAGTAAAGACTAATAACTTTGCTTTTATCTACGATGTAGAAGTTTTAGAGAAAAAGTTAGGAATTATACAAATGGAGGTTCTAGGAGAATTCAAAGGTGAAATACCAGAAGAATGGGTTGAAAGAGTTAATCGAGAAGCAGCTCAACTAGGTATAGACCCTGATGAATTAGATATAAGACCATCCAACATAATGGTTAATCAAAAAAATCACCTTAAATTAGTTGATATATAGAATTATTATTCGTATCTTATCTATATATTAGGTAATAGTTACGGAATAACTGTATGGATTATACATTCTTATTAGGCTCTATTGAGAACTTATTGGGTAAGTCTCATAAAAAAGCTCGCGAAAATCATGCTTTCCACTGTCCTTTCTGCAATCATAGAAAGCCGAAACTGGAAATAAACATGGCAACCAATGAAGAAGGGCACAACCCTTGGGAATGTTGGGTCTGTCAGACTAGAGGCCGTACTATACGTTCTTTATTAAAGCAGTTGAAGACTCCTAGAGATCAAGCAAACGAAATATTAAAGTACTTACCGAAAGGTTCTAAAATAGATTATAAGCAACTATCTATAGTAGAACTACCTAAGGAGTACCAACTTCTTCATTCAGCATCTGCTACTTCAGTTATAGCTAACCTAGTAAAAAAATATTTATATGAGAGAGGACTTAGCGACAATGATTTTATTAAATATGGTATTGGATACTGCACAAGTGGAGAATATGGAGGACGAGTTATTATACCGAGTTATTCTGCATCCAATCACCTCAATTACTTTGTTGGAAGAAGTTTTGACGGCAACTTCTATAAGTACAAGAATCCGGAAGCTTCCAAAGACGTAATATTTTTTGAAAACTTTATTAATTGGGATGCACCTATAATACTCTGTGAAGGTGCATTTGATGCTATGGCAATAAAGAGAAACGCAATACCTATTTTAGGTAAAAGCTTATCTAAATCGCTATGGAAAAAACTACTCACAGGAAAATTAACAGACATTTATATTGCATTAGATACTGATGCTCAAACACAAGCTTTAGAGATTGCTGAAAAATTAATAGCAGCAGGATTTAGAGTTTTCTTAATTGAACTAAATGGAAAAGACCCATCTGATATGGGATTCAAAACTTTTACAGAATTAGTACAAAACGCAACGGAATTAGATTTCTCTAAGATAATGTTGCAAAAATTAAACCTATGATAAAACAAGGAATGAACATTCTAGAACAGAATGAAAAGAAACGATTAAATTTTAATCCGCAACTTAAGCAGATTAATTTTTTAGACAGGAGAGTTTATAAGAGAGGCGAAGGAGTATATTACCCTTCCGTAACTACTATACTTCAGTATATGCCCAAGAACAAATTTTTCGAAACATGGATGAAAGATGTTGGGCATAACGCCGATCTTATAATGAGAAAAGCAGGAAAACAAGGTACTCAAGTTCATGAAGCTTGTGAAAAGCTTATTCTTGGAGAAGAGGTTTCTTGGATGGACGACTTCGGTAATGCTAAATATTCTCAATTAGTATGGGAAATGATATTAAAGTTCCATGACTTTTGGTCTACATATAAACCTGAACTAATATCAGCAGAAGAATTTGTTTGGTCAGATAAACATAAGTACGCAGGTACAGCAGATATTGTATGTAAACTTAACGGAGAAGTTTGGTTAATAGATATTAAGACTTCAAACAGTATTCATAAGTCTTACGATCTTCAATTAGCATCTTATGCAAAAGCGTTAGAGGAATCTAAAGGAGTAAAAATTGAAAGAACAGGAGTGCTGTGGTTAAAAGCTCATTCTAGAGGACCAAGTAAACAGAAAAAAGTAATACAAGGTAAAGGTTGGAAACTACTTAATATAGATGATATCGACGGAAATTTTGAATTATTTAAAATGATATATAAGCTATATAGTTTAGAACATCCAGTTGTTGAACCTATTTATAATAGCTACCCTACAACCCTAAAACTATAGTATATGAAAAAATTAATAGTATTACTCTTTATAGTAACCTTATCAAGTTGCGGAATTCAATGGAAATACAGCACCCTAAACCACACAGGTCACATAAGTAGTTTACATACTGTTAATGACTATGAAGTCGATACACTAACAGAATCTCAATTTAGATATAAATTAAGAACAGACATAGGTTTTAGATTAGACTTTGCACGCTATGCATTGAGCCAACCGAGATCATTTGATTGGAATAATAGATTGTTAGGAAGACAATATGATTCTAGATATAATTCTTATTATTGGAATAGAGATCAAATGTGGAATGACTGGGCTTGGGGTTATACAGGCTGGAATTCTTGGGGTTCTCCTCATAGATGGTCACCATTTGGATATGATAGATGGGGATATGGAATCTACTATGGTTGGAATAATCATGGATGGGGGTACAATAACTGGATAGGCAATGGGTATTACGGTTGGAATAACTACTATGGGCAAGGTTGGAGAAGAGGCAGCAACTCATACATATACGGAAGAAGAGGGTATAATACATTATTATCTACTACTAGACGTACTGTTAATTCAAAAAGGACAACTAATTATAATAAACAACAAAGACTAAATAATGATGATCAAATTATTAGAAATAATACAAGAACAACAAGATCAACCCAAAGCAGTAATAATGGCAGGTGGAGGGGGAGCAGGGAAGTCATACCTACTAAACCAGTTAGGGTTAGACAGCCTTCAACAGTTCAACCCGGACAAATACGTGGAGGATCCAGACCACCCGTACCACAACAAACTAGGACCCGCGTCAATGCAAGTAGCAAAGGACGTAGCGGCGGCGGCATCTAACAAAGAAAGCCTAGTATGGGATACTACAGCTTCAGGAGCTAAGTTTATGACCCAATTAGACTCTATGCTTGCAGCAGGGTATGGAGTATACATGGTTATGGTTTACGCTCACCCAATGATCTCTTACGCAGCAAACTTTGAAAGAACAGAAAGATCACTTCCATCTGTTGCAGTATTTTCAACTTGGAGAAATGCTTATCAATTAATTGATCACTACCAAGAAAAGCTTAAAGGTAACTTATCTATTTTTGTTAGTGACCGTGGAGGAAAGTTTAGTAAAGAAACTGCAGCGTTCGATAAAGCAGCAGAAGGTGGAGTAGAGGGAATAAAAGAATACTTGAAACAGTATAACGAAGAAACAGGAGCAGGTAAATCATCCTTTTTCTCTCCAGTAGTAATGTCTAAAGAAGAAGAAGAAGCATTTAATAAAGATGTAAGCGGCATAGAGTATAATAAAGGTAATAGATCAGAAGACAAAGCAATTAAACAAGCATTTCTTAAAGCTTTTAAGAAAAACGGTGTAGGACCGGGAGCTGATAAATTAGCAGATGCTGTTAAGAAGTATAGAGATAAAAAAGAAGTAAATGATAAAAAGAGTGATGATGTACTAAAGAATATAGCAGAAATGCTATTTAGTCCAAAATTCCAAGAATTATTAAAACACTCAGAAGTATCAGATATAGATAGTAAAGTCCAAGCATTTTTAAGATGATAGCACTATACCCAGGAGCTTATAAACCACCTCATAGAGGACATTTCAATGTAGTTAAGTCTTTGTTAGATAATTCCTACAACGGATCGATTTATACAAAAGATAACTACAAAGAAAAAGGCTCTGCACTACTTAGTGGAGAAGCAAATAAAAAACCATTCATAGAGAAAGTAATAGTGTTTGTAGGATCTGGGGAGAGAAACGGTATATCTAAGGAAGAGTCAATGTCTATATGGAATACATACGCTAAGTATTTGGGTAATGTAGAGATATTAGATGGAGGCAATAATCCTATGTTTGCAGCAAAAGATTATGCCCAAGCTAACCCTGATCAAGACTTTGTATCTGTAACAGGAATTAGAGGGGATAAAGACTTTGTTGACTTAAGGAGAGTAACAACATTTAAAAATGCTCCTAACGTACAGGGATTAGCATTGGCAGCAGCACCAGGATCTGGAGTTAGAGCTACTGACTTTAGAAATAGTATATTAGCAGGTAATTTAGATAGTATTATAGATTTCTTTCCTAAAGAATTAGGAAGAGAAGAAATATTAAACATATTAGACGACCTAAAGGATAAGATAGTTGCAGAGATAATAAGCAATAACTTATCGGGATTTATTGATAATTACTTTAATGTTAACGAAAATAATAATGCAGAAGAGTTAAATACTCCTAATGTTAATGAAAGAATAGAAAAAGCAATTACATCTGTTAGTAGAGATAAAATTAATAATCTTTATAGTTATATATCTCGATTAATCCCTAGTGGTACAAGTATTAATTTAAATCAAGATAGTATAGTAGTGAAATTTGACGAACCATTAAATGAAGAACAGAGAGCTCCAGAACTTAAAGAATATATAGCATCGTTATTAGAATATATGCTAGACGAGAAGATGAATATAACACCTCTTCCTGAAGTTAAGTTAAGAAAAGATGATGCTAATGCAAACACCTTTTTTGGTAAAACAGCTTACTATGATCCAAACGAAAAAGAAATAGTACTATTTGTAAGCGGAAGACATAATAAAGATATTGTTAGATCTTTTTCTCATGAGATGGTACATCACATGCAAAATATAGAAAATCGTTTACCTAAAATCAGTACTCAAAACACAAATGAAGATGATAGGTTACTTGAGCTTGAAAAAGAAGCGTACTTAGTTGGTAATATTACCTTTAGAAACTGGGAAGATAGTCTAAAAAATTCTGATAAGCAATCTTCTTTAAATGAAGGTCGTTATGATACAATATCAAATAAGTTATCATCAATTGCATTCGAAGCATTCAAAGATATACACGACAGAGGAGATACCTCAGGTAGTTTTTCATTTAGAGTAGATCACCCAGATGAAGAGCATGATATACCGGCCAAAGAGTTTTACTTTGACTTTGAAGGTTATGTAGAAATTACAGACGACTTATACCAACCTGATGGAGGAGCAAATGGTGGATTTGATGAAAAAGGAGAATCAATTACTCCTATGCTTTCTCTTAAATTTAGAATACCAAAAAATCCTACAACTAATCCATCTTGGGAGGATATTTCTTTTGACTTAAAAGATGTTGTTAGACATGAGATAGAACACCTAACCCAAGACGGTGATAACCTTAAAGGTGGGGTTGTTAGTGATGACCCTAAATTAGAAAGACCGAGTAAGTATATGAAAGATGATCAATTACTGAGAGACTTAATTGATGCAGACCTTTTACCTAAATCTCAATACTATAAATTAGAAAAAGAAGTTGATGCAATGCTTCAAGGACTTTACTTTAAAGCTAAAAAATCTAAACAACCTTTTAAAGAAGTAATAAACGACTACCTAGATAAAGTAGATCTAACTGAGAAAGAAAAGAAAGAAGTATTAGATATATGGAGAAAAAGAAGACCTGTACTTTCACTACCTATATTTGAAGACAAACAATCTTCTGATCCAAAATTCATACTTAGTGATGAAGTTAATTTAATATCAAAAGAATTAATAGAGACACTCAAAAATAACTTCTAAATAAGATGTATGTCTCATCTATACAAAAAATATTCCTATAAGTATGAATTCCTAAAATTAGAATTAGAGGATTATACAGAACAATTTGACGAATACAGTATCGAGTGGAAGTCACTATTCGGTAAATACTTTACAAATATAAAGACTGAATTCTGGGTTAATGAATCAACAGGAGAAATGAGGAAAGAAAAACCTGATGATCTTGAAACTGTTAAGGAAGAGAAGAATACTAAGATAAAAAAGCTTTACAGAAAAGTATGTATAAAAGCACATCCAGACAAAGGAGGCACGTTAGAAGAATTTAACACAGTTAAAGACTGTTATGATAATAATGACTACTTAGGTTTAATATCATATGCTACAGAAAATAACATAGATGTAGAACTATCAAAAGAAGATAAAGTTTTACTAAATAAAAGTTGCACTCAATTAGAAGAGAGAATAAATAAAGTTACAAACTCATTAATATTTAAGTTCTTTACTGGAAATGAGATAATAAAGAATGCAGTAATTAAACAACTTGAGGTTGAGTATAAAGTTAAAATAAATGAAAAAGATATACTAGATCAGTTGGATACTAACTAATTTATTCGTATATTTAGTATATAAAATAAAGGTTATGACTAAAAAAGAAGTAAAAGAAATAATAAATGAAGTTTATCCTAAGATAGAGAAATTCTATGGGTATTCTAAATTTATTCCTCATTGTACTCCTTATGTTGAATTACATCACAACATCTATGCTAGATATAGTGGAGAAGAAGAAGCACAAGGGGACGAGGATAATTGTCATGCTGAGTTTGATAGAACCGATAATAGTATAGTTGTTTATTACCCTAATATGGAAAATAGAGAACACGTTATACAGACATTAGTTCATGAATATCAACACTATCTCCAATCACCATCTTGGTTTAAGAGGTATTATAATATGGGATATAATTATAACGATCATCCTTATGAAGTAGCTGCTTACGCAGAAGAATCTAATTTTAAAATATTTGCATGAAAAATAGTATAGTAGACTTATTGGAAGCTTATCCAATACCAGAGAAAAAAGAATTACCGAAGTATAAGATATACTGCGATATGGACGGAGTATTAACTGATTTCGAAAGCAGGTTTGACCATTATACCGGAATGACGCCTAAAGAGTATGAAAGTAGATATGGTGTAACAGGTTTCTGGAATCTGATAGATGTAAAAGTAGGTATAAAGTTTTGGAGTGAAATGTCATGGATGCCAAGAGGCTCAGAACTATGGAGCTTTATTTCTAAGTATAATCCATCTCTACTTACATCCCCGTCTAGAGATAATGGTTCTAGGTTAGGTAAAAACATGTGGGCTAAGGATAACTTATCTCCAAGCCCTAAAGTAATATTTGCTTATTCAAAAGATAAACAAAGATATGCTTCACCAACTAGTATATTAATAGACGATAAAAAATCTAATATTCAAGAATGGGAAGCTGCTGGAGGTATTGCCTTAAGAGTTAAAGGAGGCGATATAGGTCCTGCAATAGAAGGATTAAAAAAACTAGGATATGAATAAAGAATCTCTACTTAAAAAAGAGTTTAAAGAATCTGATGTACAGAGAGTAAGAAATATAGTTAATAAAGACTTCTCTTCTAAGACTAAACTACAAACCGGCTATCAGAAAAAATATGTACATCATAAAGAAGGAGATGTATGGGAAGAGTCAGGTAAGACTTGGACAATACAGAACGGTATAAAACAGAATATTACTAAGTTAGATAAGTTAAAGAAACTAGCTCGAATGCCTCTTTGCTGTCCTAAGTGTGAGAAAAGAATGAAGAATAGGTTTGATGAAAAGATGTTTAAGATACATGGTTTTTGTTTTGACTGTGTCATAGAATATGAAACTTCACTAAAGCATGCAGGTCTGTATGAGCAGTACGAAAAAGACATGACATCAGGTAATATTAATGCATTTATAGTAAACTTAGAAAACTGGGTTGCTGAATCTCTAGAAGAGAATATCAGTGTAGTTACAGAGCACGGAGATAAAGAAGATTGGAGCAGTGTTTCTAATTCATATAAAGATAAAATCACAGATGATCTTAAGCAATATGTAAAGTTATTGAAAGAGCACACTAACTAGACTTTTACTCTATTTATATAAAAGTCTTATAGATGACACAGAAACAATTACTTGAATCAGTACTTCAAGAACTTAGCTCTATTAAGAAGAGCATGCCTAATGGAGAATTAGTGCAAATGGGAAAAGATATGGAATCCTTAAAAGATGATCTATCCGATCTTAAATACACGCTACTTAATCCGGAGGATGGAGTCATAGTGAAGACTAACATGAATACCTCATTTAGACGTAAGATGCAACAAGGTGATAAAGACTTTGTTACTAAGATGATAGAAATAGAGGAATTAAAAAGGTGGAAAGAAGGAGTTACAAAAGCTCTATGGATACTTTTCACAGGATTAGCAGGTGTAATAATTAAAATTCTATCTGAAGTTTTAAAACAATCATGACAAGTAACCAAATAGCAGATATAGTATCAGAGTCCTTAAGAGACTGGTTCAAAAAAGAGAAGTGGGTACGCATCTCTTCTTCTGGTAATATAGCTGGTGATTGCGGAACATCAAAGAATAAAAAGAATCCTGATAGGTGCTTACCAAAAGCAAAAGCACAAAGTTTAACTAAAGGTCAAAGAGCCGCTACTGCTGCCAAGAAAAAGAAAGCAGGTAGTAAAGGAAAAACAATCGTGAAAAATACAAAGAAAGCAACAGTAAAAAAAGAAGCATACGAACCAGGATCTATTGCTCCTGAAGATTTATACTATTCTGATAAGCACGGTAAACTAGTCGCTATGGATGATGTAGACTATAAGTATCATGACAGCCTAGAATTAGTCTATAAAAAAGGAGACGAGATCGAAGGTCCTATGGATGAGGGTCTTTGGGCTAATATTAACGCTAAGAAAAAAGCAGGAAAGAAACCTTCTCATGGTAACTCTAATGCTCATAAAGCTGCAGAAAAAGCAGGTAAAGCTCTTGGTAAAGAGTCTGCAAATCCACAAGACGGAAAATCAGCACCATTTGGTTCTGGGTATAAAACTATAAAAATGAAACTAAAAAAAGAAGACGTAAAAAACTTAGTAGTAGGACTACTCCATGAAATGAAAAGCAGTATGGTCACTTTCGGGTATGATTTAGACGCAATTCAGGATGTTGTAGATCACTTAAGAAGTAATTATAAAGAAGGTCAAGATTATGAGCTTCATATTGGAAGAGGAGATGATTTACCTAATGCTATTACTTTTCCTAAAGGAGAATTTCGTGATGATTACGATTTAAGTGATATGTTAAATGCAGCACAGAGTGATGAAGATGAGTATGATGCATACACTGATAATGACCTTAATGAGGGAAAAGACGATAGGTGTACTAAATTAGCAAAACAAAAATATGATACCTGGCCATCAGCTTATGCTTCAGGAGCAGTAGTTAGATGTAGAAGAGGGGATATTTGGAAAAAAGAATAATATGAAATTTATAAGTATTCTTAAAGAAATGAGAAAAGAAGCATGTCCTTCTGCAACTCAAGACTTAAAACTTAATACAAAGAATAGAGACTCTGCAATTAGAGCTCAACATATTCAGTACGGTCCTTTAAATGTATCGGAACCCGGTAAATATTGGATTGATATAGCTAAGTATTGGAATACAACAGAAGAAGCAGCAAAAGGAACTAATTGTAGTAACTGTGTTGCTTTTGACATTTCTCCTAGAATGGAAGAATGTATGCCTGGAGTTACATCTGATGAAGATGGAAAGTTAGGTTACTGCTGGATGCACCACTTTAAATGCCATTCAGCAAGAAGCTGTAGAACATGGGCAAAAGGCGGTCCTATAGATAAAGATAAAATATCTCAAGATTGGCAAGAAAGAAATGAATAAGACTTCACTAGCACAGCTTATAGGGGAAATTGTAGACGATAAAATCGAATGCAATAACTGTGACTGGTCATGGAACAGAATAGACGGAGGAGATGATCTATATATTTGTCATAAATGCAACCACGACAACACACCTCAAGCACTAGAGAATTTTAAAGACGGTAAAACAAAAGGTAAATCAAAACCCGGTAGAGTAAAGAAATCAGGAGCTAGCTGTAAAGGATCGGTTACTGACTTAAGATCGAAAGCAAAAAAATACGGTGGCGAAAAAGGAAAAATGTATCATTGGTGTGCTAACATGAAAAGTGGTAAAAAATGATACTATCAGATAACAGACTTAATAAAGAACCTTACTTTATAGATCCATCCGAAGACGTAGAAATACTTAAAGATACCAATTCAGTAGACCTATTTGACCAAAATGGTTACCATTTAACAAAAGCTGAACAAGCTTTTTTAGTTACTAATGGTTTCCGTCAAGTGGAACGTAGACATGAAGACTGTTTAAGGTACGACTGGTTTACATCCGATAAAAGAAACGGAGCTCATATTAACCACTCAGACCTATTTGAAAGAAAAGGCTTCTCTTCAGTTGCTAAAGAACAATTAGAATACATTGCTGAAGAATATAACCCTATGCTTTATAAGTTAATAAAGATGAAACCTAAATGGGGTATTGATATATCAATTGATTATGTATCAAAAGATGCTGTATTTGAAGTTTTTCATTACGAATGGGATTCATTTAACTTTGAAATATTAAGTGAAAAAAAGTTGGAGATTGAGAATTTTATTCTTAATTTAGATTGGGACGATGCTGCTAAAAAACTTTGGCATAAACGAAAGGAATGGTACGACTTAGATTTTTTTGAACAGACACAATGGAGAACTGATTATTTTGGACTAACCCCTGAAAAGTTTAAAAACGTTATTTGGGACAATTAAACTATTTATAATATACACGTATATAAAATTTATATTCAATGAAATACCAAGAAATAAAAAAACGCCTTGATAAATGTCAAGTAAGCCTAGAGCTATTACAGACGAAGCAGGCAACAGTAACTGCTTCTAGTAACACAAATAACTCAAAACGTACAAAGACTGCAATTAAGGTACTTAAGGAGAGTATAAAGATATATAAGAAAATACTGAGTGAAGGTGAAGAGTCTTACTTACTCACTCCTAAAGGAGGAAAACCAACCTTAGCTAAACTATCCTCGGCTGAAGTAGATGCCTTAAAGGATTCAGACGATGTAGATAAGATTAAAACAGCAAGTGGAGACGAAGTTAAAGAATCAAATCTATTAACAAAAAATAGTGGTGTAGAATTTTCACTTGAAGAAACAAAAGATATTGCTAAGCTAGTAGGTAAGGCATTAGCAAAAACTTTAAAGAAAGCTGGAGATGAACTTTCTAAGATGAAAGCTCATAGAATAGATGTTAATAGTTTTGATATATATGTAGAATATAAAAAAGATGTTAATGTAGATGATTTTTCATTTTATATAGCAAACGATAAATTACATATTGTTGACTTTACATTTAATAAAGAATTAGTTGAAGTAGGCGTAAAACCTTCAGGAGAAGGAATTATTAATATAGATGTATTATCGAACGAATTACTTAAGCATTTTAAATCACTAAGTGAAGGAGGAGATTACGATCCTGACCAAATGCAAAAAGATGATGAAGAAGATCACGGAGTAGGGTATGACGACGAAGGTCGTCCGCTAGGTGAAGGAGAAGGAGATGATCATCACTATATTAAAGTAACAAGATCTGATTATAAACCTGCAATGGCTATATTAAATGATAATATAGATCCAACTTATGTTAAGATGGATGTAGTAGATAACGATGGAGCAGGTAATGTTATTATTTACTTTATGTTTAGACATGAAGACGGCTTTGACGATATGTATGACGACTCAGAGAACCCAGATTCTGAATTTTATCAAGAACCAGAAGAAAATCCTAATGCATTTATGTATGATATGGTAATGGATTTAGCTGCAAGAGGAGTAGATGTAATTGAATCAAGTCATTCTGATGATGTAGATGAAGCAATGGACATTAACGATCCGGTAATGCTTAAAGTTAGACGAGCTAAAATGCATTCAGATAAAATGAAACAATTAGATGATTATAGCAAATCCCCTGAAGGAAGAGCAGCAGCTAGATCATTTGCTAGTTCAGAAAGAAAAGAATCAAAAGCAAGAGAGGTTGTTCGTAAGTTAAAAATTAAAAGAGCTCAAGTAATGAGCGATATGGAGAACGATCCAGAAATTGAATCAACAGGAGGTCCAGTATCTGATATGTATGGAGATCAATTAAATAAGATTGATAATGCTATTGAAAAAGCAGCATCTGTATATAATAAACCTATGAGTTACGATACAGCAGTAGGTAAAGTATCAGAATCAGAAATGCATTCTACGTTTGAAGATTATATTGCTAAATTAGAAGAAAGAGTATATGTTGAGCGATTAAGTGACGGTAGAATTTTTATACACCCTCTGGACAAACCAGGTGTAAATAGACCTTCAAGAAACTACATTATAATAGACGGTAATAATATAACATCAATTCAAGGATACGATTCAGGTCCAATAGAGGACTTAGCAAAAAAGTATTACTTAGAAGTTGGAACTTCACAACTAACCCCTATGGGTAAAATAAATGCTAGAGGCAGAGTATCATTACTGTCTACTAACATATTAGTAGATGCTATCAAAGCAATAAAAGATTCAAGAGATGTAGAATCAAAAAAACAATCTGATTATTATAAAAATAGAGGACCAGTATCGGGAGTAGGTAATATGGATGAATCTAAAATTCCGTTAAAAGAGTTTACTGATAATTCCTTCTTAGGCTCAGAAGTAATTGATATGGCTAATGATAATGCACCAGACATGTTCGGAAAGCAGATCTTTGCAGACCTTCTACCTAAGGGTGTAGCTAGTGAAAACGATGCTTTTGAAGCATTAAAAGCTCATGATAAGAGCCCTATTAAAGCTAGAATGGGTAGATATGCACCAATGTTTGTTCACGTTCAATATCATAATTTAGAGCATGAAGGTGAAAAATATAGAATGCATCAAACACAATACTACAATAGTAACTTTAAAGATAAAGACCCAAACTTTAATCCTGGCGTATCTAGAATTTCCTTAGATAAAGTAGATGAAAATGATGAGGGTCAAAGTTTAGGTATGATATTAGTTAAGACAGATGAATACGTACAAGACTTAAGAAACATACCTGGATTAGGTAGAAGAGTTAGTGAAGTAGTTAATGAATTAGATGATAATAAATCAAAAGCTTTAGTAAAAAAAGCAGTAGCAGATATTAATGGAGCAATGTTTAAATTTAGACATTCAAATCCATTAAAGATGATAGCTGCTAAAGATAAAGACTTAAAGGTTAAATTAGATTCAATGCACAATGCTATATTTGATTTAGAAAAAGTGTTAAAAGCTAAAGATTTATTCGAAGCTACTAGACAAGATTTAGGAATGATATCATCAGTATCTAAACGTAGAGCAAGAGCTGAATTAAAACAAAAATTAGCAGGTAAACGTTCTGATGGGATGGGTAAGTATGATGGTAATATTTACGGATTAGATAATGACGGCAAAAGAGTTGAATTGAAAAGTTTAAACGATTTAAATAAATTTAAGAAGTTTGAATTAGATGCTGATATATACGAAGCTAATAATAATTTAGCTGAAGGTAAGCCACTAAACGAATTCGTAGGTAAAGAATTAGAAGACAGAAATGAAGCTTTATATGATGATTTAGTACCGGGAGACGGAAAAGCAGATACTGTACAAGGTGAAATGCTAAGAGCTATTAATAGAATAGTTTACCGTTACTATAATGATGGAGATGAATACCATACTGGGTATGGAACTGAAACAGCAGGTCCAGCACACTCTTATTTAGTTAATGCTAATCATCCTCTTAGATCATTAGTAAGTACTCTATTTAAAGACGGTACTAATTATGAGCAGACAATAAAAGATGTTTTAGATGCTATTTTAGATCATATCGAATCAAGACGAGGTAAATATGCTCCTAATAGTGAAGATATGTTTGATTATGAGCCTGAATTTGAAGATAATGAATTTGAAGAAGATGATTATGATGACTACTATGATGATTATGATGAATTTGATAATGAAGAACAGTATCAAAATGAGGATTTAGATGTAGGTCATCAAGATGATGAACCAAAAATGATTCAAAAAGAACTATACGATATAGCTCAATATGCATCGAAATTGTTTAAAAGGTTGAAGAAGTATGACAGTATGGAAGATGAAGTTGATTTTCCTCACTGGTGGCAAAAGAAAGTAACATTAGCAAGAGAATACATATCTTCAGCTAATCACTACTTAGAAGGAGAAGAAGAAGCTCAATTATCAGGTAAATTAACCTTAGAGAATTTAGTGAGTGAATATGGCGGAAGTGCTTCTAGAAACTTAGACGAAATATTTGGAGCATTAGGATATAGACAAGGCTTTGATGAATTTATAGAAGATAATCCTGGGTGTGTAGAAGCAATAATGGAATGGATTGGAAGCATTAGAGACTTTCAACAAAAGTTATCTCAAGAATACAGTAATGAAGAGTTAGAGAATTTAGGATTTTATTTCGGAGACGATGAAATATACGAATCTAAAAATCTACTAAAACAAGATGCTCTATCACCTGCAGAATATCAAAAAGCTAAAAAATTAAAAGGATTTGATGCTAAGAACTATAAATGGGACGCTAAACAAGAACTACATTTAATTAGAAAAATGTATGAAGCTAAAGGAGGTCAAATTATGCCTGGAGATTATGTTAAAAATCAACACGGTAACATTTACCAAAGAGTAGATGGAAAAGTTGGTAAACATGATGCTTATGTTAGAGTTACTAACGGTAAAGCAGGTAAAAAGAAAACTGGCTTACATGACTCTTTTAAACTAACCTTAGTTAATAAGGATGATATAAAAGAAGCAGGACCTGGATTTAAACATGATTGTGCTGCCAAAGTAATTCATAAAGAACATGGTGCAGGTAATTGCATTCCAGAAAAGCATACATTAGTAAAAGAAGGTAAAAAGTATATAGTTACTCATTATGATGTATTATTTGAAAGCGGTAAAACAGTAACAGATATTCCTGTTAGAGAATTAGATATTAAGACTACTAATGAACATTGGCATAAAGGGTACAAAAAGAAAAAGAAGTAAGCTATGCATAAATTAGAAAAACTTATACTTGAAACATACGGTCGGGTACTAACTGAAATAGAGGAAGAGAGAACAAAACAATGGGAAAACCTTCCGAAAGAACAGCGTGATAGCCTTATTGCTCGCTACGGAGAACCTAACTATAACGGTGAACATGATTTCTTAAGCAGCGACGGGGATACTTACTTTAGAGCAACGGATAAGAACAAAGAAACAGGTAGTATTAGCCATGCCGTAATACAATTACCATCTTTTACCTCGATGTACACTAACTTTTCAGATATTATTAAAGACGTTAAGAAATTAATGGGCTCAGATGATGTTAGAAAAGACCAAGCAGCAAGAGAGTTATTTGAGTTAATTAAAACTAACTTCAGAAAATTACAACGATACCTTAGAATAGAAAGACCTGAACAGTATCAGTTAATGAAAATGAGACGTTCTTTAGAGGAATCAATAGCAGAATTAAAAAAAATACCTGTAGTATTAGAAGCAAAATTATTTGAAGAAGAACCTACACCTGAAGAAGAAGGTGATAAGACAGCTTCTAAAGAAACAATTCTAGAAGATGCTACAGATATAATATTAGGGAAGTTTCCAACTTTGAAAAAAGCTATAGTTAAACTTCAAACAAATCAGTTTAAAGAGTTTGTAACCAGCATTGACTGGATATCACCTAGACCATCATCATTTAGAGTAAATATTAAAAATGGTCAATCATACATACTTAAATGGACTGGTACTGGATTTGAAGCACAAATACTAGGTAAACGTTATTACATCGATAAGATAGATGATTACCAACAAGCTTTAGATAAGTTAAGCAGACTTTACAGAGAAGGGCCTATGAGCAATTCTGGAGAGGCAGAGTCCGCTGAAACTGACACTGGAAGTTCTGGTGGAGGTGGAGGCGGGGACTTCCCCGGCGGTGACTCTGGAGGTGGAGAAGCAGATGCAGGAGTAGATGCTCTTAGCGGAGACGCACCAGCAGATGATACAGGGGGAGCTGATCTAGGAGGAGAACCAATAGACTTTGAAGAACCAGCAGAAGACCCAGAAGCATAATATATTTATATAAAAGCAAACACAATGAATAATTTTAATCTGAGAAAATTCTTAAAAGAAAATAAACTTACTTCTAATAGTAAGTTAGTTAAAGAAAGTGACCTAGGTATAAATACTGCAGGAGCAACACCTCAACAGATAGGTTTGATTAAATGGGAACATGAAAAGTACGGCTGGGCATTTCCTATGCCAGACCCAGGATCTCCATATGATAGACAATTCTATGCTGATGAGATTATGAAGTTAAACTCAGAAGAAGAAGTACGGGATTACTATAAAAATAAAAGAAAAGAATCACACACTAAAAAAATTGGTCACACAGGAACAAGGGATTTAGTTAAAGATAAAAATGGAGAAGTAAAACGTTTCGATGGATTAGACAACTATGGTGATCGTTTGTGGATTACACGAGCTGTTAAAGCTTGGAGGAAAGCAGGTAAACCAGTAAAACCTGTCCCACAACCAGAGACTGGAGATCCGAAATACTTAAAAGTAGCTAAAAAGTTAACCGATATGTATAAGTCTACACCTCAAGGAAGAAAAATTATAATGGGGACTAAGCCTTTTAGAAAAGACGGGATTGATGATGTCCAAGCACTTATTCTTTCCGCAGATCAATACTTAGAGTATTTCGAAGAAAGAGGAGATGAAGATGGAGTTGAAATAGCTAATTACTTTCTTAACTCTTTAGGAGATTTAGATTAATATAGACATAAAATAAAAACAAATACAATGAATAATTTTGACTTGAGAAAATTCTTAAAAGAAAATAAACTTACTTCTAATAGTAAAGTATTAAAAGAAAACCAGGATCACAGTGATGAAGAAGAACTAGATTTAGATCCTGACTACGATAAAGGTGGTAAATACTACAGTGAAGAAGGAGCTGAAGCTTTTAGAATCCAACCTTTTAAATTAAACGATATTGAATATACTATGCAACAAGCAATTAGACAAGGTAAATATATTGTAGAATTAGAAGGTGAAGAATTAAAAAAATTCATTTCTGATTATATGGCAGCATGGAAAGAAGATGTAGGAGATACACCTGAAGGAAAAACTTTTAAATAAAAACAAATACAATGAATAACTTTGATTTAAGAAAATTTTTAATAGAAAATAGAGATACTAACTCTACTAAACTTTTAAGTGAAGTAAAATTTACTAAAAAAGAAATTATTAATTCTGTTACTTTTCCAACCGGGGAGGTATATACAGTAGGAGAATACTCTAACTACGACGGTATGAGAATAGATACTATCACTCCAGTCCCAGAAAATGAGAGAGAAGAGGATGAAGTAGTAGCTATCGAAATGAGAGATGGAGATAATGCAGTTGTATATAAATTTAACGCTGAAGGAAAAGAAGTAGAATACTAAAAGATTTAAAACAAATACAATGAATAATTTTGATTTAAGAAAATTCTTAAAAGAAAATAAACTTACCTCTAATAGTAAGTTACTAAAAGAAGAATTAACATATAGTTTTGACGAGTATAATTACGATATTCGCGATGATGCTTACCAAGCAGAAGTAGAGGCTGGTATTAAAAAACAATTACCAAACATCTCAGATGAAGATTTAAAAGCAATCATAGATAGTTCTGTAGAATACTACTCTGATGAAAAAGAAGAAGATGTACCTTCTGGCGATATCGTAGATATGGCAGTTGATCACTATAACGATGAAATGGCTGGAGACAGTAAACCATCTACGCCAAGACAAAAATATGATTTATCCAGTGTTGATTTAAGTGGATTAGATAAAGGTCAAAAAGAAGCTTTTGATAAATTTGTAGATGTTTACCTTAAACCTTATGGTGATGATCATACACAAGAAGATTTAGAACGATACGTTAGACGATTTGGAAAAGTAGAAAACGCATATGATCTTGATTCTATAGTTCCAAACTCATTTCAGTACGACAGGGAGGAAAGGGAAGCTATGCAACTTCAATTGAGAAGAGCTTATTTAGATGATGATCAACCTATAGATTAAAAATAAACTAAAATTAAAACACAATGAATAATTTTGATTTAAGAAAATTCTTAGCAGAAAATAGAAATAATGTAAAAGAAGATCAAGAAAGTGATCATCAATTTTACGCTAACCAAGAAGGAGAAGAAGTTATTATGCAAATAGCTAAAACTGCTATAAACCTTATGGATGAACAACCAGGAACATCTGCTCATATTGCGTTACAGTCCGTATTAGAGGATTATATAGAAGAAAACGGTTTATAATAATAATAAGATGAAAGACAACTTTAACTTAAGAGCATTCTTAATAGAAAATAAACTTACACAAAACAGTCGAGCGTTAAAAGAAGAAGTAGACTATCACATTGAACTATTAGTTCCAAAAGTAGCCTTTGACGTTGAATCAGGAGATCTAGCAGATTCTCCATATGAATTTGGTACTGAAGACGAAATAAAAAACGGAGAAGTAGATGTTACAACTTATACAGATGGTGATGAATTAGATGAGTGGGTTTTTGGTCGTAGCTATAAGCAAGCTAAACATTTTGAAAAAGAATACCCAGGTTTATTCAAAGTAGTAGTTAAATAAATGAATATAATAGATAGAGTTATATTAGAATGGTCGTATAAGACCAAAAAAGGATATCCTGACATTAATAGTCAAGAGGATATGGCTTTGTTTGAATCTATATTTGGTTTTATTCCTTTATTAAATGAAGATAAAGATCTAGTAAACCTTATTAAGAGTAAAATAAACAGATACGGTGATATAGAAGCTACTGCAGGTACATCTAAGATTGTTTTAAAATTTTCTGAAATTCCATCTAGAGGAGCAAGTTCAAGCAC
>Ga0228660_1000115_pt1 | contig 18549 bp, 28 predicted proteins | sample 74DmetaG_FD_183032 | JGI IMG/M metagenome (GOLD analysis project Ga0228660, IMG submission 183032) | Seawater microbial communities from Monterey Bay, California, United States - 74D | ecosystem: Environmental > Aquatic > Marine > Coastal | place: USA: California | collected 2016-11-11
AGATTAAAGCTCAACTCGCGACAGACGAGATTACGTTAGAAGAGGCACAACGCCTTTGGAAGAAGAAAGTTAAACATTTAAGGAAAGAAGAGGCTAAATAAGCCTCTTTTTTTTGTTTACTATTTATAAGAAAGTTATTTAATGATTCCAAAGTTCCTAAACGATCAATACATAAACGGAGTTTCAAAATCCGGTATAAGTCTAAAAAATAAAGAAGTAAGCAAAGATCTTGACGATATACTCTTTACTAGATTAAGACATGATCAGGAACAGATGCGCGCCATAGCAAAAATGCGTTCGCAATTGCTGGAGCCTAATCCTTCGATTGACTTTGAATTTGACTTACTTACTACTCCAGAGTATTCAGTATTGCACGGACGTAAGCATGGTAGTCAGACATTTCTAACTAGCGCTCATCGTAATCCAGATTTTACTTATCAGTCAATAAATGTTAGCTTTAGTAAAGGAGAAAATTTAGGTCCTTCTAAACCATCGGTAAGATCATCTCGTACAGTAAATACGGTGTTTAGTGAGAAATATACTACACAAGAAGATCTAAACAGACTTGCTGTTAGTAGATTAAAAAGCCAAAATATTCCTTTACTACTAATTACTAGAGATCCAGCATCTTTATTCTTTTCAGGTCTTACTCAAGCATTATGGGCGTACGATGGTAAGTATTATCAAAATGAATTTTTAAAAGCTAATCCGTACATAGGTAAAAAATTAAAAAGCATAAATATAGATTTTGGATTAGAAGGAGCTATAAAAGGTAATAATATAAATTTTGAAAATCAAGAAGTGAGAGATTTATACTTTGCTTATTTTCATTATATTATTTCTAATTATGGTAGAAGACTTACTGGTGACGTTCACTTAAGTCAAATAGACTATTGCTTTAAATATACTCAGATGTTAGAATTAATGAGGACCATAGGAGATACTCCTCTAACACATATTATAAATTTAGATCAAGTTGACTCTACACCTTACCTTAAAAAGTTTTTAGTTACTAATGGATTTGTAAGAAGTAATGATCACTATGATATTAAAAAAGATAATCCTAGACATTCTACCAGAACAGTTGGCTCTATAGTCAAGGAAGCATTTTTTGAATCTGACCATAAATGTTATGGTTATTTTGGTCCTCTAGCAGATCATTTAGTTAGATCAATTAATACTTTTAACTTATTATATGATTCCAAAAATATAGTTCATTTAAAAGCAAATAAAAATAACCGTCAGACTTTAGGTCAACATATAGGTTCTAAAAAATTATGATATCTTTATTTACTAGATTTAGAGGTTCAGGAGCTCGCTATGGCAATTATATTTATATTGCTCCTCAAAAAGTAGGATCTACTATGATAGGTAGTACCGGTACACATAACTTTAATTTTGACGATACTAATTTTTTAAGAATAATAGAAGATAAGTTTCAACTACCTCATATAATACCTACATTAAGAATTTTTATCAGAGATCCATATAGAAGATATATATCTGGAGCAATAGAAAATATGTTTATGGATACTTCTAAAGCTGGAAGTTATTATAAAACTGATTATTTTTCTGAAACATTATTCTTTAAAAATAATTATGAATTTTTGAAACTTAAAAAAACTTGCGATGATAAGTATATAAAATGGACAAAATCAGATTATATTTCTGATAATGATAAAAGGCAACTTTACAAATTAGCTGAAATATATTTTAGATACCAGGCAGAGATAGAAATATATACTCAAACTCATACTATGCCTTTTTATACTGCTCTTTATGGATTATTAACTTCAAATAAAATAAAATTTGAGACTGTTTACTTAGAAGAGTTTAATTTTCCGCTTGATAGGTTGCAAGAAGAAAACGTCAAACAACTTAAGCATTCAAAAAAAATTTTTTTACCTACTGTAAGAGAAGCACTGTTCAACGTATCTAAACCTTCAATAATGAAAATGCTTGAAATGGAAAATACCTACTTTAAAAAACTTGATGAACATCACACTAAAGAATTTTCGGATAAGAATATTTAATCGTATATTATAACATGAAGCATATCTACTTTAATGACAGTTGGAATGGAGAAGAAACTAAAGATAATAAAACTTACCAGGGAAGAATGGATAAATTCCTTAAAAATGCCTACTCCAGTACGCAACAAAAAAAAGTACAGAAGAAAAAGTAAACATAAAAGCAAAGGGTTATAATGGAGTTAAAAAACTATATTGATAGTATTAAGGATTTTCCTACTGAGGGTATCTTATATAGAGATATACAACCTCTTTTAAATAATGCTAGAGCTTTTGAAGATGCTATACAAGGTATGGTAGATTTAATTGATATAGAAAACATAGATTATTTCGCAGGTATTGAATCTCGAGGCTTTATATTTGGTACTGCTATGGCATGGATTACTAATAAGGGTTTTAAAATGATTCGTAAACCAGGTAAACTTCCAGGTAGTACTTTATCGATAGATTATGACTTAGAGTACGGAAGTAACACTTTAGAAATACAACCCGGTAAAGGAAATATCATTATAGTAGATGATGTACTAGCAACTGGGGGTACAATAAATGCAGCAAAACAACTAGCAACAAACGCAGGCTATCAAGTAATAGACTTATTATGTCTACTAGATATAGGTTTGCTTAAAGAACATAATATTAAATGTCTAATATCTTATTAATATCAGCTACTAAACTAGAGCATCACGATACCGATATAAATGGTATTCCTATTCATATAATTGGAATCGGTAAAGTTAAAGCAGCTATAAACACTTATAAACTTATACAGAAGTATAAACCAGATCATATAGTTGAATTTGGTTCATGCGGTAACTTAAAGAATCATAAAGTAGGAGAAGTATTAGAAGTTGGGTCTGTATATGATGATTTTTATGGAGGACCAGTAGAGAATCATCCTCCGATTGAAATATCAGATTCTAATATTAAATTATTTTCAACAGATACCTTTTATGAAAAAGGAGGAGTATATAGTAACTATTATACTGGAATGTTAAGAGAGTGTGATATAATAGAAATGGAGGGATATTCTATAGCTAAAATTTGTGAGTCTGAAGGAATTTCACTATCTTTATACAAATGGGTTAGTGATGATGGAAATTTAACTTCATGGATTCATAACGCATCAATAGGCTATAATAATTTTAAAAAGGTTTTCAATGAGCGATTCAATTAAAAAATGGCATGAAATGCAAGAGGAGTTAAAAGATAAAAAAATCTATGAATCTCCTGATGGTGGTGAGACTGTTACCGAAAGACCTTTCTTCGGTAATATAAACGATAGAGTAGTAATTAAACGTCCTCCAACTCCGGAAGAACTGATAAAAAAAGAAGCTTACTCTATACTTGTGCATTACTCTGAAGAGGCTATTCGTCATGCTAACAAGTTATTAGATTTTGAAGAACAGTAAAGAGCCTCAATTTGCTTATTTCATAGGTAACTCTCAAATAAATGCAATTTATGATAATACAATTGTAATTGAGACATTAGAAGACTATGAAAAAAATAAAGAAAAAATACAATCAGGTATTGATCTCTTCAATAGTGAGATTGATTGGGATGAAATGTGGGACTACGAAAAAGGTTTATCCAGAATAGCTAAACCAGAAATTAGATTATTTCTTTTAGAAGCAGATTCAGTTATCAAAGGTTTTGTCTGGTATACTAGAGGGTACCTTCATAACATTTTTATCTCTAAAACTAGACCAGATAATATATCGGTAAAATTTATTAAAGGTACTTTAAATTTTGTTCCTTACATTTATATAAATCTTCATGTTGATCAATGGAATACTAAGGCACAAAGATTCTTTGAAAAAGTTGGATTTCAAAAAAATTCTTCTTAAATTATAGTATGATATTACCCTATAATAATTTACTTCATTCTGAATCTTGGTTGAAAAACTATCTTGGTAAGAATTATTTCAAGAAAAAGTACGATAGGTTTATGTGGTGGCGTTCTTATAGTCTTAGAAAGAAGCCTTTAGATACTCTACAACCTCTACGTAAGAGAATAGAGAATGGTGATTTTGATTTAGGACCTTACATATTCGAAATAGAATTAGTTAAGCATAGAATAAATGAAAAGTTTCTAAAGCATAAACACGAAGATACTTTTAGAGAAGATACTCAGGTTGATAAGGCTCGTATCAAAAGATTAGAAGAGGATAGAGATAAAGATGAAAAGGTTAAACTAGCGGCACTTGAGAAAGCATTTGTGTTAGAGTTTAACATGACTAAAGAACAATATAATAGGGAGATTTGTAAACCTAACAAGTCTATTTTGTCTTTTTATGATAAGATGGAAAAGAGATTTGGAACTAGAGGATGGACAAGAATGAAATCAGCTATTCCTAAAGGATTAGTCTTAGCTAACGAACGTAATGCTTAGGCTATTTATTAATATATTAACGTTAATCTAAATTTAAATGAAAACAATTTTAATTATTGTACTGGTTTTAGCAGTTGTAGCTGGAGCAGTATGGGTAGGTACAAAGTATTTTGGACTTACAAAAGACGAAGACAATGACGGTATTCCTGACAAGGTTGAGGATACTGCTAAGGAAGTGAAACGTAGAGCTAAGAGAGTAAAAGAAGAGCTCAAAGACGTTGCTGAAGCTGCTAAAGATGTAGTAGAACAAGTTGGCGATATTAAAGACGCAGCAAAAGGTAAACCAAGAAAAGGTAGAAAGCCAAGAGCTAAGAAAACTACCAAGTAATGCAGCAACAATTGAATGTCGACATCTCACAAACAACATCAGTTACATGTGACGAATGCCCAGGGTCGTATTTCGAACAAGCAGTCGTTATTAGAAAGGCTTCAGGACTCCTTACTGGTCAGTCCAAAGCTTCATACATCCCTATTCCTGTCTTCAAGTGTACAGAATGTGGACATGTCAACTCTGAATTCCTCCCAAAAGAAATTCAATCCCTTGACTGATTCCTATTCCGGAATACACGAGTATGATTAACAGAGGCCTTCGGGCCTCTTTTTCGTTTCATATATCTATTTATAGAAAAGAGTTTTATATAACTGTTCCACAATCGTCATGTAAGTGTTAGCATAATCGGTTGCTTTTAATCGCAGTGTATATGAGACTATTATTATTTTTACTTAGTTTCCTATTTGGTTTAAGTGTTACAGCACAAGAAATTAAAATAGGAAATGTCAACAATATTATCCAATTAGGAGAACTAGCTGGTAATAGAGATCTAGCATTTGGAGTTAAGAATGTACTAGAAGAAGTTATTCAGGATGCCGGTTATGATCTAAATCCTAATAGTTCTTTAGAAATTACTGTAGACATTTTATTCTTCGATGTGAAGAAGAACAATGTTCAACTAGCTGTATATAGCAAAAACACCGACATATATACAATTATAGCTAGAGCAACCCTACTTAATAACGGAAAGAAGAAAAAGCAAGTCACTGCAAAGGGACAAGCTAAATCAATTTCAACAGCTACTCTTGTCTTAGACGAGGGTGGTAAGTTTTCTCAAGCAAATGTTTCGTCATCAATAAAAAAACTAACCGAACAGTTAGTAAGTAAACTAAAACTATGAACAAAATAAGACAATTTTTTAAAATGATAGAAGATTTTCTTTATGACTTATACGGATTTGATAAGCACATGAAGAAGATAGTTCTATTGCTTTTACTACCTATATTCGGGTATGGTCAGCTAACTTCATCTGGAGACGGTATAGATATTGACCTAGTATATGCTGGTACTACAGCAGACGCTAATAAACCTTTGAATAAGGTTCAAGTAAACGATACTATAATAGTAAAACTTCAATTAGACAACTTAAGTCAAAAGACTATAACTTATGTACACGTTGATGTACAGTATAATGTTAATGCATATGCTAGAGTAGATTACTCATTTAATGTACCTACTAATGCACAGACATCTAATGGGAACTGGAGTGGTAATGGAATGAAGTGGTCTGCTAACCCTAACTACGATTTAAATGACTTATGGGCTCAATGGTCAACTCAAGGAGGTTCTTATGAGCAAGTAGCTGGATGGGAAGTAGATCATGTTGAAGCAGTATCATTATCAGGTATAACAGGTAACTACGCTACATTACATTTTAAGGTAAAAGATGCAGGTGATAATCATAGCTATACTGATAATATAATATTGACTATGGCTAGAGTAACTGATAATACAGGAACAGCAGAATACGTATTTCCAGTAGGTAAAGTAAGAGGATATGATACTATGTCTATAACTCATATTCCTTTAGAAGATTTAGATTCAAATATCTATATTCAAGCAACTTTTAATACTAACTTTGATGTAACTAAAGTTGGTGTAGTAGTTCAAAAGAACGGTTCACCGGTTAGTAATAACCTTTACTTTGATTCAGGTGGTCAAATAAACGTAACAGAATATATTACATCTACAACTGATAACTATACCTTAGACTTTGTAACATCTTACTCAGCTACTGAATGGGAAGCTCTTCTTGATAACGTTATTACTATTTCAGATGTAACTTTAACCTTAAATGAGTTAGGACAATATGGACATGGTAATGCCGGAAATGTATTTACTACTGGTATTCAATATAGTGCAGTAGATTCAAACAATGATAGAGATTTAACTCCACAAGACGCTTATAATTTATTAGGACATGTAATGGGTTCAATAGATATTATTCCTGATGATGGAACTGGTATATTTAATAACTCTTTCAAACCAATAAAGAAAGCTGATTATGATAGCTGGTCTATATACAAGTTCCAAAATGACGTAACTGAACCAAATCACTCTGTAGTACATCCTATAACAGTTGACTTTAGTAACTCATCTTATACTGAAAACTTCAAATTTGGATTTATAGGAGATGCTAATGGATCACATTCATCAGCTGTAGAAGGTAATGCAGCTAGTTCATTAACAGCAAGATCTAATAACAACTACACCGTATCATCAGCTCCAGTAATGTCTTATGGACAGCAAGTATTAGCTGATGGAGTAATACAAGGAGAGTGGTCTACAGCAATAGAAGATGGAAGAGTAGTAGCTACATTAAGATTACTATCTACTGAAGTAACAGCATTACAGTTAAAAGTAGATTATGACAATACAATACTAACCTTTGAAGAAGCAGTATTCAATACGGGAAATACCGTAACTAACTTTGCCTCTGAAACTAACGGTAGAGTTAACTTAGGTAGTATAGAACAAAATGGAGGTGAGATAGAGACAGGAGATGTATTTAAAGTATATTTTTCTGGAAACGTAACCTCACCAGTTGGTCTAGTATCAATATTTAATACTGATGCTGCTAACACAGACGGATATAGATTAATTTTAAACTTACAATAATGAGCTACAAATTTCAAAAATGGTATTACTTCTGGTTATTCGTTTTGTTTTTAGCTTGTGCTAAAGACGACTACTCAGATTTTCAAACTCTAAGTCCTAACTTAGCTGATAATATGTCTATAGAAGAACCTACAGGATTAAAATTCCAAGGTTCTAATATAACAGACGGAAGTAAATTTAATTTAAAAGTATTGGAAGCTGGAGAGTATTCCATTGAAGTAAGAGATTACTTTAAGAACCTAACCTCCAAAAGTATAATTAATGCTCAATCTGGAGATAATGTGTTGAAGTTTTATACACGAGCACTCCAAGATGGTGATTACACCATTACCATCGGTAAGGATGGACAAGACATACATAACGTTAAACTTGTAATAAAGTAATGAAAAAGATATTATTCGCAGTAATAGGTTTTATAATGTTAGGATGTACAAACCCATCCATGGAAGAAGGTTTGGCTGATCTACAAGAAAAGTTAGCAGCTCTAGAAGCTGAGATGGCTCAAGTAGATATAGACCAAATGACTAGTGACTTAGCAACTATGAATGAACAAGCTACACAAGCTTTGGCAGACATGGAAGAACGTAACGAAGCACTAGCTGATGCTCTTGTAAAAATGCAAGAACTGAGAGAGAGATTAGCAGAAGTACAAGCTATTCTAGATGAAGCAGCTACAGTTGAACAGGTGCAAGCTTTGAGAGACAAAGTAGCACAGATCTCCGAAGGTATATCAATGTTAGTATTTGTTGCTGACTATGATTACGACGGAGTAATGAACGGATTGGATCAATGTCCTGATACACCAATAACTGAGATTAACGATGTTAATGGAGTAGGATGTAGTCCATCACAACTAGCAGGGTAATTATGGAAGACATTAAAAAAGCTATAATTGGAGTTATTACTCTAGCTATTACAACAGCAGGAGGATTACTTATTAATAAACTGATGAAAGGAGGAGATGAAGAGCCTACTAAAACAGAAGTAGTTACTCCAGCAGCTCAACCTAATGTCATTATTAATATACCTCAACAAGAAGTAAAAAAAGATACCGTCGTAAAGAAGGTATATGTTAAACCCAAACCCAAACTATCTGAAACTGAAAAAAGAAAGAAGAAGATAGATTGGTAGTCTCGCAGTAAGACTAAAAAAAGAGACCGAAGGCGGCAACCCTCGATCTCCAAGTAATAAGATTAAATTGTAACGATTAAAACTAAAACTATGAACAATTACATTAACCCTATTTCTTTAATTAAAGAAGAATTTTCCGAAGCGACAACTATTTCGCAAAAAAGTTTGATTATTTTTATAGCCTTATGGGCATCTGTACTATCTACAGCAGTTGTAGGCGGTATAGCTACCATATTATATGAATTAATCACCAATCCATCAACTTTCGATAACGCAACTTGGGGTATTTTCGATACCCTTGGGTAAAAAAGTATTAGCTTTACTATTATTAGTAAGTAGCTATACCTCAGCTCAAGTTATTGGTAAGACAACTACAGAGGATTATCAAGCGGATTTCGAGAAAAGAACCTCAATTCTTTCAATCCCTGAATATGATGGTGATCCTGTACCAGTTGCATTACTCAATATAGGTGTTACAGAAGACGTATTAACTCAGTATCCAGAACTCAGAGATAATAGAGTAGGCTTAGGTCTAACTAATATTACTGTGGCTTTCTTAGATGAAACCTGGAGATTTGAGTTTGTAGAGACTAGAGATGCCATTAAAGATAGAATGGTAAAACAATACGAAGCATCTCAAAAAGGCTTTACAGCTAATCAGACAGATATTATGGGCAAGATTACTCTTGCTAAATACTTCATTTATGTAGAAGTATATGACTATTCTGTATCTGAAGATGAAACGGTAAACTTAAAAGATGGAGTAAAAAATACTCTAGTAACTAGATTAGGTTTACAAATAAGAGCAGTAGATGCCGAATCAGGACTTTATATGACAGGTTCAGGTTTAGGTAAAGCAGTAACAACAAGAGAACTTACATTATCAAACTCAGATAACTTAGATGAAGTTAAGTTTAATTCTTCTTCTATAGGTGTCACTACTAGAAAGGCTTTAGAAACAGCAGTAGCCAAAATAGTAAAGAGAATGATACGTAAGGGTATTTTTGATCACTAAGTGTAATTGTTATGAAAAAGTTACTATTAGTTTTATTACTTACTGCGATGGGGATGTTCAAGGGCCATTCACAGGCCCTTGTTCAAACCTATGTTGATAGGTGTACTGGAGCTGTAATGGTCTTTAGTGTCCCTATGAATGGCAGTACCGTAGTAGCTTTTTATAATAAATCAAGAGTATTTACAGCACAAGATTTTCAAAATGGAACCTTGCAGGCTTGGCTAGAAGAGACCTATTTATGGTGGACTAGTCTAAGCCCTTGTTCAACCTCAACTACTGGAGCTCAAGCTACACAGCAGACTACTCAACAAACCACGCAACAGGCAACACAGGCAGCTACCAATGCTGCTAGTAATGCCGCGGCTAATACAACAGCTAATGTTCCAACTACACCCACTACCCCGCCTCCGAGTACTTCCGCAACTACTCAGCCTACTACTACGGCTCCTGATACTTCGAGTTCGAATACAACTAGTCCAGATACAACTGGGACTGGAGGAAATGCTAGTAGCCAAGGAAATAGTACGTCAGGTACCGGAGGATCTGAAACAAGCACGTCAAATTCGCAATCGAATCAAGGATCGACTGAATCTACATCTGGAAATGAAACTACTTCTACAGAACAAAGTTCAGAAGGTAATGCAACCGGGTCAGAAGACTCTAGTGGAGGAGATACAGGAAGCGATTCTTCATCAGAAACAGAAGTAGAATCAACTACTGAAGAAACTAGCACAGAGGAATCTACTACCGAAGAAAGTACTACAGAAGAATCTACTGAAGAGACTTCATCCGAAGAATCAACAGAAGAATCTACTGAAGAATCAAATGAATCAGAAACCGAAGAAGAAACCACCGATGAACAATCAGAAGAAGAAACCACCGAAGAAGAATCAAATGAAGAATCAGAAGAATCAGAGTCAGAAGAAGAGTCTGACGAGAGCTCAGAAGAAGACAGTGAAGAAGAGGAGACTGAAGAAGAGTCTGAGTCCGATGAAGATGAAGAAACTGAAGAAGAAGAGTCAGAAGAGGAAAGCAGTAACGAAGATGAAGAGGAGGACGATGAGAAGAAAAAGAAAAAACGAAACCTTGCTCCTCCTATCGTTACAGCCAATGCATTATCTCAACAGTTACCAACAGGAGAATTTCAACAAGCTGTTACTTTCGGCATAAGTCAATCTTCTTTAATGGGGACTGAGACTTACGGGTTAAATGCTATGGTTTACGATAACTTACAGCAATATATGCTAACAGCTAACTTTTCCAAAGTTCACATTAATAAAGAAGGAAGAATAAATAGAGTATACTCAGCTTCATTAGGAGCTATGAAAATGTATAGTACTTTTATGGCTATGATGAACCATAGTATGACATTCTTAGGTAAGAAAGGATCAGTAGCCGGAATAGCTTTAGGTACTAGTTTAACTTCTAATAACGTAGACGTAATTGATGGTGCAGTATACTTTGATAATCAATTCTTAGGAGTATCTTTAACTGGATTTTATACTAGAAGTTTTACAGTTAGTCCTAAACTATCAGTTAGTCCTATGGTAGCAGCATCATCTCCTTTTATGATGTTTGATATGTACAAACACAACACAATGTGGAATAAGGATGTAATGATAATAGCAGGTTCTAATTTTACTTATAGACTTACTCAAAGATTTGGTTTAAATATTGGAGCTAATATAATAGAATCAACAGCTCCAGAGTTTCCTACTATGAAAACTTTTACTATAGGCGGTAGATTGAGTTTTTAACTATTTATATTAATAAACTAATTTATAATGAACGAACATAGACTACAAAAACAAAAGAATGCTAATAGAAATAGATTTATAATTACTTCTGTAGTATTAACCACTTTCTTACTCATTATGATCGGAATAGGTTCAGCTATCTTACAAGGAGGTGACCAACCAAGTATTAATCAAGAATGGAAAGAAGTATTATTATTAGTATTAGGAGCCTTTTTAGGTTCTTATTCTCGTATTATAGATTTCTGGTTTAACGGCAATGATATGAATATGGACGGAGTACCTGATGCAGCACCAGCTGGAGATGATTGCCCTCCATGCCCAGATTGTAATGAACCTGATGACGAACTAGATAACTTATATTAGTATGCCAATTAGACCAAAAGGAATTATCCTACATTCAATGAGTGAGTACTTAATGTGGAAAGGAAAAAAACTTTACGCAAAAGACTTTCTAAAAGAATTAGGACTATCAGTACATGGGTTTATTAAACCTGATGGAACATATGATAAGATGATAGCTTCTCCTGGAAAAGCATTTCATGCAGGAAAATCTTTACATGAAGGTTTGTCTGGATTAAATTCTCACTATCTTGGAGTAGAGCTTCTAGTACCTGGAGTAAATGACTATGGTACTTTTAGTAAGAAGATTAAACAAAAAGGAACTTATAATAAAGCTCAATTTAATACCACAGTAGAGGTATTTAAATATTGGATGAAACAATTTAATATCCCAGCTTCAAGAGTAGTTAGACATTCAGACGTATCTGGAGATCATATAAGAGGTAAAGGAAAAGGTAAAACAGATCCTGGAAGCGCTTTTGATTGGGAAGCTTTTCAAAAAGCATTAGTTGCGTAATCGAAATATTATTACTATATTATGATTATGTTAAAAAAGATATTACCGTATATACTTATAGCCGTAGGTGCGGTTATTTTATATAATATATTTTTTACAAGATATGAATTAAAAACCGATGTTGAAAATTACGAAAGGATGATTCAACAACTAGAAGCTAAGGTTGATTCATTACATAGTAAAAATGATATATTAGAATTCCAAGCGGATTCTTTAGAAATAAAATTAACTGAATCCGATAAAAGGATTAAACAATTAAATTCTAGAATTTATGTTATTAAAAGGGAAACACAAAAACAGCTTGATGCTGTTGATCTTTTCGGTGATGATGAGCTGGAGCTCTTTTTCGCAAAACGTTATAGACAGTACACAGATTCAATTAACTAAGCCAGTTGCTAAGTTAGTTATAAAAGATCTTATACAGTTCGATGGTCTATCTAAAGAAATGCAGACCATGCAAACTATTTTGACTGAGACTAATGATAAACTTTTAACACAAGGAACATTAGTAGCGAATCTTAAAACGCAAGTAGAAAACTATCAGTCTATTATCGAGAAGAAAGATTCTCAAATGGTAAAAGCAAGTGAGCTTTCAAAAGAGTTACAGAAGGAGCTCAAAAAGCAGGCTAGGGCTAAAAAGTTGTACCAAATTGGTTCAACAGTTGGCGTTATAGCAACAGCTTTACTAATTATACAATGATAAAAAGAATACAGCGTAACATATTTCCGTCCATCATAGCGATATCGGCACTATCGGTATCTGCTTCAGCTGCCTTCTATTCAGTTAGTGGGCTATCTAAACTATTTGCAGGAGCAACATTTGAAGTAATCATAATGGCTGGATCATTGGAAGTTTCTAAACTTGTTATAGCTTCTTTACTTTATCAGTACTGGTCTACTATTAATAAGCTTCTCAGAGCGTATCTTACTATCGCTGCTGTTATATTAGTTCTGATTACTAGTATGGGTATATATGGATTTTTAAGTGCGGCTTATCAAGAAACGTATCAGAAGTTAATAGTTAATGAAAACCAAATAGAGTTTCTAGAAAACAAAGCAAAGTTTTATTTAGATGATGTAAATAGATATGATGAAGAACTTGAAAGAATCTCTGGCAATATTAGTACTCTCTCTAATGCTAAAGCTACCTCGATACAAGTACGGGACACATCGGCTGTGGGCGGTCTTAGATCAACCGTCTCGACTGCTGAGCTTAGATTGGCTCAATCCCGTATTGGAATTGAAGAAGAGAATCGTAAAGAAGTAAATTTAAAACGAACAGTAGCAGCTGATAGCTTACAAACTATTCAGTTAGATATTCTATCATTACAAAATGATTCTGATACTGTGGGTGAATTAGGACCATTACAATACCTTTCCGGACTTACTGGAACTCCAATGGATAAAATTATCAACATACTTTTATTGGTAATTATTTTCGTATTCGATCCTTTAGCTATATCTTTAGTAGTAGCAGCTAACTTCGCATTTGATCATGCTAATAGAAAGAATCTGTATGGTGAAGTAGAAGCTGATTTATGGAATGATGGGTTCGATGATTTACCTGAAGAATCTGAACCAGCAGTTGTAGAAGATCCTAACAATATTGAGGTTGTAGAGCCTGAACAAGTTTTACCTCCTGAAGCAAGAGGAGTTAAACCTCCAGAACCTGATTGGGAGTTAGCAGAAGAATCAGATAAAAGAATAAAACGTATCCTTCAAAAAACTCCATCTAGAAGGAGAGTAGAATTTGAAGATGGTTCCCAAGGTTGGGTTGATAAAGATGATGAAAATAAAATTACATACTTATAAATGAATGTAGCGGTTTTAGTAAAGGTTATAAAAGAAACAGAAGCTAATTGGAGATTTATATTTGAAGATCCATTAGCAGATAAAATTCACATGATATCAGGTATGCTAGTACAGCTATGCTGTAAACCTGGAGAAGAAGGATCTGTAGTTAGAAACTATTCTGTTGCATCATGGCAAGACGGTACAAATAGGTTTGAACTTATAATTACTAACCTTGAAGGAGGAGCAATGTCAGATTACTTATTTAAGGAAGCCAAGATAGGAGATGAATTTATTTATAGAGGTCCAATGGGAGTATTTACTCTACCAGATAATCTTATGGAAAGAGACATTTATATGGTTTCAACTGGTTCTGGTATAAGTCCTTTTAGGTCTATGATAAATGATATTTTTATAAATAAAAAAGAGTTTAAGAACATTAAGTTATTCTTTGGTACTAGAAAAGAAAAAGATATAGTATATAGAGACGAATTAGAATTTATTCAGGAAAACTTACCTGGATTTGAATATATTCCAACTCTAAGTCAAGAAAGTATTCCTGGTATAGCTGAAGGATATGTACATAAACATTACTTAGATCTTATTGATAAATCAGAAGATAAACCTCTTGTATATTATTGCGGTTGGGATAGAATGATAAGAGAAGGTAGAGATCATTTAGCCAAGAGAGGATTTGAAATGTCAAAAGATATCAGAGTTGAAATATTCGGATAGTAAACATTATACATTAGACGGTAATATTGTAATAAATAACAGAACTCAGAAGTTATTTGTTCATTGGAGAGTAGATGGAGATCACTTTCATAAACCTTTTGATAAGTTAGAACTTACTTTTCACGAAAAAGAATTAAAAGACTATCTAGATTTTTTAACCGATAAGTATGTTAACACATCTAAGTTATTCTATTGGATAGAATATGCTGAGGTTTATAATCTAGATGATATTAATAATCCTTTATTTCCTCATTTAAAATTTCTTAAAGAGTATTTTCAAAGTAAAAACTTATTTGATAGATTTTATATACTAACTGAAAATCTTTACAATAACTATACTGAGTTTAAGACTATTAGAACTACTCAATGGCTAGGATTTCATAATTCAGATATGGTTTATTTACCTTCTAATCTTAGAAGATATAGCAAAACTTTTTTATACTTAAATAGAAAGCATAGAATTCATAGAGAAAAATTATTCTACTCTCTAAAAGATAAAGGATTATTAGAGGATTGTCTTTATAGCTACCGTTCTTTTGATAATGAACAGATATCAGATAGAAAGAAAGTTGATATTGAAAATAATAAAGAGGTTGTATCTATAACGGGACATCATATGAACTTCTCAGATGTAAATATTCTTGCCAGGACTGCTTTCTGTCACTTAGTTACGGAGACAGTTTTTTATGATGAAAAGTACTATGGTGATATTTGTTTTATTACTGAAAAAGTAGATAAACCTATCAATTACGGTTCTCCTTTTATTATAGTAAGCACAGCAGGATACTTAAAAGAACTAAAAAAGTTTGGCTTTAAAACATTTTCACAATGGTGGGATGAATCTTATGACGAAGAAACTGATAGTGATAGAAGACTCCAAAAAATAATTAAGTTAGTAGAAGAAATATCTAATTGGAGTTGGGATAAAAAGTATAAGGTATACGAAGAAATGATACCTACTCTAATACATAATCAAAGAGTTAGAACGGCTATTGTAGATTACAAAATCTATAACCCAGCAGTCTCTGACGAAGTTCTTACCATGAATAGATGGACTTATTATGATGATTTAATCTATTTTCTTAATAAAGTTTTCCTTCCTTCTTTGGGTTAACTGAAATATTTTTCGTATCTTTATATAAATTATGTCATACTATGAGTGATAGAGAAATTATGAACGCTAAAAATCCTCCTTCAGCTAAACAGATATTAGAGAAGGAGTACCCAACAATTTATAATGCATATAAAGAGATAGCTGATGAACAGTTTGAACTGTTTGCTAAGAAGCATCTAGATTACGGCATGGGTAATGTATCAGCTGGTACGCAGTTAGTTAATCAAGAAGAAACTGAATTTGCTATGACTGGTTTATGGTATAGACTATCTGATAAAATCAACAGATGGAAGAATATGATACTTACCGGAAGGAAAGCTCAGAATGAAACTCTAATAGATACTTTCCAAGATATAACTAACTACGGAATAATAAGTCAGATAGTTTTCAAAGGTAAGTGGAAAGATAAATGATGTGGGCAAGAAAATCATCATGTGCAGTCAATGCAATGAAGAGTTTGAAAATGGTTACGATTACAGAATGCATTGGGAAGAGAAGCATTTTTACCCGTACGTAATAAAAAATGGATTCGATCACGAACAAGCACAAATAGATAGAATAAGAGATTATGGCGAAGAAGCTAAAAGGAATGGTTAAGAAAGTTTGGGAGAGTAAAATCAAACAATCACCATCTAAGAATAAACATATTTCATACAGTTCGTTAAGTACATATAATAAATGTCCTAAACTTTGGGAGTTAATGTACTTAAGAAATGAAGTTCCTTTTACTCAGAATATCTATACTTGCTTCGGTACCGCAATGCATGAGACTATGCAAGAATGGCTTACAGTAATGTACCATGATAAAGTAAAAGCTGCTAATGAAATAGATTTACATAAGTTACTTTACGCTAATATGGTTAAATCATATAGAATGGGTAAAGCTATGATGAATGGAGATCATTTTTCTACCCAAGATCAATTAACTCAATTCTGGATAGATGGTAAACATATTTTAGATTACCTTAAAAAGAAAAGAGGTGCTTACTTTACTTCTAAAACTATGATGCTTGCAGGAGTAGAGACTTTACTATATCAAGAAATTAAACCTGGTGTTATGTTTAAAGGATTAGTTGATCTAGTATTTTATCATCCTAATACTGATAGATGGACTATAATGGATATCAAAACTTCTACCTCAGGTTGGAGAGATAATCAGAAAAAGAATCCTAACTTAACTGCTCAAGTTATTTTGTATAGAGAGTTTTTTGCTAAACAGTTTGGAATAGATAAAGATAAAATAGAAGTAGAGTTCTTTATAGTTAAGAGAAGAGTACCTAAAGATGCTGAGTTTGCTATCATGCAAAGAAGAGTTCAACAATTTAAACCGTCTTCTGGCCCTAGAAAAACTAAAGCAGTTGTAGAGTCTATGAACAAATTTATCAATGATGTTATAGGTGATAATGGAGAATATATTGATAAGGACTATAAATGCAAGAATGCTTTAGGAAAATGTGAGCATTGCAAAGACGTTTTGGTTTTATAGCCTATTTATATATAAATATATAAGTATATATAGTTATGATTAAAGATAAAAAACTAACCTCGGTAAAAATTACCCAACCCCTTTTCGATAAATTTAAAATGGCCTGCTTGGAAGATAACTTTTCTTTTAAAAAGCTTGCAGATCGAGCAATTTATTTGTATCTTACTGATAAGGACTTTAAAGAATTAGTTCACAAAATCAACAACGTTAAAATTAAATAATGACAGAAGGTTATATTCCAAAAGCAGATAGAAAAAATATTCTGCTACTATGTGATGATATTAGAATGCATTCTGGTATTGCTACTATGGGTAGAGAAATAGTTCTAGGTACTGCTAATCAATTCAATTGGTATAATTTAGGAGCAGCTCTTAAGCACCCTGACCATGGTAAAGTATTTGATCTATCAGCAGATATAAATACTAAATTAGGAATAGATGATGCATCTGTATTTGTTAGACCTAATAATGGATATGGAGATCCTGGTATGATTAGACAGTTAATTAAAGATACTAATGCAGATGCTATTTTTATCTTTACTGATCCTAGATACTGGATATGGTTATTTGAGATAGAAAGAGAAGTTAGAAGTAAAATTCCTATTTTCTATCTTAACATATGGGACGATTATCCTGCTCCGTATTACAACAAAACATATTATAACTCAGTTTATGCTTTGATGGCTATTTCTAAACAAACCAAAAATATCAATGAGATAGTATTAGGTAAAGATGCTTCATCAAAGGTTATTGAATATGTTCCTCATGGAATAGATGAAGGTGTATTTCATCCTATAGCAGAAAAAGAAAGGTTAGATGAATTTAAAAAGAATATGTTTGGAGATAAAGATATAGATTTTGTAGTATTCTTTAACTCTAGAAACATACAGAGAAAGCATCCAGCTGATATTATTTTAGCCTATCAAAATTTCTGTGATATGATAGGTAAAGAGAAAGCTAAGAAGAGTGCCTTAATACTACATACTTCTATATCAGACCAACACGGTACTGACTTAAGAGCAGTTAAAGAAGCACTAACTGATCCTGAATATGTAAATATTTATTTCTCAGGTGATAAATTATCTCCTCAACAGATGAACCTTTTATATAACATAGCAGATGTTACTACGTTAATGTCTTCTAATGAAGGATGGGGGTTAGCATTAACAGAATCAATGATGGCAGGTACAATGATAGCAGCTAATGTTACAGGAGGAATGCAAGATCAAATGAGATTTGAAAATGAAAAAGGAGAGTGGATAGACTTCGATGCTGATTTTCCTTCGAACCATAGA
>Ga0228660_1000121_pt1 | contig 17764 bp, 15 predicted proteins | sample 74DmetaG_FD_183032 | JGI IMG/M metagenome (GOLD analysis project Ga0228660, IMG submission 183032) | Seawater microbial communities from Monterey Bay, California, United States - 74D | ecosystem: Environmental > Aquatic > Marine > Coastal | place: USA: California | collected 2016-11-11
GCCCAAAGGCCTTCTTTCTTGACTGTTGCTTTTTTTGTATTTTTCACGACTGTCTTTCCTTTACTACCTGCTTTCTTTTTCTTTGCTGCAGTAGCGGCTCTTTGACCTTTTGTTAAACTTTGTGCTTTTGCTTTTGGTAAACACCGATCGGGATTTTTCTTATTCTTAGAAGTTCCACAATCACCAGCTATATTACCAGAAGAAGAGATGCGTACCCACTTCTCTTTCTTAAACCAGTCTCTTAATGACTCTTTTACTATGCTGTTTATATTAGATGGAACCTTCATAGTCTATTTTAACTTTAAAAACTCTACAAATACTTTCATTACTAATCCTGCTAGTATTCCAAATATTATCCAAAGTGCTTTAGATACACTATCTTTCCATCTCTTAAGATCTTCTACCTCTATCATCTTAGAACTAAATTCTTTTTCTCCTGTTTCCATTTTTCTACGGAATTGAGAATTTTGATTTGTCTTTACTATAACTCCGTCTTCTGGGTTTAGTAATGTGTACTTTAAGTCCGATACATCTTCTTTTAAAGCTTTCATGTCCGATTGCATGGATTTTAACTCTCCATTCGGCATATGCTTTTTTATGTGAACTAATTCAGATAGTACTGATTCTAGTAGTTGTTTTTGTGTCATGTTATTTTAGATATATAGTGCTTTTAAGTATATCTAATAAATAGAGGTTAATTTAGCTTCTTTTTCAAGTAGTCTATATATTCATTAACTTTTTCGGTGACAATTGCTTTTTCTTTCTCCTTGCTACTGTTCCAGTTTTCAAGATCTCCTTGTTCAGTAACGTAGTCATTAGTTTGTTCTAATGTGTCTTTCAGCTGTGCTTCAATTTCATTTATGTAGTACTTCAAGTTTCCTTTTTTAGCATGCATTAAGTAATCTTCTAACATACCTTTATCTCTAAGTTCCGCTTGCCAATCTATTACACAGTCAAAACACATTTTATTTACCTTGTAAGCTTCTTTAGAAATATGTGATTTTATTGCTTTACCGCATTTAGGGCAAGTTAATGGTACTTGTATTGCTTGTTTAGCAGCATCTAATTTAGTAACGTTCTGTTTTAAGCCGTTCTTTATAGTCCATTTTTTACCTGATTCTTCCCAGATATCTCCTTCTTTGTACTTTTTATAAACTTTTTTATAACCTGATTGAAGTTTAGTTTTTCCTGTATAATCTTTTTTTATAATATTACGCATTCTCTCTACATCTGAATGCTTAAATTCTTTTTTAAGATTATTACTCATACCCTAATTCTTTTAGTCCGTTAATTGCTTCTGTTATATCTCCACCTTTCACTCTGAATGCTATTCCTCCTTTTGCTCTCCATTCTTCTATATTAGATTTTTTATCATCAATAAGTATTGCGTTAGGGTTAGCGTAGTTTTGTTTATTTGCTGAGTATGCAAATATTACTTTCGGTTTTGGTGTAAGGTTGTTTTTAGTCCAAAGATTTTTTCCTAATCTAGATGTATTATCTCTAGATGGTGATGTTAATAGTGATGGGTTATATTTAGATATAAAACTCCATAACTCTTTACCTCTTGGCATCCAGTCCATACCTACCCAGAATGCTACTCCTACTGTTTGATCTATAAATTTCCAGAATTCAGACATTCCGAATATTGCTTCAAAATCTTTGGGTTTAACTACCTTCTTTATATCTTTTAAAGGGTAGTACTTAGGTCCTACTTCATTTAACTTTTCATGAAATCTACTTTCAAAATCTGTCAAAACTCCGTCCATATCACAGTAAATTTGATATTTAGAGGTTTTCTCTTCAACAGTCGGTGGATGTGCTTCTAATAAGTCTACTATACTTGTATTCATAACCTTTTTAGTTTATATTACTATACCTTAATATACGAAAATTTATGTTATAAAACAACTTTTTTAGTGTTTATTTTTTAAACCATCTTCCCAATTTCTAAACGTTATATTACCTAATAGGTAAGCTTCTTTTTCTAATTCTAATAAGTCGCTATCTGCGTTTGTATCTTGAGTTTGTATATTATGTAAAGTTCCTTTTATATTTTGCATGTGATGAATCATTTCATGTGAGTATGATCTAACAATATCTTTGTCATGTCTACCAAGTGTGTAGAGTACAATCTTTTTATTATTTGGATCATAGTAGGCTGTTCTACCAAAGAAGTTAGCAGCATTTGCTTCGTCTTTTTGTATTGCAACCTCCGGTAGCGGCATAATTTCCATTCCTTCATCAATCATATATTCAGTCAAAGATGTTATATAATCTTTTAATTCTAGTTTCTTACCTGCTTCTTCATTTAACTTTGGAAAACCTACTGTAATACTGTCTCTTTTATGTTCTATAATAGCTGTGTTAGGAATTAATCTGGATAAGTATCTATACAAATTATCTATATTTGTATTACTTTTGATTGCTTTATCTTCTACTACGATAGTTTCTTTGGGAGAAAAGTAATTTTCCATAAAACCTTCTATATTAGAACTTAAGATTTCTGCTACAATTTTATCTTTTAAGTCTGTAAGTATTTGTAGTATTTCTTCTCTAGATAAATCTTCAGGGAAAAAATCTGTTATTTTATCTAAGTTTCCTGATAATATAGAATTTCTAAAGTCTGTTGCTCTAGTGGTTGAATCAGGTGCTGCTGCTAGTGCTAATCCCTGTACATTAGGAGCATTCTTATATGTAGTTACTCTTCTTAAATCTACAAAGTCTTTATCTCCTCTAATACCTGTTACCGATACAAATTCTTCTTCAGGATTCGCTTGTGCGTAATCTTTAGCAGCAAACATTGGATTCTTTCCTCCATCTAGTATTTCTACATTACCTAAGTATTTAGAGTATATATTCCATATAGATATAGACTCTTCTTTAGATATACCATTTCTTTCTCCAGCTCCAACAAAAACTATAACTTTATCAATTTTAGGTTTACTGTCGCTTGTTCCTTTAAGTAAATTAGCTCCTGTTTCTTTGTAATTATTTTTATCATATATAGAACCGTTATATGAATTATCTAATAATGATTTAACTACATTAAAATGTCCTCTATGAGGTGGTTTATATGCTCCTGGGTATAATGCTATCATGCTAAAAATGCTTGTACTTTAGAATCTATATCTCCTACTTCGGAGTGTTTTAGTTTTTCTTGAAAAGTTGGATTGTATATCATATCCAGAATATTATCTAAGACTGCGTCTGCATCTTGCCTTCTTTTTAGAGATGAATCTTTATATTTTTTTACTGCATCTCTAAGTTTATCTTGCCCTGGTCCAACTCCGTTCTTCCTAAATGCTTTTAAAAAAGCGCTTTTGATTGCTTTATCTTCTGATCTATTATCTTTATCCCATGTTACGCTTCCAACGTGTTTAGTAAACTCTGTTTCTTCTTCCTTACTCATCTCTACCGGTTTAAAGAACGATGATCCTCCTATATTATTTTTTTCATTATAGTCCTTTAAAAATTCTTTTACCCCACTAAGTCCTTTCTGTGCTGCTTTATTAAACCCTTCGATTTCTTTATTAAATTTACCTCCTCTATCTGATACAAAGATTGATAAGTTACCTTTTAATTTTTGATTATACTCTTCTATCTTCTGGTAAATATTCCTCCATGTTGAAAAAACTGCATCCGCTGGGATATTTCTTTCTCTTCCTTGAAAATTAGCGATATAAGAAATCATAGGGTGTGCGTAGACCATAACCATGTATACGTCGTAACCTATACCTAGCATAGTTTCTAATTGCTTTTCAAACCTTTTACCAGAAGCAGTAGTATCCCATACTAAACTAGTTCTTTTGTCTGCTGCTGCTGCTACGTCTTTGGCTACTTGGTTGGCTGCTGGTCCTAGTTTGTTGTAATACGGGTGGTCTTTGTCCTCCACGTACTTGTCCGGGTTGAATTGTTCTAGGCTGTCTAGTCCTAACTGGTTGAGTAGGTATGTTTTGCCTGACCCTGCTCCTCCTGCCATTATTACTGCTTTCGGGGCGGACGAATCCTCTAGGATTATTGTTGATAGTTTTATCATTTCTACTGTTATTTATTCTTCGCTTCTTTACTTTTACTATTTGAGTTGTTGATGTTCTTTGGTTGACCCTTCTACTTGAAGTGTTTATGTTAGAACTTCTACGTCCATTAATATACGCTGTTCTACCTCTTCTATTATAATTAGGATAATAGTTCCAATTGTTCCACCCATAGTAGTTATTCCAACCGTAGTTATTCCAACCGTAGTGATTGTATCCCCATCTATCATATCCAAAAGGTGACCATCTGTGAGGGGTTATACCCCATGCCCAATCATTCCACATTTGAGTTCTATTCCAATATGGATTATATCTAAATCCGTAATATGGATTGTATCTATTATACCTGTTACCTAGTATACGATTATTCCAGTCAAATGATATAGGTTGACTAAGAGCGTATTGAGCAAAATCAAATCTAAAGTTAAAATCTGTTCTAAGTAGACGTTGAAGTTCAAATTCATTATTTATTACTACTATTTCTGCATCTGATCCTTCTATGCTGTAGATAGGATCGTGATTTAAAGTGCTTACTTGTAAACTAGCACATCCTGTTAATGTTAATGTTAGTAGTAAAAATAATAATTTCTTCATATACTATAGTTTTAAAGTTGTAGGGTAGCTATTATAAATAGGTTCCGTATTGGGGTTCTCTAATGAATATAGCTTATATATCATTTTAAACAGTTCAAAGTTCTCTTCTATTTCATCTATCTGTAATACTTTCCATCCTTTTCCTTGTATTACGTTTTTTTGTTTTGATGGACCTCTAGAGTGAGCTTTTAACCATATGATACCTGTACGTTCTATTTTTATGCCTTTAGCTTCTTCTAATCCTTTTGCGTAAGCTGAAAGTTGTAAGTCGAAAGACTTATGAACTGAGTTAGATGTTTTAATATCTAGTAACCATATTTGTCCGTGCATTTTTACAACTAGATCTGCTGTTCCTGCATACTTATGTTCGTCTGACCATACAAAATCTTCGGCAGATATTAATTCCGGCTTATGTGTCCTCCAGAAGTCAGCAAATTTTAATATCATTTCCCAAACTATTTGAGAGTACTTAGCATTACCATAATCATCCATCCAGGTAACTTCTTTACCTAGTACTAACTGTTCACATGCTTCATGTACTTGAGTTCCTTGCTTTCCAGCTCGTCTCATAATAAGATCGGCGTTATGCCCAACGTCTTTAAGCCAAGACTCAAAAAACTTGTTTTTGGGCATATACTGAAGTATAGTTGTTACGGACGGGTAATATACTCCTTCGCCTCTCTTATAAACTCTTCTATCTAAGAAATTAATCTGCTTTAGTTGCGGGTTAAAATCTAATCTCTTCTTTTCATTCTGTTCAAGAATGTTCATTCCTTGCTTTATCATAAATTTAATTTTTGCAACATTATCTTAGAAAAGTCTAATTCTATTGCGTTTTGTACTAACTTTGTAAAGTCCTGAAATCCCATTTCTGAAGGATCTTTACCTGGTAGTTCGATTAAGAAAACTCTAAATCCTGCTGCTATGAATTTTTCAGCCATTTTTAAAGCTGCATCTTGAGCGTCTAAATCTAGAGCTATATAGATGTCTGTTAATTTACTTGTTAATATTTTTCTCCAAAGTTCATTGGATATACTCTTACCTAAGATAGGTATAGCATTTCTTCTTATTGCTATAGCGTCAAATACTCCTTCACATAGTATAATAGGACAATCCCAGTTTATTAAGTTCTCATAAAATATTATGTCTTTGGAAGATTCCGGGTTTTTGTACTTAAAATAGTTGCCGTCAAAACTTCTTCCAACAAAATAATTGAGCCTGTTGGATCCAGAATAACTCGGCAAAATAACTCTTCCTCCATATTCTCCACTTGTGCAGTATCCAATACCATATTTAATAAAATCATTGTCGGTAAGGCCTCTGTCATATAGGTATTTTTTAACTAAATTTGCTACGACTGATGTGTTGGTTGCTTCATCTAATCTTTGATACTCTTTAGGGAGTTCAACTATTGATGTACCTGTATATTCTATTTCTGAACCTTTAGGTAAATACTTCAGTATAAGTGCAGCTTGATCTTTAGGTGTATTAAGTTGTTTGAGTAGTGAACGGATAGTGCGACCTTTTGTCTGACATACCCAGCATTCCCAGGGGTTATGTCCTTTTTCATTAGTAGCCATGTTTATTTCTAATTTAGGCTTACGGTGATTGCAAAAGGGGCAATGGAAAGCATGATTTGCTCTCGCTCTCTTATGAGATTTACCTAGTAAATTCTCTATTGATCCTAGTAAAAAAGTATAATCCATTTAGTTGTCCGTAACTATTATCTTATAATATAAGAAAAATAATTCTAAATATCAACTAATTTTAAATGATTTTTTTGATTTACCATAACATTTGATGGTCTGATATCTAATTCTTCTGGGTCTATGCCTATTCTTTTAGATTCTCTTTCAAGTGCTTCGACCCACTCTTCAGGTATTTCTCCTCTATATTCTCCTAGAACCTCCATTTGTATAATCCCTAGTTTAGGATTTATTACTTCTACATCGTATATTTTTGCAAAGTTATTTGTCTTCTTACCTTTTAGTATAGCTGCATGTTCTAGTTCTACTTCATCTGTTGTAGCTTTGTAAACTCTTCCGTTAAGTAGGTAAGCTGATCCGTAATCTCCTGAGCCTAAATATTTAGCGCCTTTGTCTCTTAATTGATCTGTTACTTTTTCAAATGCTGGATCGTAGTATAGTATTTCACCAAGTATTACTCTTGATAGTTTCATTATTTTTAACTTTCTTTTTGATTAAAGTGGAACTTTACACTTGGAAAATATTCTCGTTCTCCGGGATCATTTTCATAGTAGTTACTGTCCTGTGTAATTTCCAAACCTTTGCTTTTTATAAAGCTTATTATTTTGTTCCAATCACTTTGTTCAAATTCATCTTTAACTCTAAAAGTAACCTTACCGTATGCTTTTCCTTTTAATGGATCATTATCTTCTCTGCCGCCGGCATAATCTCCCATACTTACATAAGGGCTTCCTCCAAAATTTGTATCTAATTCTTTAGCCAGTAAATCTGATTCTTTATCGTATTTGTTAAAATCAATTTCTAAGAGTAAGTCTGTTAGTTTCATAGTTTGTAAATTTTTACTTTAAGATCCCCTGTTCCTTTAATTAATCGGTGATAAGTCTCTTTAGGTATAAATAGTTTATTTTCTGATAATCTTTGAGGTATTTTATTGTCAAATTGAAATTGCCAATCAGTAGGGTGAGTTGATTCTACTATTCTATCTTCCTTATCTCTATGCCAAACATATTCAAATGAATCGGTATCACAGGAGAATTCTCGTACTAAGTAACCTTCCGTATTATATTCTGTATATGGGTTATCCATTATTGTACTTTATTCTACCAGTACCCAGAGAAGTTCTTTGCTCCTCCTAATGATTTCCAATACCGTCCTACATTACAAGCCCAGTAACCTGGTTTTGTTTTATCTTTTTTAGTAGCGCATTTATGTCTTGCAGCAAAAGAAGCTCTTGCTCCTGGTTCTTTTATTTTAACGCTTAATCCTGTTGTTCCTCCAAAAGACACTTTAACAACATTTCCTTTTTTATTTTTAGTGTAGACAAAGAACTTTTTAGAACCTCCTCTTTTAGGTTTATTTAAAGGTACATCTTTACCTTTGTATTTAGCTTCATTTAGTATTTTTAATGCAACATTAGATGGCTCATAAGACCAGTTTTTCTTATCGCTACTCTGTGTTAGAATTATATCTTCACCTTCTGGTGTTGATATTGTATATTTTCCAGTTCCTGTATTTTTACCAATATAACCTTTAGGCATCTTTGGAATTAAATTCATTAACTTATCATCAGATATTTTATTAGCTTCATTTATCATAGGTAAATCTAAAGGTACTTTTGTTCCTTCAAATAATCCATATAGACCAATATCTGTTGTTTCTATTAACTTTAAGTCTTCTTCGTTAAGTTGAATTTTACCGTCTCTATGAGCATCTCTTGCTTCAGCAAATAATTGTATAAAGCTATCGCTAGAGTATCGGTAGACATTCTCATGTAAGGTGAGGTTATTGTCTACATGGTACCCTAAAGAAGGGAGCCCTAATAAATCTTTTATCTGTATCATAATTTACTTTTTATTTCTTTCTTGCCAGTCTAGGGAGATTTTATCTTTTTCTATTGGACCTCCTTTTGCCCATGTTCTACAGCTTCTTGCAGAATGACATTTAAAATGATGCATCCAACAGTAACCTAATTTTCCGTCTTCATCAGACGTTACACCTGGCATACATTCTTCCATTCTAGGAGATATATCAAATGCAACACAATTGCTACAGTTAGTTCCTTTTGCTGCTTCTTCTGTAGTGTTCCAGTACTTTGCTATATCCTTCCAGTATGAACCTGGTTCACTTACATTCAGTGGACCGTACTGTATATGAGTTGCTTTTATTGAAGCATCTCTATTTTTCGTGTTGAGTATTAAATCCTGAGTTGCTGCAGGGCAGGATTCATTATTCTCTTTAAGTAGAATATCTCTTAGTTTCATACGTCAAAGTCTTTTCTATAGAACTTACCGAGTACATTGTCGTTAATATAGCTATCCTTGTTCTCTAGTACTTCATTTATAAATAGGTATTTACATTCAAAATACGTTAGAAGCTTTTTATTAGGTACGTAACATAGTATTGAACGTTTAAAATCTGTTGGTGTACCTTCTTTCACATATTTTAGAATATCTTTGTGTGAACCGTAATACGTCTTCCAATCTGACTCTGTTATTATTTTTTGCTTTAAAGGTGTTCTTCCTCCTATTCCTTTTGCTTTTCTTTCTTCTCTTAAAGCTTCTAATGCTCTTTTACCTAATCTCTTGTTACGTTCGAAGTATAGAACTTTTTTTCCTATATACTTTTTATTCGTAGGAATGTGAAAAGTTTCATATATAAAACCGTACGTACCTTCCGGCATATCTGATATCTCTGTGATTGTTTGACCTTTATTGGTCCATTCTGATTGTGTAACCATGTTTGTTTAATTTACGAAATTAAATTTAATTAACCAACTATATAAAGCTCTAACTAGATTAATCGAAACCTCTATCATCTGAATCTTTCTCAATATCAGATATCTCCTTAGCATTGTGTACTAAGAAATTTGATGCAAAGTAGTTATCTACCTCTTCAACATCTAAATCACCTGTTTGAACTTCACCGGGTATTTTTTCTCTAGTTTCTATATTGATTAATTCCATATTAAAGTTAAAGAGTTTGTCTCCTACTACTACTTCTTCTATGTACCTAAAGGAGATAGTGTTATCTCTTTTAATTAATACTGGGTGTTCGTTTGTTATCTTTAATGTGTTATTTATACTATAGTGGTTTCCATTTGATCTTAATCGGTTTGCTGTTACGGTTGATACAGTCTTTTCACCAAATACTCTGTAGTGTGTGTACCATTCGGTCCAGTCTTCCTGTGCTCCTAATCCTTCTATGTTAAAAGAGACTACCCTATCCCCTACTACTACATCTTCGATTGGTTTTTGAGTTCCGTCTGCCATTTCTATTAAAGTACCATACACTAAACATCCTAAATCAGTCCCATCATCATCATCATCAACAGATCCTCCTGATTTACCGCGTAAATCATCAAAGCCTATTTCTCCGGAAGTTCTCTGTGCTAATGTTCGTATATCACTATCGTTTAAGCTACACTGTGTGTTAGAAGTCCCTCCTGCTTCTACATGTATAGCATTTATAGTTATTGCTCCTGTTGATGATAATGCCATAGCTTTTTAGTTCTTAGTTTCAAGCTTTTTTTCAAGTTCAATTACTTTTGCTGATAGTTCTTTTATTGCTTCTGTTAGTACCGCTACTGTTGCTGCGTAATCTATAGTTTTAGTATCTTTATATTCTTCTGTAATAATTTCAGATGAAGATACTAATTCTGGTATATGTTTTTCAAAGTCCTGAGCTATAAAACCTATTGAGCTTCCTAAATCTTTATTATTCCAATCAAAAGAAACTCCTTGAAGTTTTAGTACCTTATCTAGAGCACCTTTAAGTGGTTTAACATTGTGCTTTAATCTCTTATCAGATGCATTCCCTGTGGTAAATGCTGTTATGTTATTTGCTGCTGCTATTCTATACGCATATATATCCTTATATCTATATGTTGTAGAGCCTATATCAAAACCTGTGGTAGTACTTGTGCTTGTAGTGTTCGGTCTAATTGCATCGGTTGCTAAGGTACCTCCTTTAGTCTGTAGTATTACTGATGCAGCAGTTGCATTACTATCTAGCCTTTCTGCTCTTACGTACTTATCAGCATCAGATACAATCTGTAGCCCTCCTGCTTTTAGTTCTACAAAATTACTTGGTACTGCTAATCCTAACTGTGTATCAAATCCAGTTACACTGGTAAATGTAGCTGCTTGATTTGCGCCGACAGTATGTTTTCTTTCAGTATATGTTACAGAGTTCGAGTTCGACACTGTGACAGATCTTCCTGAACCGGTTATTACCTTCCATTTATACCTAAAGTGTATAGTTCCTGCTTCTGATACGTTTATTATCTTTTCAGCGTTAGTAACTGCAGAATTAGATGTTGTAGATGCACTAGAACCAGCAAATGTAGCATCTACCCAAGTATAACCGTAACTAGGGTTATGGTGTATTATACTGTTTGCAATGTAGTTAAATTTATCTGGTATTTCATATGAGTGTACCTCTAATTCTTCTTTTACTAACTCTCTCTTATCAACAGTCTTAAGTTCTACTCCATTTCCTGTGTCAATATAGATTTGTGTTATTCCTGTGTCTATTTTCTCTGTCGGTATAATATGTCCTCCGTCGGTCCAGAAGTTATGGTTATAAGTTACTCTGATATTCTTACCTCCTGCTTCTACGAGCCAGTGCTCGTTAACTGTTCTTGTATTTATACCGGCTGGTGTTACTCCTATAAATTTAGAAGTTTCTTCATCCCAGACTTTCAGTTTATCTTGTCTGTTTATATTTTTTGCAAGTTTAGTTGAACCGTCTATAAGTGTTACTAAAGCGTTAGAATCTACAGAAGTGAAATCAAATTCAAACTGCTCCGGGGTATTTGAGGAGTTAGTTCCAGAAGATATTTTATATGTAAATGATGAAGTTCTTCCTATCGCAGTAGATGATCCTAGTAGAGTAGACCCTATTTCGTCATTCCCACTGTTGAATGCACATAAGTATAATTCTGTTATGGTAACTGCTGCTGTTGGTCTAATAAATCCGTGTTTCTGGGATGATGTTGATGGTACGTAGTTAGGGTCTGCAACTGATACTGTTGGTGTTGTATGTGTACCTACTTTTGCTGTAAATGCTGGTATATTTAAAGTGACTGTATAATCTCCTGCTGATGTTGCATTAAATGTATCTGCGTCTTTAGGTCCTAGTATACTCCCTGATGCTACTCCAAAATATTGCTTTGCTCTGAAAGCTGTATTGTCGGTAGAAAAGAGGAAGGGTATAGAACCTGTTGATGCAAAAGAAGACCAATAGTTACCTGTGGAACCTATAGCATCTATATTAACATTTACTGCCCCTCCAGCAGTACTAGTCAGATCTCCTAAGGGAGAGATGATAACTTTTTTATCGGCACCTACATACATCTGTATTTCAGGTATATTTGGTTCAAATACTATTTCACCATCTTCATCTCTTAATGCGTTGGTACTTTCATCAATTACCCAATCTCCAATTCTACCAGATGTTGCTGTGATTTCTCCTGATATTGATGCATCTGATGCTGTCATGTACCCTTCTGCAGATACCGAGAATAACGGTAGTTCTTGGGTTGGGATGGATAGTGACCCTCCTTCAAGAGTACCTCCTGTAATAACCCCACCTTCTATGTTTGTACCTCTAATTAAACTACCCGTTACACCGGCAGCTGTTACTATTCCCTTGAATGATGCCGATCCTTCGTTATTAATAAAAAATTCTTTAGCATGTATACTACCTGCTGAATGTAGAGTTAATCCAGATTCTGCAAAGCCGTTTGTTACTGTTTTAGTTCCTGAGAATATAGCGTCTTGGTCTATGGTCCATCCTCCTGCTGACCCTGATGTTATATCTTCTGTTGCTGTGTATGTAACTTCTATTTCTCTTAATGTAGCTCCATCAGTACTTGTTGAGAAGATTTTTATAGTATTACTTCCTTGATTTACTTTAATGTTATCGAAGTAGGTATTTAAAGTATTATCTGCTCCTCCTACATCTGTTCTACTTAACCTTGTGCGTAGTTGTCTACCGTTTACTGTTGCTTGTACACCTGAGTAGTTAGGTTCTCTTTTAATTGATGGTTCAAATACATAAGCATCAAAACGTCCTGAGTTTTCAGAGAGTACCATTCTTACTGGAAGAGTATCATCACCTTTTGGTGCAGCGATTTCATGGTAAGTCCAAACATCTGTTAATGTTATAGCTTTGTCAGCAAAGACTCTATAATCATTTCCGAGTCGTTGTCCACGCATTTTCATTGTACCGGTCCCTTTAAACCACCCTGATATTAGGAATGATTCTCTTTCAGTATTTGAGGTTATACCGTTTGATGCTACGTATTGACCTGCGACGGTTGTCTGTATCCTAGTAGCTCTGGTTCCTTCTTTTTTATCTTCTTGATCTAAAGTAAGTGTTGGATATGAAGTACTTGTTGAAGGTCTACCTTTAAACCATCCATTTCCGTGTTCTATAACCTGGGTTGCTAATGTTTCTGCTCCTGTAAAAATCCCTGCTGCTTCTGCGTCTGCAATTACTAATTTTAACTTAGCAGTTCCTTCTTTATCAGATTCAAAATCGTATTCAAGAATATCATTTGTAGGTGTATTTGGAGCAATTCCTTGTGATCCTGTAAAGTAAAATAGTTCTGAGGTTACTACATTTTCATTAAGTGTATTAGCCTCTGATAATGTAGTATTACCTACCTGTAATGAACCTCTAAATGCTGCTGTACCGTCCTTGTTAATATAGAAATTAGGTGAGTGGATAGATCCTTGGTAATTCATTACTATACCGCCATTAGCAGCGGTATACCCACTTTGATTTTGAGTAGTATTAGCAGTATTACCGGAGTTAATATTGTAGCTACTAATGTTCCATCCTGCTATTGTACCGTCAGTTGCTGCTGCTGTAGCTCGCATAGTTGCGGTTGTTATATTGTCAACGTTCCCTAAACCTATAGTATCTGCTGTGTTGCTTGAATTTAATGTATTAGCTGCGGTTAAATCTGTATTACCTATACTTACTGTTCCTGAAAAGTTAGCGTTACCGTCTATGATAGAAAATTCTTCACTTATTAAATCTCCTGTATCTAAATTAAATTGAGTTCCTGCTGCTGAATAAGTTCCTGATGTATAGTTGTAGTTGGTTGATTCTATCTTACCAGTTGTTACCATTTCTCCAGTTATAGAGGTAACTTGCATATAGTGTGCTTCTATTGCAGGGTCAGTCCTAAGTAAGAAATTGGTTAAATTCAATGATGCTGAAGGTATTACTCCTCCGTAGTTAGAGAATGTAGCACCGTTGGTTGGTGCTTGTATTCCGTACATATTAGCACTAACTAATCTTCCTCCTCTTGGGTTAGTGGCTATAAAACTTACTACTCCTCCTCCACTATTTGATGTATAAACATCGTTACTAAGAGTGAGTGTAGTCGATGACCCTTTTAGAGAAAATGGATGTACAATCGTTCCACCACCGGGTGACTTTTTTAACTGTGTAATTAATCTTCCAGAATCAGATGAAGTGTTTATACCTACGTTTGCATTTGCACTAATACCTGCTAAGATTGGGTGAGAAGCTGGTAATCCCTGATTAGCTGCTGAGTAGCCCATCATCCAACCTATACCAGTACCATTAGCAGTTGCTGCAATTGGCCATTCTGTATTATAAGATCCTGTATAATTCCCTACATTGGTATCATTACCTACTACTAGTACAGATTTACCTAAATCAAATAAGTTAAGTGCTAATTGTATTTCTGATCCATTTAATCCCCAATTTCTTTCATCAAATACGTATAAGTCATAATCATGTGAATCAAATCCGTCTATGTCTGCTGGGTTAGTGTTGTTGGAGGCGTAGCCGTTATCGTCGTAGTACCAAGTACTCTCATTACCGCCAGTGTATCCTAGTGATTCTGATATATATGTTAATGTGCCACTTGCTGTTGTTCCTGCACTACCGGTTGATACTAAAATTATATTGTAATCAGATTTATTCTTAGTAGAAGGAGTTGCAAAAGTATCTGGGTTTGTTACTTCAATATTTCCTTTTACATTTAATGTTGTTCCGTCCCAACTTAAGCTAGGTGCTGCTGATCCTCCTAATTTAAAAGTTCCTGCATCTAAATCTAATCGAGAACCATTTGCTGTTCCCCAATTGGTTGATTGTATTCCTCCTGTCTGTATACCGTTACCTGAAATCCTTGTTGACATCCCGAGAGTCTTTCCTCCCGACATTCTACTAAATAGTAGGTTATTTGTTGTACCGGAATTGTGTATTGCTGCTCCCGGCCTAACATATCTTTCAGTTATTGCATCATTATTTCCAGTCTGTGGATTCGTTACTACTTGTGAATCGTATGTTACGTACGGTGAAGTAAAGTCTCCATCTTTAAATATTTTGTATACAGCTCCAGTAGGTTTTAGCTGGATGCTAATTCTAAATAACGTAGGGGTATTAGTCGTCCATGCACTATATGCAAGGGCTCCTCTGGGCTTAGCATCTTCGTAAGCGTATATATTACCATTATAGAAGTAAATAGCGTGGCTAAGGTTGCCATAGCTAAATGTATTAGCACCCTCTTCAAATAACCCTATCATAGTTCTAGGGTTGTAATCAGATGTTACAATATCCCATTCAAATATACCTCCATCTTTTCTATCAAATAATGCTTTTGTATGAAAGCCTTCATCCCAGCTATTATTATTATTATTGAATTCATTTCCAAATACAGGTGATGCATAACTAGTAGTTGTTGTAATACTAGAGTCAAATAAGTTTGTATCTAAAGAACCGCTAAAGTTATATTCAAATGAAGGACCTACTCCTGGGTTACCTATTGATAGACTTTGACCGTTCCATACTAAGCCATCATCTCCAGAACCTGATAGCATAAACAGTCCAGATGATGACATGAAAGTTAAGAACTGAGTTCCGTCATGAAATCCAAATGCATCAAAGCTTGTATAGAGTCCTGCTGTTTCAGGAGGTGTTGGAAGAGAGGCGAGTGACATCTGTGCATCTGGTCCAAAGTTGTATGTAGCGGGGTTTACCATTGAGCTGGTTGCTGCAATGAGGGTTGCTATTGAACCTGTTGCTGCATCTGCAGTACTTTGAGCTGTGAGTATTGATCCTGTTATTGCGGTAACTGCTGTATCCGCATACGTCTGTAAAGAACCTGTTGCAGTATTTAGTGCTGCTGTAGCAGATGCTTCTGCTGCAGTTTGTGCTGCTGATGAAGATGATGATGCTTCAAGAGATGCACTAGTTGCTGCATCATTTGCTGCACTAGCGCTTGCAAATGCTGCTAAGAATAAATCTGCTGATGATGATTGTTCTGCTTCTAATTCTGCTTGTGATGCAAAATCACCAGGGTTAGTAACGTTTATTTCTCCACTAATTGTAAGTGCTTGAGTTGATGCATTCCATACTAGTTTATCTCCTAATGAAAAGTTACTTGATGAGTCTAAATAGAATCCAGTATCCGCATCACTATGAGTTCCTTCTCCATTGTATAATTTAGAATCTTCTAAAGTTATTCCTCCTATTTCTCCTGCTCTAGCAATTATTGTTCCATCAACTGTTAGTTCATCATTAGTCCATGCTAATCCGCTATTATTACTTCCTGTTAAAAAGAATTCTCCACTACCAGACATATATGTTTTCCAAGATCCTGAGTTATAGAATCCTAATCTGTCTGCGTTATAGTATAATCCGTAACCATCTCCAGGAGGTGTAGGATTATATGCAATTTTACCATCTACATCTACTGATCTTGATAATGCTGCGGATGCTGATAATGCTGCTTGTAGTGCTGCTTGGGAGGCGCCTTGGGCTGCTGCAATTGCTAAAGATGCTGATGCATTACTTTCTGCGGATGCTGACTCTTGTGCTTCTGTTAGTGCTGTACTTGCATCATCTACACTACCTGTTACATAGTCTTGAGTTGCTGCATTTCCTCCTAGTATGTTTACTTCTCCTGAAATGACTAGTGCTCCTCCGTCCCATTTTAAATAATTAGTTTCACTTCCTGTTAAGAAAAAGTTACCATTATTTGCCATGAATGTTTGGAAAGCACTTCCAGAGTAGTAACCCATTGCTGTAGGACCTGTGTATAGTCCTTCTAGGTTTGGATCTGTAGGTCTTACTATTCTACCAGTTGAGTCTGTAAATGTATTTAACGATGCTGTCCCAACAGAGTCTGTTATAAGTTGAGACTGATCGTATGTTGTATCTGAAGCTGCTACCCATTCGCTTGCACTGTAAATATGTATTGCATTTCCGTCATTTGAGTCAATCCACATATCACCGTCAAGTCTACTTTCAGTAGCAGGAGCATTATCTTGTCTAAATATAGAGTTTAGTCCTTCTTGAACTAATGAAAGTGATGCATTGGTTACTGCTTGATTTGCAAATGCTGCATTTGATGCTGATATTGATGCTGATAATGCTGTATCTAAGCTGTCTGTTTGTTGATCTGTATAATTTTCGGAAGCACTTAATGAAGCAGAATAAGCTGCATCTGCTGCTGCTATTCCACTGTCTGCTGCTGCTGCTGCGGATGCTGATGCGAATAACTCTGCTGCGGTTTGTGCTGCTTCTAGTGATGATGTTGTTGCTACGTTACCTGCTGTGACATTTATTTCTCCTGAAATTTTTAATGTTCCTCCATCCCAAGTTAAAGATTCTCCTTGATCACTTCCTGTTAAGTAGAAGTTTCCGTTATTAGCCATGTAGGTCTTCCATTCACTTTCGGAATAAAAACCTAATGCTTCATCTCCTAAGTACAATCCTGCTGATGCCGTATCCGGTGTTCTTACTATTCTACCAGATGAGTCTGTAAATATGTCTAAAGATACATTATCTATTGCTCCTGATATCTCGCTTAGTTGATTGTAGGTTTCATCTGGAGTTGTTGCCCATCCTGTTTCGTCTCCTGACCATATCTTTACAGCGTTTCCTTCGTCACTATCTATCCACATATCTCCTATAGTACCTGATGCGGTATAAGGTGCTTCTGCTTGTCTAAATATAGCCGATTTTCCAGCTAGTACTAAGTTTGCTGATTCTAACCCTGATTGTAGTGTAGCTGTTGATGAGCTAATTGATCCTGAGAGTGAAGCAGAGACTTGTGATATTATAGCTAAAGAAGCTGATTCTGCTACTGCTGCAGATGCTGATGCTGCATTTGTCGCATAATCTTGGGTTGCTGCGTTCCCTGATGTGATGTTTATTGCTCCTGCTATCTCTAATGTTCCGGTCGATGAATCCCATGCTAATTTATTACCTTCAGAACCTGTTAAGAAGAAATCTCCTTGGTTGTCCATATAGGTTTTCCATTCTCCATCTTTATAGAACCCTAAGTTCGTAGAAGCTAAATAAAGTCCTTCAGCTGATGCTGTTGGCGGTCTTACTGCTCTACCTGCACTATCCGTAAATATTTTTCCATCTAAAGTACTAGTA
>Ga0228660_1000170_pt1 | contig 14987 bp, 8 predicted proteins | sample 74DmetaG_FD_183032 | JGI IMG/M metagenome (GOLD analysis project Ga0228660, IMG submission 183032) | Seawater microbial communities from Monterey Bay, California, United States - 74D | ecosystem: Environmental > Aquatic > Marine > Coastal | place: USA: California | collected 2016-11-11
GGACTTGTGATTGGTATAGCAGTCAGTACTATCAATACTGTAGAGAAAATTCAATAACTAATAATCCAAAAGGACCTAATGAGGCCTTTAATCCCAATAATCCGTATGTAGATGAGCGTGTGATTAGAGGTGGTTCTTTTTTATGCAATGCCTCCTATTGTGCCAGTTACAGAGTATCTTCAAGAATGGCCACCGATCCTAGTACATCTTTAGAACATTTGGGTTTTAGAACGGTGATGGACTTAAAAACGGAATAGTTATAAATTAGTTCAATAACTTCGATAAAGTTCGAACTTTTAAAATTTTGGGTAACTAAATCGGAGAATTGATGCACTGGAATTGGTTCTCCTTTTTTAATATTTGAAATTTCCTTCAATAAAATCGGAATTGAGCCAAAAACAGCATTCACTTTTGGGGTTCGAACTCGGTCATTTGACTTGTCGTAACCCAATCCGGATGGAAACACTAAATTTTGAAGATTTTGTTTTTGTTTTAATATTATTTTAAGTGTGGCATTATTTGGGTTTTGGGAAAAATCTTTTGGGCTCATTCCATGGGCGTGCATTGTTAATTTGTCGGCCTAAACCTATAGGACGTATTTTAGCGGCTACAATTCTTTGATTCAAAATAATGGAAAGAGAGTCTTTAATAGCATTGTAAGAACTTAAATCAGCTAAATTTTTTAATTCTTCAGGATCGTTTTTATGATCGTACAATTCATACTCAGTACGTCCATTAAATTCCCATTGGTTGAGGCGATAACGAGTCGTTTGAATCCCATAACCTTGAGCTTTAATATTCCCTCTATCTACTTGTAGCTCAGTAAAAGCAGATGAGCGAATGGAGCTGTCTGGATTATCAAAAAATGGTGTCAAACTTAAACCACTGACAAATGATGGTGTTTTCATCTCGACCATATCCATAAGCGTTGGATAAATATCTACAAGCTCAACTGGTGCACCAACAGATTTTTTTGTTTTTTTAACGCCAGGTCCAGCAAATATTAAAGGAACACGAGTAGCATCTTGAAAGAGGGTTTGTTTTTGCCAATGCCCATGTTCGCCTAAATGATAGCCGTGATCAGATGTAAATACAACAATGGTGTTTTTGTCAAGCCCTGTTTCCTTAAGTTTATCCAAAACCCGACCAATTTGTGCATCCATAAAACTTGTTGTTGCGTAATAGGCATGTTTAATTGTCACTGATAAAGCTGGGTCTAAGTCTATTTGTTCTTTTCTGGCTCTGAGTGAAGCTGCGGCAGGCTTGGGGATCGTTTTAAGGTACTCATCTGATGTTTCTGTAACACTAAAATCATTGATATCATAAAGATCAAAATACTTTTTAGGGGCTACAAATGGCACATGTGGACGGTACAATCCGAAGGCCAAAAAGAAATTTTCTTTACTTTTTGCAAAGGTATCTAAAAAATCGATGGTTGCGGAAGCTCCGATACCGTCTGTTTGTTCTTCATCTGCACCATCAGACTCCAGCCAACTTAAAGTTGCCCCATCAAAATCTGGCTTTACCTTATTAAGTTTATATTCTTCAACCTTATCACGTCCATAAGGATTGACCGTCTGATCCCAAGTAAAAGAATCGTCATGGCCAGCGGTTCCAATATCTCTAGGATTGTGGTAATGGTAAATTTTACCCACTCTTATGGAATGGTAATTTTCCATTCTAAACTTTTGCCCTAGGGTAACAACATCGGGAATGGTCTGACGTACATACAACCTCAAAACCTTAGATTTTGTTTGGTCGGGATACATTCCGGTCATAAAAGAAACCCTAGAGGGACCACAAAGCGGATATTGAACATGGGCATTGTTAAATACAAGACCCTTTTGGGCTAATTTATCCAGATTAGGCGTAATGGCCAGCGGGTCGCCATAAGCCCCCAATGCACAATTAAGATCATCAGCAACAATAAACAATACATTTAGTTTTGAACTGGATTTAGACGGTTTTGATCCTGTGATTGAAAGGGCCAATAAAACCAAACATCCAAACTTTATAAATCGCATATTAATCAAATTAAATTATTCATTTCAAGATAGAAAAACTAATTCAATATCTCAGACTTTATTTTTTTAAAAATTTACAATGTTGATTATCCACTACAATAATATTTATCCCTGCTGGTAAATCGGAGAATTGATGCACAGGAATTGGTTCTCCTTTTTTTATGTTTGAGATTTCCTTCGTTAAAATTCATACACCGTGTTGAGAACAACTATGATAATTTTATACAAAACATAAATAAGCCTCCAGTATAATAACTGAAGGCTTATAATAATTTAAGGTAGGTGATTTATATTAGTTTTTTCTTAGTCACAATTATCAGAAATAATTGTAGTATCGGATACTAAGCTTAAAATAAATAGATCTCCTTCATGACAATCAGCAATTAACCATGTGTCCTGAAATTGTGTAGAATTCGAATTCAGACTCATTAAATATCCATTGACTGTGACATTTAAATCCCAAACCCCTGTGGTAGTGATGGTGTTTCCTTCAACCACTTCAAATGTGTAATCTGGATTAATAATGTAGGTGTAAATATCATTATTAACATTTACCCATGAGCAATTTGATAATAGAACTTCAACCTCTTCAATTGAACAATCTTCTAAACCTTCTTCGACACAATCTATTGAGTAAAGCTCAGCTTGAGGAGATACTATACTTTGCATTTCTAAACTTTCATCACATACAGTAACCACCCATTCGTCATTGTAGATAGGTGAGTTTGCTGCTAGGGTTATGTAAAAGGTCTCGTTTCCAGTATTTATAATAAATTCCCCAGATGTAAGAAGACTATCGTCGGACTGCACTTGGTATGTACCATCACTGAAAAAGTTATAGAGATATTGGTCATCGTCAACAAAATCAATTTGCCAAAAACAATTTATTAAAGCACTTAAAATGTCTTCCGGGAGGCAATCGACAACTCCAACATTATCATCGCCAATGCAATCTTCTATTATAGCTTCTAGCTCATCATAGTCATTAATTGTTACTATCGAATCATTTTCAATTATAATATCTAATGGAAGTACTAAATCAATGTGATAGGCACCGTATGTGGCATTAAATAGTTCTTCGCGAGAATTTACAGTTACAGGATCTCCTTCATCTAATATTATGGAAATAGGATACACAAATTCAAAACATTCTCCGTCACTAGATTCGTAGTCTATTTGGCATTCTTCACTAAAATCGTCCTCAGTGAAACCATCACATATCGCATAGCAGGCATTTGGATATGAAATTGTAAATAGTTCTCCATCTAAATCTGTAATATCAATACAAACAGGGTCATATTCTTCAGTACAAATACAATCCTCTACCTCGTCCTCAAAATCACAGTCTTCTAATAAACTTAAAAATTCATCTTCGCTATTTATAGTTTCTATTTCTAGAGCATTACTATTTTCATTGTAGGTCTCCACTTGGAAAGGAAACGCAATCCCATTTATAAATAAATTTTCTGTTGAAGCAAAATAAATGTCTATTAGTTCATCTAAACTATTTACTGTTACTGTAGTACCCGTATTAAATGAAAGATTGATTGGGTATACAAAATCGAAACAAAAATCAAAGACAATATTGCCAGCAGGATTTTCCGCTTCGTCTACATTTCCATTGTCATCATACTGTTGGTTAAGTCTACTTAAAGTTGTTACAATAGATTCACTTTCCTCGGTATTTTGTAGATTATCAATAATTACTTCTTCATTAGTACAAGACGTCAAAACTGTAAGTATCGTTAAAATACTAAAAATTAAAAGTTTAAATTTATTCATTTTTTTCATTTTTTATTTTAAAAATTATTGAGGTTAATCCTATTTAAGACAATTTCAAATATAAAAACCCTACTTTTTTCTTAAATTATTTTTTTCATAGTTTTGGTTTAAAATTAAAACCAATTTAATGTCCAGACACAATCACAATATATGTGATTCAAATTCTTTTGAGGCTATATATAATACCTATGCTAAAGAAATTAGACGGTTTCTTTTTTATAAAACTCAAGATATAGATAAATCTGAAGATATTTTACAGGATGTGTTTATAAAACTTTGGGAGAATTGCAACAAAGTAGATTCTAACAAAGTGAAGAGTTATATTTATAGTATTGCTAATAATATGTTTCTAAATGATATAAAGCATCAAAAAGTAGTACAAAATCATCGGAAACATAATGAGAATAAAAGCACTAATGAGTCCCCTGAATTTATTATGCTTGAAAAGGAGTTCATGGAAAAGTTAGAATCGACAATTGATAACTTGCCAGAAAAACAGCGCGAAGTATTTCTAATGAATAGAATTGAAAAAAAGAAATATAAGGAGATTGCTCTACTTTTAGATATTAGCGTAAAAGCTGTAGAAAAACGTATGCATCAAGCCTTGGTTGTCATGAGAAAAGAAATTGGTGATGTTTAACTAAAATTGTTAAGTAGGGTATTTATCTAGTTAGTTGTCCTAAATATAGAAATAAAATGAAAAACCAGAATTCACATATAAATGAAGAAACGTTTTTAGCCCAGTGGCTAGAGGGAAACCTCTCAGATACAGAATTAAAAAATCGTATTAGTGAGGCTGATTACAATGTTTATCTAAAGTTGCGAAAAGGTCTAAATACTTCGGATAAGTTAAATGCATCAACTCAACATTCGTTTAATAAGATTCAACAAAAGATTGCAAATAAAAAAACTCCAATTTTTAAGTTGTATCCTGTACGTTGGTCGATTGGTATTGCAGCTTCGATTGTTTTTCTGTTTGGGTTGTTTTCAGTTTTAGGGAACAATGATATTATTTATGAAACTAATTTTGGCGAAATAAAAACTATTACTCTTCTTGATGATTCTCAAGTAATTTTAAACTCTAAATCTACCATTGTTTTCAATGAAAATGATTGGAAAAAGAGCAGGCAACTAACCTTAGATGGTGAAGCTTATTTCAAGGTAGAAAAGGGAAACACATTTACTGTTAATACAAACAATGGTTCAGTCACAGTTTTAGGAACTCAGTTTAATGTAAATTCTAAAAACGATTTTTTTGATGTCGTTTGTTATGAAGGAAAAGTAAGCGTTAGTTCAGAGTCTTCGGAACATATTTTACTACCAACCCAACGCATTAGAAAACTAAATGATAATCCATCTGAATCTTCCGCTACTCAGCTCTCTAAGCCAACATGGATTGATGGAGAAAGTACATTCAAGAGCGTACCAATTAGATATGTAATAACTGCTCTAGAAGATCAATATAACATAAAAATTGATTCAGAATCCATTGATGATTCAACAGTTTTTTCTGGTAGTTTTCCACATCATAATCTCAATATTGCTTTGATTACTGTTTTTGACGCACTAAATATGAAATACAATAAAAAAGACAATCGTAACATTAAACTTAGATACTAAAGATGAGGTTGATCTGTATTTTTGTTTTAATGTTACTCCCATTAGCAGCCTCTTCGCAAGAAGAGGCTTTTTATGTAGAGTTTAAAAACGAGTCTGTTGCAGAAGCATTTACTAAAATAGAGCATACTTATGATGTGCTATTTTCTTATAATGACTATGATATAAGCAAAAAACGTATATCGCTAAAAAGACAAAAAAGAACATTAGCAGAAGTTTTAGAAGCTTTAAAACTGCAAACTAAACTCTATTATAAAACAATAGATAACCGCTATATTGTTGTCAACAAATTTTCAGAAGAAAACACAGAGGTAAATGAACTCGATATAGTGGTTGTTCGCAGTTACTTAACAAAAGGTATTCTAAAAATTAATAATGGCTCTTATACACTGTCACCATCTGAACTTGGTGTTTTACCAGGGCTTGTTGAGCCAGATGTTTTAGAAAGTATTCAGTTGTTACCAGGAGTATTAAGTCCCAATGAAACCACCTCAGGTTTTTTTGTAAGAGGAGGAGCCTCAGATCAAAATCGTGTTATATGGGATGGTATAAATATCTATCACAAAGGACATCTTTTTGGGATGATTTCTCCATTTAACCCAAATGTTACTTCAAAAATTAAGTTTATAAACAAAGGTTCTCATGCGAGATATGGTGAACGTTTGTCGAGTGTTATAGATATGTCTTCTAACTCTAGCATATCTCAAACTATAAAGGCTCAGTTGGGTTTTAACGGGATCAATGGAGATGCATTAATAGAAGTCCCAATTATAAAAGATAAATTGAATATTCAAGGATCACTTAGACGAAGCTATACAGACGTATTTGAAACATTTACCTTTAATCAACTCGCAGATAAAGTTTTTGAAAGCACTAAAATCAAAAATTCTGAGAATGAAAATAATGAGTTTTCATTTGTAGATTACAATCTTAAACTGAATTTTAAGCCCAATAAAAATAACAGTCTGTATGCAAGTATGATCTCCATTGATAATCAATTAGATTATGTCCTTAATGATGCTGAAAATAATAAAAGATTTAATGACAAATTAGTCTCTAGTAACATGGGATATGGTTTAGGTTGGAAGGTGAAGTGGAATAAAAATACAACTCAAAACACAACAGCCTTTTTCTCTGATTACAAGCTTAACTATAATTTTATTACTAGAGAAGGAGATGTTCAGATTTCAGATTTTGAAAAACGAAATACCATTTTTGATTCAGGAGTATCATCAGAAGTTATTATTGATAGATCAAAAGCCAATAAGTTTACTTTTGGATATCAATACGCACTCAAAGATGTTGCTTATGCGTTTTTAAATACAACAAACCTTTCATTTATTTTAGATACAGAACACAACGTTATACAAACGCATAGTTTGTATGGTCAGTACGATTATAAAAACCCAAAACTTTTTAATCTTAGCTTTGGCTTGCGAAGTACTTATTTTAATGAACTAGATGCTGTAAGGCTAGAGCCAAGGTTAGTGATTTATAAACCCCTTACTAAAAACTTAAAACTCCAGGGATCTGCCGAAATTAAGAACCAAATTATTAGTGAGATTGATGAAACCATATTAAGCGATCTTTCATTAGAAAATAGATTGTGGAAATTAGCAGATGGTAATGCGTTTCCCATTATTAATAGTCGGCAAGTTTCTGCAGGATTTATCTACATCAAAAAAGGATTAAGTATTGATATAGATACATATTATAAAAAGTTAAATAATATCACCGCCTTATCGCTTGGATTTTTAAACCCTGTTAATAGTAGTTTTAATATTGGTCAGCGGAATATTATTGGATTAGATGTTTTTGCGCAAAAACAATTTAATGGCTTTAACTCATGGCTAAGTTATTCTTTGAATCAATCACAAAGTAGATTCGAAAATTTAAATAACAATAAAGATTTTACTTCAAAATCTAATGTTACGCATTCTGTGTCAGCGGCTTTGAGTTATAAATTTGACGGTTTTCAATTTGCATTAGGTTGGAAATGGCAAACTGGAAAACCTTATACTATTGCAAATGATAGCAGCGATGGGTTAGAATTTATTGATGGTATTAATACAGGCGAATTACCTATTTATCATCGTCTTGACTTGTCTTCAACCTATAATTTTAAAATGTCTAAGTACAATAAACTACGAGGTAAAATTGGACTATCAATTAGAAATATTTACAATAGAAAAAACTTAATTAGTAAAGAATATAGAGGAAATAACAGTATAGGCGATCCAATTGAGTTAATAGAGAAGTTGTCTATCGGAATTACACCAAATCTAATGTTTAGAATATATTGGTAAAATAGAAACTTTTAATGAAGGTCGAACTTTTGTAAGTTTGGGTCACTAAATCGGAGAATTGATGCACTGGAATTGGTTCTCCTTTTTTTATGTTTGAGATTTCCTTCAATAAAATCGGAATTGAGCCAATAATAACATTCATCTATTTTGTTTTAATGCCACAAAAGGTTGTGACCAATTTTTCAATTGTTTTGACCTAAAAGAAAACTCTTTAGTATATTCTTCAATACAAATTTGCAAGTCATAAATTTGCTAATAAATGAGATCAAAACGATTAATTATTTTAATTTCAGTTCTGTTTTTTTATACAATATCGAATGCTCAAAAAAATCAAACTTCTAAAACAAAAAAACCTAATTTCTTGTTTGTTTTAGTAGATGACCAGCCATTTGATGCAGTAGGGTATTCTGGACGTTATCCATTTCTTAAAACGCCAAATATAGATTGGCTCAACGAAGAGGGTGCCAATCTTGAGAATTTTTTCGTCACTCAGTCTATATGTTCTCCATCTAGGGCTAGCTTCTTGACAGGAACTTATCCTCACATCCATGGAGTCAATCAAAACAATCGCCATGTTGACCCAAAATGGGATGAATTCGAACCTTACTCGAGTCATTTGCAAAACGCGGGATACGAAACGGCTCATGTTGGCAAAATACATATGGCTCATTTAAAAGGTGAAGACCACATCAGGCCAGGGTTTGATTATTGGTTTAGTTTTATTGGGCAAGGAGAATATTTTGATCCACAGGTTAATGAAAATGGGAAAGAGTATAAAGAACAAGGGTATATTACTGATATTCTTACTGAAAAGGCGATCAGTTGGTTAAAGGAACAAAGGGATGAAAACAAACCGTTTAGTTTAAATTTATGGCATAAAGCTGTTCATCAACCTCACTTGCCCGCTCCTAGACATTCTGATTTGTACCTCGAGGAGCAATTACCAACTCCTCCTCATGATACCCATAAAGAGACGTTCAAAGGCAAGCCTGAATGGCAGCGAAAAAAGACTTTTGGATTTGATTGGAGAAAGAATCTGCCTATACCATTAGAACTGCCTCAGATGGAATGGCCAATAAATTATGACAGAAATATGGATCTTCTACGTTGTTTGTCAGCTATTGATGAATCTCTTGGCAAGGTCATAAAAGTTTTGGAAGAAATGGGTGAGCTTGATAATACAGTAATTATATACAGCAGTGATAATGGTTATTTTATGGGTGAGCACACATTTTTGGATAAACGGTTAGCCTATGAAAATTCTATGCGTGTTCCAATGCTTATTCGTTATCCTGATTTAATAAAGAAAAAAACAAAAATAAAAGAGCAATGCTTGAATATAGATCTTGCGCCAACAATTCTTGATTTAGCTGGAGTAGAAAAACCAGCATACATGCAGGGTGAGTCTATGTTGGGGTTACTTAAAGGGGAAAATGATCAAAATTGGAGAGAATCCATTTTATTTGAATATTTTCAAGATAGCTATTGGCCGTATGCAGGGCCAAGTCAAATAGCAGTTAGGACTGAACGCTATAAATTAGTAGATGCATTCCTCGCTAATGATATCGATGAATTGTATGACCTCAAAAATGACCCAGGTGAAATGATAAATCTTATTAATGAGCCGGATTATGATACAATTGAACAGTGGCTACGTGATGAGGCAACAAAATTGAAAGTACAATACAGATACAATCCAAATAGAGATTGGTGGCTAAGAGAAGTCCTAAAAGCAAAAAGAAAGATTTAAAATTTTTAAGCTTTTTTTATGTCTGTTTTTTTATTTGAATACTATGTCAGCACATTTAATCAAAAAACTGTAACTTAACACTTGTAAGCCAATTATATGAAAAACTATTTTTCTATTATAGTTTGTTTTGTGTTGCTGTTCTTTCCCAAACTTGTTTTGGGTCAACAAATAAAACACCTAGACGTTAACGGTGGAAATCAAAGTGGGGTCGTCCGTACCATAAAAAAAGACACTTTGGGTTATGTGTGGATAGGTACATCTCAAGGACTAAATAGATATTCTGGACAGAAATTTAAAAATTACAATCAATTTTTAAGCAATGGTGTTGTAGATATTATAAGCAAGAGAGGAATACTTTTGGTGTTGAGTTCGAAAGGTGAATTGTTTCAGTATCAATATGAACAAGATAGGTTCAAAAATATACTCAACCTCAAAGGTCAAAACTTTTTATGTTTCGAGTTGATAAATGAAGACACTTTACTGATTGGACTTCAACGCGGCCTATTGTTGTATGATTTTAAATCTAATAAGTTAAGCAAGGTATTATATCCAAAAATTACGTTCAATAGAAAAATCAAGGTTAACAACGATCAAGTTTATGTTGCTTCGACTAAGGGAATCAATGTTTTTAGATTTGATAAACAAAGCAATCATTTAGAAAAGCAAAATTCATTACTTGAAAAGTGTCAGATTTTTGATTTTGATTTTGATAGTCAAAACCGCATTTGGGCCGGAACAAATAAGAAAGGTCTTTTTGTAGTTGAAAACAATAGTAAACCCAACTTAATCCACACCCATATTTTCAAAAATTCAACTGTTAGGGTCGTAACTTTTGATAAAAATAATAATGCATTAATCGCCCCAGAAGGATTGGGCTTGTTTGTAGTTAATCCCGAGTTTGAATTTATCAATAAATTTAGATACAATCCCAATAACTTTAATTCAATTACTCAAAAAAGTATATACGAGATTTATGTAGATGAGTCTAATGTTTATTGGTTAGGGTTGAGAGAGGTTGGTATTGATTTGATTTACCCCAATGACAATCCTTTTACAAATATTTCTTATATCCCCTTTAAAAAAAACAGTATCAATGATAATAATATTCGATCTATACACTTCCATGATAATGGAGGTGTATGGTTTGGGACAGAAAGTGGAGTAAGTAAACTTTCCTCTGACGGAATCTGGACTAACTACAGCGACAATACTAGCCTAAAAAATAAGGCAGTATTAACAATAAACCAGTATGGCGAAAATTTAATTTTAGGGGTTTATGGGAAGGGTTTGCTTCAGTTTGACCCCATTTCAGGAAAAACACAAAGCTTTCCATTAATGGGAAACGACAACACATCTAAATCGATTTTTGCTACCCACTTTGAGAACAGTGATGTTTGGATAGGTGGAATAGATGGCCCTGTTAAACATTATAAAAACGGAGCCTTAATCAATTCATATAATACCGGTAATGCAAGGTCAATAATTTCCAATAATGAAGGTTTAATTTATGTAGGTTCTGTAAATGGGCTTACCGAAATCAATAAAATTTCAAATCGTTCAAGAAAACTTAAAAGCGAAACGTTTAAAAATATTGATAAGATATTTTCTCTGCTTTATGACAATTATAACAAATGTATTTGGATTGGAAACAAAAGGGGGCTTTTCAAGTACAATCTTGACTCAGAAAAGTTCAATTTAATCAACGAGGAGTTAAATTTTGAAACTGGAACTGTATTTTCAATTCAAAAAGTTTCACAAAATGATTTGTGGTTAGGAACTTATTCAGGCTTGTGGAAGTTGGATATTGCGAAAGGAGTAATCAGGAAATATGATAATGCTGATGGATTGAACATAGGAACTTTAGGCTTTGGTGCTTCTTCAAACTCTATCGATGGTAAGTTAGCATTTGGCGGCCCTAAGGGAGCAACTCTTTTCGATCCAAAAAAATTAGTGTTCGAGAAAGAAAATCTTAAAATTTATGTCTCCGATTTTCTTGTCAATGGTGTGGAGCCAGACTCTACAATGATTGCTAAAAACATAAATTATTTAGACAAAATTGAACTAAATTATGACCAAAATTCACTCAGTTTTGATTTTGAAACTCAAACAATGCATGGGTCTAAGAAACAAGAGTTTTCTTGGCAGCTCAAGGGCTATGACGATCGCCCGATTATATCCAAAACTGCTGAAATGGCGGTCTACTCAAAATTACCGCCAGGCACTTATTTTCTTGAAACAAAAGTTACTAATGTGGAGGGTGTGCTATCTCCAGAGATTTTTTCCCTTGAAATTATTATTAAAAAGCCATTCTGGCTTAGCCATTGGGCATTTTTAGTGTATACAATTTTAGGTTTTATATTTATTTACCTTTTTATTCTTATACGAAAATCTAGAGCTGAAAAAAAGTTTAATGACAATAAAATCAAATTTTTTACCGAAGTCGCTCATGACATTAGAACCCCAGTAACTTTGATTCAGTTATTGGTTTCTCAGCTTTCTGATAAAAATAAGTACAAAAACACTATTGAACTTATCCACAGAAATACACAAAATTTAAATGAATACGTTACACAGCTTCTAGATTTTCAAAAGGCTGATCATGGAATGCTTAAATTATCCGTAAGTAAAGTTGATTTAAAAAAGATAATACATAGAATTGTAGCTGAAGTAGAACCATTAATCCTGGATAAATCAATCGATATTTCAATTTCTATTCCAACAACCTATTTATGGTTTGATGAGAATAAAATGTCTCGAATTTTCTACAACTTAATATCAAATTCAATTAAATACACCGATCAAGGAGGAGAAATTGAAATTAGAGCCTCGGTCCATCAAAAAAATGTTATTATAGACTTTATAGATAATGGATTTGGAATTCCTGAAAAGGAACAAAAACTCATTTTTTCACGATTCACAAGAGGAACTAATATTAATAAAAAAGATATTTTAGGTTCTGGTGTTGGTTTGATGATCTCTAAAAAAATTGTTGAATTGCATGGAGGTCAAATTCAATTAAAAAGCAAAGTAAATGTAGGTTCAACTTTTACGGTAACTCTTCTAAAAGGAAGTGAACATTATAAAGAACAGCAATTATTAATAGATGAGTCAGAGGTAGTCGATTTTGATTCCGTTATTAAGACTAATACCAATTCAAATTATCGAATTTTGCTCGTTGAAGACAATAAAGATTTAAGGCTGACTATTAAAAGGGGGTTAGAAAAAAAATATGAGGTAATAGATGCACCAAACGGGAAAGAGGCATTGTTGATATGTTTAGCTAAAAACCTAGATTTAATCATAACAGATGTAATGATGCCTGTTATGGGGGGCAAGGAATTTTGTAAAATTATTAAAACAAATTTTCAAACGAGTCACATACCCGTTATAATGATATCTGCTTTGGGCGATATTGATAACAAAATTCAAGGAATTGAAATAGGAGCTGATGCTTATTTGGAAAAACCATTTAATATGAAAATATTAAGTGTCATGGTTGAGAATCTTATTAAATCAAGAAAAGAACTTTATAAGATTTCAACTTCAACATCAAGCTCAAAACTAAATTCCAAGGATAAATCTCCAGATGAAAATTTCTTATCTAATGTTGTTGAAATCATAAAAAATAATATAACAAATAGTAATTTTTCTATTGATATAATCTCTGAAGAAACAGGGCTTAGTAGGTCCAATCTGTTTCGAAAATTAAAAGGATTAACTAACATGTCTCCGGTAGATTTAGTTATTAGAATTAAATTAAACCATGCTTCAGAATTACTTAAAAAGAATAAGTCTAAACGGGTCAATGAAATTGCTTACGAGTCTGGGTTTAACGACCCAAAGTACTTTAGCACACAATTCAAAAAGTTCTATGGTAAAACTCCGAAACAATACAGTGAGGAGGCTTAGTTTTATAAAACAAAGTAAAACATAGTTTAGGGAGATTGAGCAAAGCACTCTAATATTATCAATTAATTAACCTTATTGAATAATATTTAAACTTCAGGGTTTAATTTTTTTAAAAAATTGCCAATACATTAACTAACTAATATGAAATCAAAAACACTTTTAATACTAATTTTTTTGCCATCAATAATTATTGCACAAAATATTTCACTTAAGGGAAATATAGTTGAGGCAAAATCTCAAGAGCCGCTTCCTGGAGCAACTATATTAATCAAGGGAACTGCGAAAGGAGTAACAAGTGATTTTGATGGTAATTTCGAAATTAACACTAAAATTGGCGAAACTATAGTTGCCTCGTTTTTGGGTATGAAAACTCAAGAAGTTCTCGTTTTGTCTTCTCCTATTACTATAAGACTAGAGGACGATATAGATCAATTGGATGAAGTCCTTGTAAGCGTTGGCTATTTTGATGTCAGCAAAAAAGACCTTTCGGGGTCTATCACGCAAATTAAAGCGGAACAATTAGAGCAAAACCGAGGAGCTTCTCTAGAGAATCTTTTACAAGGACAAGTTGCTGGTATAGTTGTTACAGAAAGCGCAGAACCTGGTGGTGGAGTAGGTGTATCTATTCGGGGAACAAATTCGATTCTTGGAGGAACACAACCCCTTTATGTATTGGATGGTATTCCGATCAGTCCAATTTCCGATGCCCAAGGTAATGGAAATTCTGGAGGAACACAAAGCTCAATGAGCTTTATCAATCCAAATGATATTGAAAAAATTGAAGTTCTGAAAGACGCAGCTGCCACTGCCGTCTATGGCGCAAGAGGTGCGAACGGAGTAATCCTCATCACTTCGAAGTCTGCAAACAGGAATAATGGCAAGGATAAAATTACATTAACAGTAGATAGCTATTTAACCTCAGTAAGAAAAAAAATAAATCTTTTAGACGGCCCTGGATTTGAAGCCTATATGAATCAACGTGCTTTGAATCAAGTTTATCAGCAAATTACTAATCCAGACAGGGATGGCGGTGCATTTGATGGTTCTCAAGAACTCACACTAGAAAATTATCCAGAGCTTGAAGATTATTCCATTCCATTCAATGAATCTACGGGGGTCAGTACAGATTGGCAAGACGAAACATATCAATTGGCAAACACCAACTCTGTTAATTTAAGTTATAGAGGCGGTGACTTTAAGAAAAATCTATCCTTGAATTTAGGTCTATTTGACCAGGAAGGTGTAATTGTTAATTCTACCAATAAGCGCTTGTTTTTAAACACAAGAATTAAAAGAAAAGTATTCAATGATAAGATTGACGTGTTCTCTATTACAAATCTTTCATACAAAAAAGGGAATGCATCTTCCGTTGGGAACGGGCAGATTTTTATGCAAAAAAGCGTGGTCTCTCAAGTGTTGCAATTCCAACCCATTTACTCATTGCTTGAAACAGGAGAAAATGATGATATTTATTCAGGATTAAACGAAGGTGATGTAATTTCAAACCCTTATACTTTGGCCAAGTTTGTTGTGGACGAAAAGAAATCCATTCGCCTCAGACAAGCATTGTCTATAGTAGGAAAGTTAAGCCCAAAACTA
>Ga0228660_1000174_pt1 | contig 14920 bp, 21 predicted proteins | sample 74DmetaG_FD_183032 | JGI IMG/M metagenome (GOLD analysis project Ga0228660, IMG submission 183032) | Seawater microbial communities from Monterey Bay, California, United States - 74D | ecosystem: Environmental > Aquatic > Marine > Coastal | place: USA: California | collected 2016-11-11
CGTTCTTGCATTACGTGTCATCGGCGTCTAGATTTTCATCTGTAGCAAGTACGGTGAGTTTCTTTTCGAGACGTTGCATAGTTTGCAACAATTCCCATAACTTCCAATCCATACTTTTAGCAATTTCCATTATGGTTTGCTCTTCTGTAACTGGAGTTTCTTCATTTTCGATAACTCTAATTTTCTTTACCATTGGTATCTCCTTTGAGTTTTGTTATCTCATCTTTGAGTTGCAGTTTGCGCTGTTTCATATTTTTAAGTGTTCGTTCACTATGTGTTGTATTATATAACCGTTTTATATCTTCGTCAAGTGTTCTATGCTCTTGTTCAAGTTTTTTTATTCGGTTTTGTACAGGGCTCATTGGTTACCCTCTCCCTTAAATCAGTGGTACTAAATCTATGTTCACGCTTATTAAAGTATAGATCAATACCTCGTTTGCGGCAAATATCTTTGCCTGTAAAATCCTTTTCACGATACTCTTCACCAAGAACTCTTACTGTAATATGATACATGCTGAGTATATCTTGAAGATCTTGTTCTGTTTGATAAGGAATTATTTCATCTACATATTCAACTGCATTGAGTTGTGTGTAACGTTCTACCAGTGTTTGTACTGGTCTATTTTTTGTATCTGGCCTATCGGTAGTAGGATCAGTTTGTAGACCACAAATAAGATAATCACAATGTTCACGTGCTTCTCTGAGCATAGCAATATGCCCTGCGTGTAGCAAATCAAATGTGCTACATGTGAAACCTATTCGTTTATTACCGTTCATTTGATTACCGTATCACCAACATAGTCTTTCCAGTCTGTGTACACTTTTCGATCCATTAGATCATGCACACTATGGCACCATACGCCTGGATTGCTTTTACCCCATGTTGTGTCATCTAGTTTAATTGTTGCGTTATAGTTGAATTGTTTAATGTATGGAAGTTTTACACTTATCATACTAATATACTTATCATATTCATCAAACCCACATTCTAGTACATCATGTGCATATTCAACACCAAAGTCTAGTGTACACCAATATCCTAGTTTAAGCAAAGGTTTGATCATGGTTTCCCATGCTTCATAGTCGTCATTGTTGTTAGGATGAAAACTTTGACTTGTACCAAAGTATAAATGTCGGATACCATGTTCATCTGCACGTTTTTGTATCTCTTCCCATGGTTGAATACCAACTACAAAAAGAGTTTTTTCTCCGTACATTGCTGTGCGTTCAACTTCAGTGCCAATAAAGTAAACTACACCTTGACGTTCTTCTGTGTTTAATCCCATTCTATATATCCTCTACCGTAGCCTTGTGGCCTATCATTTCCATGTTCAAATGCTTGTTGCCATGTTGTTTCTCTACTATAACTATTAGTCCACACATTGTCAACTTCTATCTTTCCTGTTTGTATAGCATAGGTTGCCCATTTCATTGCTTCATGAAATGTTTCTGCTCTAGGACTTGGCATTTTAATTGTTACGTTGTTCCATAACCAATCAGCAAAGTCAAACATGTGTGGTACACTTTTTTGTGCGGCTAGTATAACAAGTGCATTTGGATTTACATTTACTGTTTTGATCTGAGCTGTGTCTTTGAGATCTACTACAATATCATACGTACAAAACGTAGTTTCAGAATTAACATCCTGCTTACTCCACCAGTCTAAGTCTGTGCTAGTCCAAACATCAATATCAAATTCGAAGTCCATTTCGACAAGTGTTTGATAGAACACTTTGGCAAGAAAGCCTCCTCCAATAATCAGCATTTTACCATCATGTCGTTTGTCTAGTTCTTGTTCACAAGTGTGTATCATGTTTACTGCACATGCAACAGGCTCGATAATGTACTCAGGCGTTGCCTCTGGCACTACACAGTATGTGCCTTGTTTGCAGTTGTACACATCAGCATAGCCAGGTTCGCCTCTAGTAGCAACATAGTCTCCTACTTTACAATCTTCAATGTTGTTGCCTACAGCAATAACTTGACCCAAGCCTTCATGTCCGTGCATGTTAGTTGGCAGTAGTGCAAACTTTCCGTTCATCATGTCAATATCACTACGACATACGCCTGTCATAATTGCACGTACACGAATCTCGTCTGTTGTTAACATGGGCACCAAATAGTCTTTTTCAAAGAAAGTACCCTTGCCGTCTGTTACTAATTGTCTTACAGGTTGTTTAAGATCTGATGAATCCATAAGTCCATATCCTTTTGTTTATTCCAAAACTCATCATTATTTAGGTTCTCATGTGCAATACGTATCATTGCTTCGTATGCACTTTCTGGACATAGTCCTAGCTGAAAGCTAACTTTGTCTGTATGAATAGCAATATCGTCTGGACTATTACAACGCCAATCAGCATGTAGTTTGTAACGACCCATATCAATATAACATGCATCATCTACATCATATGTACCTTGTGCGTCTACTTCACCATAATCACTACCTGTTAGATCTTGCAACTGCCAACGTTGTTCTAATCTACTCCATGTGGGTTTCATATGCATCCAGTCTGGATCTATTACTTGTATCCAACTCAGTAAGTGTGGCATCAAATCTCTGCTTACACCACCAAATGCTAGTTTCTTTGTAGTGAACCAACTACCAGGCTTAGGTACTCTATCTTCATTTAACCAATGAATATGTACTTCGCCTTCACTTGCTGACTCACGCACTTGATGTACATTGTCTCTGTATTGATTGTTTTTGGTCATCATAATACGTGTTGTAGGATGATCTGCCAGCAGTTCTTCCCATAGCTCTGGGTCATCAACACCAGGCTTTTCAACAAACACAATGTCGCAAAAGTTTGCACATAAGTCTGCTAGTGGATAATGTGTATAATTGGGTGTAGTAATATGGCAGACATCCCAATGCGCTAATCCTGCATCTAGTGCTTTGTATACATGCTTATAGTCTGCATTGGGATCTGCAATGTCCACTGTGGTCACAGCAACATTCATGTCTTCATATATTTTTTTGTATAGGCTACCAAATCCTGTGCCTACAATTAGTGCTTTATTCAAAGAGTGCATTAAACTGTGCCGAACTGTTAATTGTTTTCTTACCAACAGCACCACGTGTGCCGATTACTTTCATCCATAGTTTACGATGATTTTCGATAATTTGCAAGCTCTTTCCTTTGTCACTTTCAGCAAAAACTTCCATAACAACATCTTTAACTTCTTGTTTGTCAAAACTGTTGTCTACCATCATACTTGGATACTGTCCTTGATCAAATACTTTATTTGCTTCCTGTACACTCTTAACGTGTTGCCATACATTATGACCCATAAGCATACAATAGCTAAAACTATCCCAACTTGTTTTAGTTTCGTTGCCTTGTCTACTTACATCACCTGGAGCATAGTAACAAATCTCGTCCAGCATCATTCCATTTGTTACAGGACTACCAATGTAATCAGGATACATTTTACGTGCTTCATCATCAAATAATACACCATTACCTTTGAAACTCTTATCATCTGGAGCATCATTCATCATGTAACTCCATTTGCTGTCTTGATCCAAACGCCAGTTGGTGTAAAACTGTCCATTTGCTGTACACAAGAAAGGACTTGCACAGTCAAATGTAATTGTAAAATTTGGATTATGATATTTTCTTACTGCTCTCTGTATTGCAGTTAGTACCAGAGCCCACTCTAATTTGCTGGTTCCTAGGAAGTGCATAACATCATGCAAACCTTGTTCTAGTAAACCATCATGACGAAGTTCGACTAGCCTCTTGAGTGCTAGTTCGATATCGCACATGTTTTGACCTCCCATTGCCCAACCATTAAAATGAGCGTCTGGATACTGCTTGGGATCACTAAACTTTTTCATTTGTGAATACCAATCATCCGCTTGAGCAAAGTTTTCGCCCTGTAGTACATTGAGAAATTTACAGTCTCCGTTACGGTTTCTGATAAAATACTCATTGTTAAAAGCAGTGCCATCTACAGCTTCTTGATAACTGCTGATATTACTTGCCTTTGCACCATCAGGACTACGACTTACCCAAGCTGGAATATCGAGGATCATACCATAGTCCATAAAGGCGTCCATCCATTTTAGGACACCATCACGTTTCTTTTGTGCTAGGTTGCAACCACTGTTTGCTCTCCAGTCACCTTCCCACTTGCCTTTACCAATTTGGAAACCACCACTATCACCTAATAGCCAACTGTATTCTCTGTCACGCTCTCTGTATTGACTTTCTCTGTACATGTCTTTGTTTAGATCAAGACTGGCGTGTCCAGCACTATGCAAACTCCACTTGTAATTGAAGATGCCTTCTTTGGCTAGCCAGTTGAGACTTTCTACACCGTTGCTTGGATTGTTAGCAGTCAAGTGTGCAGGTATACGATTCAAGTCAATATACGGCGTACCGCTTGCTTTTCTATCTTCGTTATAAGGCTCTAAGCCTCTGCGTTGTCTACCAATAAACAGTGCATAGAAAGTACTCAATGCTGGCAAGAACACAGCATAATCGTTCTGTGTTTCTGTTAGATTTTTGTGTTGGTTATGTTCCATATGTTACTTGCTTTGTGCTGGCAGGATATAGTCATACGTTGCCATACCGCTGTCTACTGTAATCATTGCCGCTCCTGCGTTGCTAAACTTCATAGTAACATCGCCAGGCAAGTTAAGAATACTCAGCACTTGTGCTACGGGCCAACTCCAACCTGTGTTAAGAGCACCGTTAACATCAGGTGCAAACACAAAGTTACCTGCGTGTGTACTGCTATCACCAAAGTAAAACTTTAGGTCATTGCCATCATTCTTTGCAGTAAACACAACTTCTTCGCTGTTGGCTTGTGCTTGCATTTTAAAACGTGCAACACTTGCACTATTAGGAGTCACTTCAACGTCCCAACTTACGCCTTTAAACTTAACACTTTTTAGTTTTTCTTCAACAACTTCACGACTCATAAATCTGTAGTCATTTTTAAAGTCGCCATTTGCATTTTCAAAATGCAAACCAAACGGAACAGTCTCGCCATTGCGTTCTTGTTCGTTTACTGTGATGTTTGCATTGTCTTTGTACTCATCAATGTTGAGTAGAATGTTTAGTTTGCTCAAGTTAGGCAAACCGAATGTACCACTAAGTCCTGGCACTTGTTCTTTGAATTGTGCTTGCACAATAACTGTGCGATCATCATCCATAGCTTCTAAACTAGTAGCGCCTTCTTCATTTACAATTTTTGCGGCCTCAATAAAGCCAAGTCCATGTGTGTGTTGCACAATGTCTTTGAGATAATCTCTCATGTTATGTCCTCTTCTTTAGGTATACTGTGTAGCTTCCTTGTGTACGAGTATTAAACCTGTATTCTCGCACAAAAGTATTTAGGTGGAGCCAATCATCCATTTCGTTACGGATCATTCCTTGTCCACAAATTATTTCACAACGTTTAATACTTTTATAATAACAGTCGCTTAGGAATCTGTCAACCATTTTCCACGCTTCGTGTACATGTTTTCCGTGTAGATCTAGTTTCATTAGCCCCAGTCAAATAAACTATCAAACGTAGTTTTGTCTTCTGCTTTAGCTAGGTCCCAATTCATTACACCTAACAAGTTACTAATTTTCTTGGTAATAATACCTTCTTCCATTGTGTCATTGTCAAACGGAAGTTCTTTGTACCATTCGGGCAAGCGTGTTTCGTCTGTGGGATAACCAATACTAGTAAGTCCTAGCGGATTATCCTTTAGTTTACATACAATGGTCTTCATACCATCCATAATTTCCATGCTGTAACGGTCACCATTCATTCTACGCATTCTGTTGTAGTTGATAGCCGCTCTCACATGTCCGGGCATGTTACTTTTACCTTTGTATACTTCGTCTCCTGTTTTAGGATCAATCATATATTCACTATTGTAGTAGTGTGTAAGTTTGTTCACACGTTTAGGTGTGCCTTTAAGCCATGCTGGCATGTTTCTAAACTCACTGCGAAACTCAATAATACGTTCAATAATTTCTTCTTCTTTGCTTCCTGTTAGTGTTTTTAACAGTAGTTCACTGAGAAAGTCTTGCATAAAAGCAGGAGTATCACTGCGTTTGAGATCTAATCCCATTGCTTTGATCTTGCCTGGCTTTGTATCACTATCTTCTCTGTGACCTTCATTGTCATACACTAAGATTGCATAGCGTTTCTTTGTAATGTATATGCCAGCAGTTGCACTAACTTCACGTGCCGCCGCAATAATTTCACCTTGTTCTCTGTTGAGTACATTGTGTGCAGTTGCCATATAGTTAGGAAATGTTTCGTTGGCTTGTTCGCAAACAGTTTCATACAGTTCTGTAACTTTATCTTTGTCCCATGCAAACTCGCCATTTTCTATTTGTTCTTTAAATATAGGATATGCACTAAAGTACACACTGTCTGTGTCGCCATATATAATTGAAGGACCTACATGATTGTATTCGCCTGTAAACAACTCGTTTACTTTGGCTCCCATGTGTCTTGCAATACATCTACCAGTTAGTGTTGTACTTTGCCCCATGCGTGGATCATTGAATCTACTACCTGGGTTAAGTAACGCACCGTACAAACTGTTCAAGTTAATCTTTTTAACTAGCTGTCGCTTATCCCAATATGCTGTCTTTTCAATATCACCTGCCGCTTGATGCTCACGCATGTTCTTTTGTAGTACTTTACGTTCAGCATACCAACGCTCTAGTAAGCCTGGAATGATACCTTTCTTAGTTTGATCAAGTATTGTACCATTACTAGTAAGTACCCAAGGCTGTCCACTTTCAAAAATAATCTGATATAGTTCAGCGCCTGTCCCGGACAATTCTTCTCCATTTTCAAAGTCGATGTACAACAATGTCTCATCGTTCTTCTCTATAACTTTTTCATACTCAGGACAAGCAAACTTACCTTCCCATGCACTTGCAACAACCCATTTGTATTCATTTAACATTGGAACAGTAAGTGTATGTCTAATCTGACCAACGATAGTTTCAGTACTCATGTTAAGGCTACGTAAAATACTTGGATATAGACTGTTCAAGTCCATACTACCAATCCATTCATGAAAGCCTTTTTTAGGAGTTGCAACGTATGCACCTGCCGCTGTACACTGTTGTGGATAATGTTTTTGTACTTTGTCATGTACTTTATCTGGAACAATAAGTCCACGACTGTGCGCTTCGTTGAGAATAGCTTGATCTGTTACAGCAACCGCACCCATTGTTGTTTGCACAAGCACTGTGTTGTCATGTGCAATAACGTTTGCAAGGTCAATAAACTGTAGCTTCCTGTCCATGCGTACCAACAAGTCGACGTCTTGTCTGGAGTACTCAATAAATGTTTCAAAGTCATTGTTGTACAACTGATCCAGTGTACCTTGATACTCTGTTTTACGTTCGCCTAGTTCATATTCACCAATTGCATCTAAACTATAACTGTGCATTTCATGATATGTATACTTTTGATACAGTTGCATATAGTCCAAGTGCAGTCTACCAATGGTATCATACGTTTCTTGTAACTTACCATACTTTTCATATTCACGCCGCTTGGGATATTTGCCCCACAGACAAAAGCGTCTTGTGTGTTCTTTGCCCATAGTTCTTGCAATACGATTTACCAAGTATGGAATATCAAAGCCTTCACTGTTCCAACCACTCAATACATCTGCATCATCTATCAGTTGTAAGAATGTTTCCAACAATTCACTTTCTGTATCACACAGTATAGTATCAGGGAATCTATCTACAATAAGTTGTGCATCTGCTTTTGTAAGTGTCTTGGGTTTGTTAACCAAACAGATTGTTTTTCCAAACCAATCCAAGTGTACACTGATAGCAGTAACAGCATTAAACGGATCTTCAGGAGGAGCGAAACCTACTTTCTCATCGAAGTCAACCTCGATATCGAAAAACGCTTGCTGTAGCTTGGGAGTGTCTGCTCCTAAGTAGTTGTCAGCTAGACATCTAAATACAGGATTGACATCGCTTTCAAACAGCTTTTGCCCTCCATATAGTTTCTTTTCTTTTTTAAATTGTTTACCACTTGTGGTTACTACACGATTTAGTTTGTCACCAAAGATACTTTCGTAACTACCTCTTGTATCTTTGTAGTAAAACAAATACCGTGCAGGATATTCTCTAAACTCACGTCTTCCATTTACACGTTCAACCACGTGTATAATATCTTTATCTCTGTCGATTAGTGCGTCTACATACATTAGCCTACAAAAGCCCTTTCTTGCACAAACGTACCTTGTGTCTTTTTATTACCTTCACTAAAACCTAATTCGTTAAAGTGATCTTTGAGATCATTGTTAAATGCTACACTTCCACATAACATTATACGTTGTTCTGCAGGATTGTCAATCTTTACAGTGCCATCTTCCATAAACTTTTGTATACGTCCTTGTAGTTCAGCTGGCTCTTGTGTTACTGTGCTGATATATTCAATTGGCATCTCATTTAAGAAGTCTCTATAGCAGTCTTGTTCTGCATGTAGTCTAGTAGTCCACGTGACAGTGATGTTATCGAATAGATCATATGTTTCTGGTTCACGTAACAAACTAATAAACGGTGCAATACCTGTGCCACTAGCCATCATTACTAGATGTCCGCCTAGTTCTAAGTTAGCAAGTATTAGTGTACCCGTTGGCTTTTCGCCTACACGGATAGTATCGCCTACTTTTACATGTTGTAGTTTACTTGTTAGCGGTCCGTCTTGTACTTTAATACTGTAGAACTCTAAATAGTCGTCGTATGGTCCACTAGTAATGCTGTATGCTCTACTAGGTGCATCATCTAAACCAATCATAACAAACTCCCCCGCAGTAAATCTATAACTGCGAGGTCGTTCTGTTCTAATTCTAAATAGTTTGTCCGTGTAATGTTGTACTTCAATTACTGGCAAATCCAGCATTAAACATCTCGTCCTGTTGCTTGTAAAATTTCTTCAACTTGACTGAAGCTATCTTGAACATTTGCAAATTCGTTTTTGTATGCAATACGAATTGCTTTGTTAAGTGAAGCTGGCTTCATGTCCATTTCTTCTGCAATAGCTTTTACTGTGTCTTTGAGACCTTCTCTGAGAGTTTCTACCTCTCCTGTGACCTGAATACCTTCAGACATCAATTGCTTTAACTTTTTAATTTCCGAATCATTAAAACTTCGTACAGGCATGAATACCTCCTTTGGCTTGTATTCTTTACATAATATAGTAATTATTCAGGGTTGTCAACGATAATATCGTCTTCTTTCCATATTTCTGGTTTGAGCATTTCTCCGCCTAGCCATATAGCTACTAGAGTATAAAACAATATTATGACAGTAATAGGCCCAATAATAAACGACACCCAAATTGGTTTAGTTTTCAGCCAATGTATTAGTTTTTTTATCTTGTTTTTTAAGCCTTCTATAACCCATCTGCCTAGTACATATCTTGCTAGACGCATAACAATCAATATGGGACTAGTAATAACTTCCCAGAACAATAGTATTGCGTCCATTATTAAGTCTACGCAACGATCTACTGTACACCAGTTTTTTATACGTTCCCACCGGGTCACTTTTCCAACTTCTTGATGCGCTGTTCGAGCTCATCTATTTTTGCTGTAATCTTTGGATAGCGTTGACGCCAAGCATCTTCTGGTTGCTGTAACCATGTCCAGCCCCAACGCTCTACCAAATAGTCTACACAGTTATCAACTTTAGCATAAAACCAAAGTCCTATACGTGTGCTAGTCATATATGCAACAAATATTGCACCAAACACACTGCCAGCAAGAGCAGTATAAATCCAAAGCCTATCGCTAGCCATGCGTTCGATCATTTCCCACATATTATTCTGCTTTCCAAATAGTCCATGCGCCATATGCAATTGCTGCAATTGCCGCAAGTTTGATAAAGCTAGTTGCAAACAATGCAATTAATCCCATTGCAATCATCACGCCACCGTCCCATGTGGTGCGTTCACCGATACGTTCTTTTACCCAATTCATTTTCTCTTCTCCAATATATCTTTCATTACATTAGTTGCTGTGTTTGTAAAACACCTAGGTGCAACACTGTGAATGATTAATGCAGGCACTAACAGTTGTAATTTAACTGCGGTTTTTAGTGCTATTGCCATATGTTGCAAGCCTGTTTCGCCTACTTCTTCTAAGTGTAGTTTACATTGTTTGCTTAACATTATTTAATTCCCATTGCAGCAAGTGTGGCTTTGCCAACTATGCCATCAGGCACTAAGCCTCTGCTCTTTTGCCATGCTATTACTGCGGCTTCTGTTCCTGGACCAAATACACCGTCTGCTTTAGCACCTAAGGCTTTTTGTACTGCTTTTACAGTTTCGCCTTTGCTACCTTTTTTCACAGTACTGTGTGTAAATGGCGGAGGTGCCCAATTGCCGCCTAGTACTTCTAGTGCATGCTTGTAGTGTTTTTTACGATCAGCTAATCCAATAGTACCGCCATTGATACGTTTGGTCATACCAGTAATATCTTGTTTGTCAGCATATTTGTTTATGTTGTTTGTTTTCCAGAACCAACATGCACTTTCTAATGCGCCTTTTTTGGTTTTAAGATACTTGATTGCTTGTTCTGCTGTGTAGCCTAGTGTTTCGCCAAACTTTGTATAGTTGTGTCTACCAGTAAGTTGGATAACTCCTCTACCGCGGAAGCGCCATCCGTCACCACTAGCTTCGTCGCCATTGTCCATGCGGTTTGCATACACTACATTTGCAATCTTTTCTGGTTGTCTGTGATAGTCGTCAGCATTTCTTCCTGCCCTTACAAAATACTTAGGAAATACAGCATTCAATCCTTTGGCGCTGTAGTTTAAGTTTTCTTTTGTAACACGGAAGTTATTGCTTTCGTGGGCGCATTGTGCTATAAATCCTGCAACCCTATCAACAGTGTTTATGTCATAGTATGGAAGTATTTCTTCCATTGCTTCGAACCATTCGATATATTCTTTATTACCGTGTAATAGTTCTTGTACTTGATCTTCTGTGAATTCAAATTCAAATGTACTCATAATGAATACTCCCTTTTTGTATTGGTATTTATCGAACCCAAGCGCCTATACGCCCATGAACGTCTGGATCTTCAATGAATTCATAACCTTTGGGTGGTATTTCGTCTTGTCCATGCCATACAGGTATGTATTCATTGCGTCCTATAGTAAAATCTGGGTTGTGTCTAAGATGTAATTCTATTAGATTCCCGCCTATATACTCTGCATTTATTTTAGCATATTTGTTTTTGATATAATCTAAACAACTAGGTAATGGTATTTGAACATCTACTTTTACCCAACGATCCCATTGCGTATACGTTGCAGGATTTTTATGTCCTTGTACTGCTAGTACTTGTTCGCCGTTAAGATAATCTACGCTAATATGATCACCTTCAAATATTTCACACCAAAAATGTCCAGGTGTTAAGTGATCTGTAAAATCTTTAATGTAGTGTTTTTGAGCACCTAGCCCAAGTCCTATAGCGTTTACACAAGGTCTTACAATATAGTAATCTGATTTCGAAACTCTAGTTCCTACTGGACCACAAGTATAACCAAGATGTCTTGCTAATATAAGTTTATCGAATATCCATAAATCCTCGGGAGCAGTTGTTGCCCATGCTATTTCTTCTGTACATAAGTTCATCTAAAATTACTATCTAAACCGCTATCTTGCCAAGGCCAACTTCTGGCATCTGTTCCAAGTTCTACAGTGGGTTCACAATCGCATCCAGTACACACATCATTTATACAATCATTGCAAGTTGGTTGGTAACAGTGACATCTATGTCCACACTTTTTACATGTTCTGTATTCACCTTGCACTAAGATTTCCTTGTTGTGTTGCTAACGTTTTTAGCTTTTCCTCTACGATTTTTGTTCGGATCATTTTTACGTTTTTTACGTACAGCTGCTGCTATTGCTTTTTTGCCGCCTTTAGCTCTTAGACTTGCGGCACGTGATTTGCTAAGACATTTAGGTTTGCCTTCGCCTTTTTTACTGTCTCCGCATTTACCTATGCGTTCACCTTTTGTGTTGTAGCGATCCCATCCGCCGCCTCCAGCGCCACCTTTTTTACCTTTGCCGAACCATGCACGTAAGTCTTCTTCAATACGTTCAACATTGCCTGCATCATTTAACTTATCCATCAATTTTTGAAACTGATTGACATTATATTTTTCATGATGCGTGTTACTGCCCTTGTGAAACATTGCACGAAGTTCGATTAACCAACCTTCTTGGTCTATTTGTTTTGCTTCTAATTCATTAGGGTTTTTAGGTTTATACGCCATAATTATTAGTTTAATCCCGTCATATTTAGAATTGTCTTTAACAACATACTCTACATAAATCGGGTTACTAGGACCACGTCTGTCAGATTTTGCATGATCAATGATATCTTCAACATTATCATCTTTAACAAAATCATAATATGATTCTAATATGACATCATTGACTAACATTACTTTTTACTATTGCCCCAGTTCTTAGCACCTTTCTTACGGCACTGAACTAGTGCGCCACTAGCATATGCACTGGGCCATACTTTGTAACGTGACTTAACTTTATGATAGCAAGCATCTTTTTTCTCAGCTAGCTGATCAAATTCGTCTTCAGTAATTTTAAGTTTATCGAATTTCATATCTACTCCTTACATCTTACTGTAAATTAAATCCAACATTGCTAGGAAGCCCTGTTTGGTTTTAATTTTTGCTTGTATCTTTTCTTGTGTTTCAGGTTTTTGTGCATCAAATATTTGCAAGAACATATTTGCTGTGGTTAGATCAACTTTCATTGATCCGTCTTCAAACTTTACAGTTTGGTATGATTTGTCTTTTACAATGTTTCTCAGTGTGTCAAGATTCTCTTTGAGTGACATTTTATAATCGAAGTAGTTCTGCATGTGTTGTGATTTAACAATGTTAAACACATCTTCTGCTTTCATTGTGTTACCTTCTTTTACAAGATCTAGAACAAATTCAACTTGTTCCATTACATCGTCCCAAGTTTTGTGACTCTCGTCTATCATTGTTCGTACATAACTTGCTACAACATGTTCGTTTGACGGAGCGTCTTTTAATTTTAGTGCATCTTGCATTTCAGTAACTGATACTTCTGGCTTACTAGTTGATTCTGCCATAGATGCATGCTTTGCTGCCATGTGTGCTTTGTACTTTTTAGTGCCTTTTTTATGTGGACTATCACCTTCGCCTACGGCTTGCCGTACTGCTTTATTAATAGCATACTTCATTTCTAAATCCTTTGGACGAGCTTTTGGACGTGGGCTTGTCATAGGTGCTTTAAGATTCTTTGGACGTAATTTAGGACGTGGACTATATGATCTATTTGGTTCTGCGCCCAATCCTCTATTTTCAGGATGGCTCATTTGGTCTCTATGTCCAGCTCTTGGATTAAATTCAAAGTCTTTAGTATCATATGTGTTTTCATCTAACTCTGCACGGTTTAAAAAGTCCTGAATTACATCAGCATCTAATTTTGATAGTAGTTCAGACATTACTTTTTCATAACCATGCTTTTCAATCATATCATATACTGGCTGTGTATAATATCCGCCTGCTTCGTCAACTTGAACTTCTGCTTCTGTTGTTGGATTTTTAAATTCATTAACTGTTTTACCAAAGACTTTAGCCATAAGATTTTCTAATGTGCGAGACTCTTTGGTGCCCATACCACTGTAATCTTTATCATAGTTTTGAAATTCGTCATATGACATATACATGTCTGTATCTGGGTCGTAATATTTGCCTTCTTTTGGATCGTAGTATACTACTTTACCACTTAGCGTAGTAAAAGGACCTTCTAAGCCACTGCGCTCAGTGTACTTTGGATCCATTGGTGGCATAATTTTATAGCCTTCGTTTTGTGCAGTCATCGTTTTATCCTATTTAACGTTAACAGTATTTACCTTATTTAAACCTTTTATATTTTCCTAAATCTAACGGATCTTTAAATGCTGGAGGCGGTTCAAATTGTGGAACTTGTGTTTTACTCGGACTATCACCAAAGTCTCCAATTAAACCTGCGCCTACTCTCGGTGTTTTTTTGGTTTTCTTAGTTGTAGTCTTTACTGTTTGTTTAACAGTTGGTTTCTTTTTTATTGTAGTAACAGGAGCAACTGGTAATTTATCAATTTCATCAGCTGTGTTCTCGTCATCTTTTGGTTTGGTTATTTCACTCTCTGGCGGTTTTTGCGCATCATCAGGAACTGTAATTGTATCTTGATCAGGTTCTACTGGTTGTTTAGGTAGTGTTGTGTCTATATCCGTATCTGTTGTGTCTATATCTGTATCTGTTGTGTCAGTATTAGGAACAACTGGCTGTTTAGGAGCAGTTGTAGTCACCTTAGGTTTTTTAGCTGCATCTCTCTTATCTGCTTGTGCTTGATCATCTGATTGTTGTGCTATACGGTCTATTCTATCATTTTGAAACTTGTCGTTAGCTTGTTGATTTGCTTTAGCCTGATCTGCTCTAGCTTTTTCTCTACGAGCATCTAGTTCAGCTTGTTTTGCTTCTTGATCTGCTCTAGCTTTTTCTCTACGAGCGTCTAGTTCAGCTTGCCCATCACCTCTGCCACTACCTTGTTGAGGAGTAGTTGGAATAATAATATCATTTGGATCTAAATCTGTATCATCACGTTGTGGTAACTCTCTAGGTAAGAGTGTAACGTTATCGCCTTTTTTAGTATCTGTATCTCGAGGTTTTACTTCCGGAGGTAATACAGGAACAGTGCCTGTGCCCGGAGGAGGTGTGTTAGCAGTTGTAGTTGTTGGAATGTCTCCGTCATCTGGCTCACTAGCTGGATCAGGTTCTGGTGGTGTTTGACTTGGATCTGCTACTGGCGGAATGTCTCCGTCATCTGGCTCACTAGCTGGATCAGGTTCTGGTGGTGTTTGACTTGGATCTGCTAC
>Ga0228660_1000197_pt1 | contig 13319 bp, 10 predicted proteins | sample 74DmetaG_FD_183032 | JGI IMG/M metagenome (GOLD analysis project Ga0228660, IMG submission 183032) | Seawater microbial communities from Monterey Bay, California, United States - 74D | ecosystem: Environmental > Aquatic > Marine > Coastal | place: USA: California | collected 2016-11-11
CATATTTTTCACATAGGTTTAACTTTAAAGGCATTATTTTATTAATATAAGCATCATGTGGATTGCTATATTTGGCCATTATTCGAGATTCATTTATCATTTCAATTGATGCTAGGTCAGTTATTCCTGGCCTAACAGATAGGATCTTTTTCCGTATATTAACAGGATAAATATCAACATACTCCTTAACTTCTGGCCTTGGTCCGACTATACTCATACTTCCACTTAAAACATCTATAAGTTGAGGTAGTTCGTCTATTTTATATCTTCTAAGGAATTTACCGAAACTGGTTATACGCCTGTCATTTCCAATTGTTATTCTTCCTTGATTTTCTGAGTTTACATGCATAGTTCTTAATTTATGAATTTGAAAAATCTTACCTCTTATCCCAACCCTACTCTGTCTAAAAAAAATAGGGCCTTTTGAATCAATCTTTATAAGAATAGCTATAACTAAAAAAACTGGAGATAGAATTAGCATCCCTACTGCTGAAAATAATAAATCAAATACTCTTTTGATGGTCATTTTAGTGCTCTGTGTAAAGCCTCAATAACCAAATCTTGATCTTGATCTGTCATTGCTGTGTAAAGAGGTATGCTCAACATGCATTTATATATGTGGTCTGCAACAGGAAACATTTCGTTTGATAATTGGTATCTATTTTTCCAATATGGATGTCGATGAAGAGGAATATAATGAACGCTAGTACCAATTCCGGTATCGCTTAAAAATTCAATTAACTCATCTCTAGATAATTTAGCATTTTTTCGTATACGAATTACATATAAATGCCAAGAATGAATTCCATTTTCCATATCATCCTTAGGCAGCACTAGTGGCAGATCTGATAAAAGCTTGTGGTAGCGATTAGCTAAGTATTGCCTCCTTTTTAAAAAAGAAGGTAATTTTTTTAATTGGTGTATGCCAATTGCTGCAGAAATATCAGTCATGTTATACTTAAAGCCAGGCTCTATAACTTGGTAATACCAAGATGGAGATTTTGACTGAAAGCGATTATAGACATCTCGATCTATGCCATGCAATCTCATTATCCTAATTCTATCTGCCAGTTTTTTGCTTTTGGTTACAACCATGCCACCTTCACCAGTAGTTATGTTCTTATTGGCGTAGAAACTAAATACTGTTGCGTCTGATTGTAATGATCCAATTGTAATGCCTTTGTATTTTGAAGACAAGGCGTGTGCGGCATCTTCAACCACTTTTAACTTAAATTCTTTTGCTATTGCGAGGATGGGACCCATATCACAGCTTAATCCAGCATAGTGAACGACCATAATAACTTTGGTTTTATTTGTTATTGATTTTCTTATTTCATTAATGTCTATATTTAAAGTAATAGGATCTATATCTACAAGCTTAATATCAGCATTCAAATATCTCACAACTTCAGCTGTAGCTGTAAATGTTAGGGTGGGTATGATTACTTCATCCCAAAAACTAACTCCTAGAGCTTCTAATGCAAGGTGCAGGCCAGATGTTGCTGAATTAACGGCAATTGCATGAGTGCTTTCACCAATAAATTTCTGAAAATTAGATTCAAAGATCTTTACTTTCGGCCCTGAAGTGAGCCAACCAGATTTAAGTGAATCAATAACTTCATTTATCTCGTTAAAGTCTATATCCGGCAATGCGAATGGTAAATTTTTTTTACTGATAATCTACATCCTTTTTTTTATAGTATTGAATATATAAAACAAAAAACAATACGTGGCTTTGAATAATCCAAGCGCATGTTTATTAAAATATAAATCCCAAACTTGTAAAGCAGAATGAAATTTATTTACAGTAATAGAATTAGAGTGAATACGATAGTCGACTAATACATCAGGAATTCCATGTGCAGTATGGCCATTACTAAGTAATCTAATCCAGAGATCTGTATCTTCTCTTGACCTCATATTTGAAAACCTGAAGTCATTACCTGTGTGTTTTGTATCAATCATAGAGGTTGAAAAGCCAATAATTGTATTTTTAAGATAGTCCATATAGTCAACCTTTTCAATTGAGTTAATAACATGATTTTTGTAATTTTCATTTTCATCAATTAATCTGTATGATGTGAAGCTTATAGGGATATTTTCCCTTAGCATAAAAGATACCTGGCTATCTAATTTTTCGGGATGCCATATATCATCACTATCAAGAAATGCTATAAATCTTCCATTTGCAACATCTAAGGCAGAATTTCGAGCTTGAGCCACACCAAGGTTTTCTTTTAATTTAATTAATTTTATCTTTGAATTGCTGGTTGTTATTACTGACGTTATTATGTCAATACCTTTATCAGTAGAAAAATCATCAACTATTATCATCTCCCAGTTACAATAGGTCTGCTTTAATACAGAATTAATTGTAGATAGTATGAATTTTTCTGAATTATATAGTGGTGTAATTATAGATACTAAATTGTTCATTTTTAGTTTTAAGGCTTATATGATAAATAAATTTAGTCACTTTTTAATACCTTGGTTTAGAAAGTAATTACATTGGAGACTTTTCATCTTATGATTGTGCAATTGAAATTTATTATGACCTATAATTCTGTTGTAAATAGAAAATAGTTATTAATATAATTATAATTAACATAAAGCCGATTATGTCATTTGTTGTCCCTTTATACACTGATTTTTCTACCGTAATAAGATATACTAGTGTCAAGCTGGATTAGAGTCAAATTATGACTAATTTTTATGCTGTCCTTACTAATTGTGACCAGAGTAGACTGAGTGAGCTTCTAACTCAGTTTGTTACGGCTTTTAAACTTCAGAGTAATATTAGTGATATCTTATATAAGAATGAATTATGAATATTTTGGTGACAGGTGGCGCTGGTTATATAGGCTCCCATACCTGTATTGAGTTAATTAAGTCTGGCTACAAAGTTGTTGTTGTTGATAATCTTTGTAATTCTTCATTAGAGTCGTTAAAGCGGGTTGAGGAATTGTCGAATAGTAACATTCCTTTTCATAAAGTGGATGTGCGTGACAAGCAAGCACTCACTCGAATATTTGAACAATACTCAATTGACGGTGTGATTCACTTTGCGGGGTTAAAGGCAATTGGTGAATCTGTTGAAAAGCCTATTAAATATTTCGATATCAATGTAGGTGGAACTTTTGTTTTAGCAGCAGTAATGCGGGAGTTTAGATGTAAAATTTTAGTGTTTAGCTCTTCTGCTACAGTATATGGTGATCCTCATACTGTACCTATTAAAGAAGATTTTCCGTTGTCGGTCACTAGCCCATATGGCCGTTCAAAATTGATGATAGAAGAGTTTTTGAAAGATGTGTTTACTGCCGATGATGATGCTTGGCATATTGCTCTTCTTAGATATTTCAATCCTGTTGGTGCACATAAGAGTGGATTGATAGGCGAAGACCCCAATGATACCCCAAATAACCTAATGCCGTATATCTCTCAAGTAGCTGTAGGAAAATTAGAAAAGTTGAGTGTTTTTGGTGATGATTATGACACACCAGATGGAACGGGCGTTCGGGATTATATTCATGTGATGGATTTAGCCAGAGGACATGTACAAGCCTTACAAGCTCTAAAATGCAAGCCTCAAGTTTTAACCGTAAACTTGGGCACAGGTAATGGCTATTCAGTGCTCGATATGTTGAAAGCTTTTGAAAAAATCTCAGGCAAGGAAGTGCGTTATCAGATAGTGGGTAGAAGAGCAGGGGATATTGCCACATGCTACGCTGACCCTAGTTATGCAGAAAAAAAACTAGGATGGAAGGCTGTGTATGGGCTTGATGAAATGTGCAGAGATACCTGGCGTTGGCAGACTATGAATCCGGATGGATATCTGAAGAATAAATAATTTTAGAAATTTCGTAAATTACTGAAAGGTAATGTTTTAACTGGATTTATAAAATTATATGTTTGCAAAAAAAACCTTTTTTACGAAACAAACTGACTATTGATAAATTCCCTTATCAATAGTCAATTTAAGTCTGCTTCTCTAAGTTTTATTTTTTGAGTTCTTTCTATAAATTTCAAGAGAACTAAGACGTTCTTGTCTTTGTCGTATGAATCAAAGACGGCCTCAAAATCCTTTAAGGGGCCATTTTTAACACAAACTATCTGGCCTTTTTGGTATTTATTTTGATGTATTGCTAGTGTTTCAAAGTGCTCTATACCGGCTCTGAGGAATTCAATTAAGCTCTCGGAGATGATTGGAAATACATCACCAAATTTAATAAACTGATTCACCCCTCTAGTTGACTTGATTGAGACATATGAGGCCCCAAGTCTTGGTTTAACAAATATGTATCCTGGGAAGAGAGGCGCCGGTTTATTTGTATGGGCTAATGTTGGTAAAAATGTCTCATGGTCCTGGTTGAAGAGATTGTTATATGCAATCTTCTCTGACCTTGATTTGGTTGAAAGAAGATACCAGCGATTTGTTTTAAATAATTCTTTCATAATATGCTTCATTTTAAACTATAAATATTTGCTCAAGCTAAACTATAATGTCATTTATGATTCAATTTATAACTAGTCTTTCTAGAAGAAATAAGCAAGCAATAATGCAAGCTTTTGACGTTACTTCTATTATTAGTATCATATATGCTGCATTCTGGATTCGTCTTGGTTATTTCTTTTATCCCTCCAATAATGCAGAGTTGCTGATAGTAATTTTTGGGTCACCGTTACTGGCAATACCTATTTTTACCGGTTTTGGGCTTTATCGCGAGGTGATTCGTTTTGTTGGTTTTAAGGCACTTTGGTATATTATTCAGGCTTCTTTTATCTATGCGATGTTATGGGGCTTAATTGTATTTATGGCAAATATCGATGATGTTCCTCGCTCTGTGATTCTAATTAATTGGGTTCTAGTAACTTTAGGGATTGGCAGCTCAAGACTATTTGCGCGTTGGTTGTTTTCAGAAGCAAAAAATAAAAATAATGTTGTAATTTATGGTGCAGGCTCAGCCGGTAGGCAGCTTTTAAATGCCTTAAAACAGTCGAATGAATACAATCCTTTAGCTTTTATAGATGATTCTAATAGTGTTCATAATACTGTCATTAACGGCCTTAGAGTCTATTCTCCAGATAATTTGGAGAGATTGATTGACACTAAAGATGTTAAGGCGGTATTAATAGCTATGCCTTCCTTGAAGCGCTCTGAACGTCAAAAAATTATTAGTTTTTTAGAGCCTTATAAAGTTGAAGTCCGTTCAGTGCCCGGAGTCGCAGAATTGGCCCAGGGCAAAGTTAAAGTTAATGATTTGTTAGAAATTGATTTAAGTGATTTGCTCGGAAGGGAGTCAGTTAAGCCAAATAAAGAGCTTTTTGAAAGGAATATTTCTAATAAGGTGGTCATGGTTACTGGAGCAGGTGGCTCTATTGGTTCAGAGCTATGTCGCCAGATTATATTATTAAAACCAAGAATCTTAGTTCTTTTTGAGGTGAGTGAGCCATCACTCTATCAGATTGATCAAGAGTTAAAAGTAATTAATGAATTTAATATAGAAGTTTTTCCGATACTTGGGACTGTTACTGATAAGGAAAGGGCGCTAAAGATTTGTGAGTATTATGGCGTACAAACTATTTATCACGCTGCTGCCTATAAGCATGTTCCGCTTGTGGAATATAATAGTTCTCAAGGGGTTTTTAATAATACAATAGGGACAATGCTATTAGCTGAAGCTGCAATCGCTTCAAACGTTGAAACCTTTGTTTTAATTTCAACTGATAAGGCTGTAAGACCTGCCAATTTTATGGGTGCCAGTAAACGAGCAGCTGAAATGGTTTTGCAGGCATTAGCGCAACAAACTCATAATACTTGTTTTACTATGGTGCGTTTTGGCAATGTACTCGATTCAAGTGGCTCGGTCATCCCTTTATTTAAAAAACAAATAAAAGAAGGTGGCCCAATAACAGTAACCCATTCTGAAATAGTTCGTTATTTTATGATGATACCTGAGGCGGTAGAGCTCGTTATTCAGGCTGGTGCAATGGCAGAAGGTGGTGAGGTTTTTGTTTTGAATATGGGGGATCCGGTTCGAATCTATGATTTAGCAGTAAAAATGATCAAACTAAGTGGTTTAGAGCTGCTTGATGAAAATAACCCGAAGGGCGATATAGAAATTCAATACACTGGATTAAGGCCTGGTGAGAAGTTATATGAAGAGCTTCTAATTGATGGTAAATTTTCTGAAACTGAGAATAAGCTGATTATGCGCACTGAAGAGGAAATGTTACCTTGGGATAAGTTAGAGCCAATACTAACTGAAATACATAATAAAGGAACCTACACGAATACTAAGAAACTTATAGAGTTGATCAAAAAGATAGTTCCAGAGTTTAAAACAAATTAAAGTATTGTTTTCGAGCTATTGTAGATTTTTCGCAAAGTAATTATTGGCCTCTAGGAACCCTGTTACACTTCCACAATCGAAGCGCTTTCCATCAAACTTGTAGGCAATAACCTTACCTTCTTTTGCTTGAATGTTTAAAGCATCAGTGATTTGTATTTCTCCATTTTTATCAGGTTTTATGTTTTCAAGGATGTTAAAGATATCTGGCGTTAGAATGTAGCGACCAATGATTGCCATATTGCTTGGAGCATCTTCCTCTTTAGGTTTTTCGACCATATCAGAAACTTGATATGTATTAATTGAGTTTTCGATTAGTTTGCCAGCAATGACTCCATATTTGTGAGTTTGACTTATTGGAACTTCCTCTATGGCTACGACTGAACACTGATGCTGGCTGTATATTTCAATCATTTGAGAAATTACACTCTTTTCATTACAGTCACATAGATCATCCGCCAGAATTACAGCGAATGGCTCATTTCCAATAAGTGGTTTTCCGGTAAGTATGGCATGACCTAAACCGAGCATCTGTTTCTGACGAACATATGTAAAGGTTGATTTTTTAATTACTTCTGTTATTTCTTTTAAATAGTGTTCTTTTGGGGTGCCAACTAATTGTGATTCAAGTTCAAATGAATTATCAAAGTGATCTTCAATTGCTCTCTTTCCTCTACCAGTAACAATAGCCATATTTGAAATGCCTGCTGACAGAGCTTCTTCGACTCCATATTGTAATAAAGGTTTCGTGAGAATAGGAAGCATTTCCTTTGGTACAGCCTTTGTCGCTGGTAAAAAACGAGTTCCATAACCAGCAGCTGGAAAAAGACACTTTTTTATCATTAAGTTCTGTATTTAATTCAAAAAGATTATTACTATTGTTATACCAGCAGTGAAGGTTTTGATTTTATTGATTAACAAGTAAATTTCGCTTAATCTCAATCGTGAATTCTATTAAGAGCATTAGGAATAATAAACATGTACGCCCAAAACTATTCCACCGTTACCGAATGAATTTATATTTTACCCTGGAGGAAAATGTTATTCCATATCTAGAATTCAAAATAGAATTCCAATCCAATCAACTCATTTACCAAAAAGAATACACTAAACGACAACAGATTATTTATATTAACATTTCATATCTCCACGATTGATAACGGCGGGATTACAGGAAGACATTACAATTATTAAATAAGATTTCCATATCGACCCATCCATTTGAATTATTCATAGTTGAATCACAGAATCTGAAAGGATAGACCTTTGGGTTTAAATCCCATCCAACTTTCTCTTAATAATAGAGCCACACAGTATAATATTTGTAGTATCTTGCTGTATCATTTTTAATTATATTTGGTTTAATTTAAATTAAACTTTATAGTGTATTAACTTAAATCTAAATCCTTGACTTGCACAAAAAATATGATGAATAATATGATTCGTATTTACTGATTTAGCTTGACTTATTCAAGAAAAATTTCGATAATAGGTAATCCTTTTCTCAGAATCAATAAGATTTAAATTTATAAATGAGAGTAATTTAAAATCACTAGAATGAAGTATTTTGCATTTTACAAAATATATCTAAATATAGGAGTGTTGAGTGAAAAAACCATTTGAATTCGAGCATGTTCGATCTACAAATTTTGACAATTTTGATGACTATTTAGAGATTTTTAAAAAATATGGAGTTGTAATATTTAGGAATTTTTTTGAATATGATGAGTTATTTATAAAATACTATAACGACATAAAAGAACTCGCCTTTTTAATTGCAAAAAAACATTCGTTGAAAATTGATTTTGATAAACCCTTAAATGAAATACTTACTGAGATAAGCAAAACCAATCGTGAAGAAATTGGTTTTATTTATGACTTAGGTACGCGACCTATAAAACTCCTTAGTGGAACTAATCTAAAATCACACCCTGCTGTAATGAAGATGGTGGAATTAATAATGGGTAAAGATTCCATTATAGGACACCCATATCTTGGTGAAACGTTGCATATCTTCCCTCCTGGTAAAGAAAATTTTAAACATAATTTGCCGATGCACCAAGACTACCCATACATTATGCAATCTCCTGAGCAGCTTACCGCATATATAAATTTAGGCAGTATTATTAAGAACGAAAAAAATGGTGGTATAAGAATTTGGTTAGGAAGTCATAAAGAGGGGTTAACTTCATCTATAAAGCTACCAAGTGGGCCCCGTATCACAGGAAATGCTGCGTTCTTTATAGATAATTATGATAGTTTAGATATTTCTTTTGATAAAGGTGATTTTGCAATTTTTGATAGTTTGTTACAACATGAGGGGATACAAAACCATACTGACTGCACTAGAATTGTTCAATTAGTTAGGTATTCAAATTTATCCAATAAAACAAGTGTTGATTATAGCTGGATCTCATGTCAGGTTAATTCCAAAGATGATGAGTTTTCAAAAGCACATCCTGATTTAATTTAAAGGTAAAATTTATAATAAAATTCTTTTACAGTTTTGATCATATGAAGATGTTAAAGAATTATTGCCAGTTTTTTTTGAAATTAATGAAATAGAGATACTTAAAGGCGGAAAAAAGAAATCAAAAATGTTTTCAAAATTATTTGCTTGAAATTTTGCGTTTAGTTTTCCCTCAATAGTATGAGTAGTTTTTTCATAGGTAGGTATTGATTGGAACTCAGTATATAGCTATTTAGAATTCACAACAGAATTCCAATCCAATCAACTAATTTACCAAAAAGAATACACTAAACGACAACAGATCATTTATGTTCTTATTCAACATCTCCATGATCAAGAAGGTTTTGGTTATTGATATCACAATGGTTAAATCAGAGTGGAATAATGACCCATACAGGGAAGAAGGGGTAATTATCTCAGTGTTAAACAAAAAACATGAAAGAGACCTAATGAATTAATAGATCAAAATCAACATTTCCCAAGTAAGTTGTCAAAGTTTAAGATGAATTTCTTTTTTATTAAATAGTAGAATTAAATCATAGTTGCCAAACCATATCTCTATTATTTTTAGGATTTTTAGTAAATGTAAACCCTATTTTTTTATAGACTGATATCCCTGCCTGCTGGTTTGGATTAACACCTAGAAAGATAGTTCTAACTCCATATATGGAATTAAGATAATGAGCACTGGCTTTAATAACTTCAATTGCTACTCCTTTACCTCTCCAGTCACTATCTCCAATTAGAATACCCATTGATGCTGTTTTCCTTTTAAGATCAATTTGTTCATATTTAATATTTCCAATGTGTATTTTCTTTTTAGTAAAAATCCCTAAAAACAATACATCTCTTTCTTTCTCTCGCTCACTAACGTAAACTTTTAATTCCTCTATTGTTGAATGATTTTTACCATATTCAATATAGGGATTTTCCTCTTTGTTTAACCAAGAAAGATATCTATCACTGACATCATTTATAGTCAATTGTCTTAATAAAAACCTTTGTGTAGTAACTTCAATAATGTCTGAATTCAAAATCATATAATCATTTTAATTTTAATGTACTTGCAAACTCACTCGACTCTGGTCGAATGAATTTGTATTGTACCCTACAAGAAAATTTAATCCCATATCTAAAGTTCATCATGTAATTCCAATTCAATAAACTCATTTATCAAAAAGAATACACTAAACGACAACAAATCATTTATCTTCTTATTTCACATCTTTATGATAGAGAAGGGTGGGGTGACAGAAAGATATCAAATTGGTTGAATCAGAGTGGAATAACGACTCTTAGAGGAAAGAACTGGTTCTCTTCATCAGTTATCTCAGTCTTAAAGAGAAAACATGAAAGAGACCTCATGAATGAACAGATCAGAAATCAATACTTTCCAAGTAAGGTTTCTAAGTTTGAGGTGAATTACTATATTTTTGATTAAATATAATAGTTGAATAACAATTCTAGTTCAAAATAATACATAATATAAAAAAATAATTTATAGGGTTTGCACTGAATGAAAAAATTAAAGAAGAGTTAATTTTTTTTGACTTTTTGGTATATTAAGTTTGAATGATCTCAAAGACATTTAAGGATAAAAAATGAATGTAGCAGAAACCTATCTTGTTTCAATTGGAACTGGTTCAATAAAATCAGGCACTTTGACGGGTAACGTAATAATCAATTTTGACAAAAATGGTGGATTCTTAGTCTTTACTGATAATATGATTTCAGTGCCGTTTAAGAAAATATCCAAAATGACTTTTAGTGAAGAACCAAAACAAAAAGTTAAAAAAGGTTCATCAGTTGCAAAGTTTTTACAATTTTCAACTTCAATGAATAAAGATATCAAAGGTGATCAAAGAATTGCAGCAGTAATGGCATATCAAAACTTTGCAGCAGATAAGGTCGTAATAGAATCTAATTGGTACTGTTACGTAGATTTTGAAAATAGCAATGCTAAATTTGCTATTAATCCAGAAGATAAAGATAGAATTTCACTTGCCTTCAATAATCCAAAAGTATTTTTTGAAAAATCTATATCTGAAGGATGGTGTAAGAAAGTTTTTAAAACTGGAGCATTTAAATATTTTTTAATAATTCTTATCCCATTTTTGGGACTTTTAATAATTGCTCCTGCTTTGGTGATAATCAATAAATCCAAAAACTCAGCAGAAAGAAAGAAATGGAGTTTTTTTTCTAAAACAGATGAATACCAAAACATTTTGAAAGAACTTTAAACTGTCTAATTTCAAAATATCAGAATATTCTTATGATTCTGACATCACAATCAAAATATCAGAATATTCTTATGATCCTGACATCAGAATATTTCATAATTCTTCGATTATTTCACTGGAAGAAGCAATTTCATTTCTTGTCTTACCAACTTATATGGTCAAAAATTGACCAAATTTGATGTACATATAAAACTACTCAACAGTGACTGACTTTGCTAAATTTCTCGGTTTATCAACATCAGTTCCTCTGATGAGGGCTACATGATAGCTTAATAATTGAAGCGGAATTGTAAAAATTATTGGTGCTGTTATTCTGCCTAAATTTGAAGTAATGGGAACCACTGTCATTGACTCCATAGGTTGCACTTTTGAATCTTTATCTTCAAAAACAATCATCTGAGAACCTCTTGATTTCACTTCATGAAGGTTGGACTTAAGTTTTTCTAAGAGCTCATCATTTGGTGCTATCGCAATTACGGGCATATTTTTATCAATCAGTGCTATTGGACCATGTTTTAATTCACCTGCTGGATAAGCTTCTGCATGAATATAACTAATTTCTTTTAACTTTAGAGCACCCTCCATTGCGATTGCATGCATTGTTCCTCTTCCAAGGAATAGTGTGCTCGTATTCTCTTTAAAACGTGTAGCTAGTTTCTTAATAAGACTTTCTTGAAGCAATGTTTCATTTAAAAGCCCAGGTAATTTTTTTAAACCAATAACAATTTCTTTTTCTTGTTTAATATTAATCTTTTTTTGCAATTTACCTATAGAGCATAGAAGCAATGCAAGAGATACTAGTTGAGTTGTAAAAGCTTTTGTGCTAGCTACCCCAATTTCTGGACCAGCGTGTGTTAAAAAAGTTAAGTCTGATAGTCTAGTAAGACTTGATTCTGCAGAATTACTTATACAAAGTGACTTCACTGAGCTATTTATTTTTTTAGCAGCTTTTAATGCCTCTAATGTATCAGCTGTTTCTCCACTTTGTGATAAGGCTACTAAAAGAGTATTATTTTGAAGTATAGGATGACGATAGCGGAACTCACTTGCTACTTCAACATTACATGGTATTTTAATAATATCTTCAATCCAATATTTTGCTACTAGTCCAGCATTAAAACTAGTTCCACAGGCTACAATTTGAACTTGTTTTATCGATTTAAAGATTTTCTCTGCTTTATGACCAAATGCTGACGGTATTACTGAATCATTAGTTATTCTAGACTCTAGTGTATCTCTAACAGCTTGAGGTTGATCGAAGATTTCTTTTTGCATGAAGTGACTGTAATCGCCTTTATCAAGTTGGCCAGCTTTAACTTTCGAATTAACTATTGGGCGTTCAACTAAGTTACCATCAATATCAAAAATAGAAACTTTATCTATTTTTATTTCAGCAATATCACCCTCTTCAAGAAAAATAAATTTTTTTGTTTCTGATAAAAGTGCTATTTGATCAGATGCAATATAATTTCCATTTTCACCAATACCTATTAACAATGGAGACCCTTTTCTTGTTGCAATGATGCGGTCAGGAAAATTAGATGAAATAATCCCTAGTCCATATGAACCTTTGAGGGAGCTTACCGCTTTTTTAACTGACTCTATTAGAGAAATATTTGACTGCAATTCATAATCTATAGCATGGGCAATAACTTCAGTGTCTGTTTCAGATTTAAATTCATAGCCTTGAATTAATTGATTATTTTTTAATTCAATATAATTTTCAATAATGCCATTATGAACTACACTTACATTATTTTTTGAAATATGTGGATGAGCATTAAGATTAGATGGCTCTCCATGTGTTGCCCATCTTGTATGAGCAATTCCAATGTTTCCATTAATTTTTTTGCTTCTTGATTTTAGATTCTTTTCTAAATTACTAACTTTTCCAAGAGATCTTGCACGATCAAAAGAATTTTGTGGGGATAGAACTATAAGGCCAGATGAATCATAGCCTCTGTACTCTAAACGTTTTAATCCCTCTAGTAGAAGCGGAGTAATAATTTTATTTGTAACACCACCAACTATTCCGCACATATTTGAAATTGATATGAAATAAGCTAATATTATAGTTAATTATGAAACCTAAACATATCCATAAATTAGCATGAAAAAATATAGATTTAAATTAATTTAGCAATTTATCGAGAATTGGCTTTTTAGCTTATAATGAAAAGCATAATGAAAGCTGATTTACATAATCATTCATACTTTTCTGATGGTGTTTTATCGCCTAGTGAAGTTGTTTGGCGTGCTAAT
>Ga0228660_1000203_pt1 | contig 13110 bp, 11 predicted proteins | sample 74DmetaG_FD_183032 | JGI IMG/M metagenome (GOLD analysis project Ga0228660, IMG submission 183032) | Seawater microbial communities from Monterey Bay, California, United States - 74D | ecosystem: Environmental > Aquatic > Marine > Coastal | place: USA: California | collected 2016-11-11
AAAGATGAAACCTTTTATACTAACGTTTCTAAATCAAAATCAAAAAAATATATTATTATTTCATCATACAGTACACTAACATCAGAATTTCAATTTTTATCAGCTGACAATCCTAATGATAATTTTACACTTTTTAGCAAAAGAAAAAGAGGTGTTGAGTATAATATCAACCATTATAAAGACCATTTTTACATTATAACTAACAAAGACAATGCATTTAATTATAAGCTGATGAAAACTAAAATCAATGATACTTCCAGTGATAATTGGGAAGATGTTATTGAACATAGAAAAAACATTTTAATTGAAGGTATAGATATCTTTAAGGATCATTTAGTTGTCAGCGAAAGAGTTAATGGTTTAAATAGAATAAATATTAAAAAATGGGATAATTCAGAAAATTATTTTTTAAATTTTGATAACGAAACATTCAGCTCTAATACAACTGCCAATTTAGATTTCGATTCTAATAAACTTAGGTATTCTTACAATTCACTAAATGAGCCTTATTCTGTTGTTGAATTTGATATGATTACCAAAGAAAAAAATATTTTGAAACAACACAAAGTATTAGATAAAAACTTTGATAAAAACAATTATATTACTGAGAGAATTTGGGCTAAATCAAGAGATGGCAACAATATACCAATTTCATTAATTTATAAAAAAGGTATAAAAAAAGATGGCTCTAATCCACTTTTACTTTATGGTTATGGATCTTATGGTAATACAATCGATCCATCTTTTTCAATTAGTAGATTAAGTTTGTTGGATAGAGGTTTTATATATGCTATTTCTCATGTAAGAGGAAGTGAGTATTTAGGAAGAGATTGGTATGAAAATGGTAAACTTTTAAATAAGAAAAATACTTTTTTTGATTTTGTTGATTCTACAAAATTTTTAATTTCTCAAGGATATACCTCAGCAGATCACTCTTATGCTTATGGAGGATCGGCTGGTGGATTACTTATGGGTACAGTCATTAATATTGCTCCTGAGCTATACAATGGAGTAATAGCTGCAGTTCCTTTTGTGGATGTAATTACCACCATGTTAGATGAAACTATTCCTTTAACAACTAGTGAATATGATGAATGGGGAAATCCTAATAAAAAACAATATTACGACTACATGTTGTCCTATTCGCCTTATGATAATGTTTCAAAAATGAATTATCCTAATTTACTAGTAACAACTGGACTACATGATTCACAAGTTCAGTATTGGGAACCTGCTAAATGGGTAGCTAAATTAAGAGATTTTAAACTTGATGACAATCATTTGTTTTTAAATACAAATATGGAAACTGGTCATGGAGGTTCCTCAGGTAGATTCGAAGCCATAAAAGATTTAGCTAAAGAATATGCATTTATTTTAGATTTAGAAAATATTTATAATTAGTAAAAATTTGGTTCTAAGTACTTTTTTTAAGTATTTTGCTTTCTGATATTCTATCAGTATTAGATTATGAGTAAAAATTTTTTAGCCTATAATAATATTCTTGAATTAATTGGTAATACACCTCTTGTAAAATTAAATAAGATAGTTGAAGATATTCCTGGAAATTTTTATGCCAAACTAGAAGCGTTTAATCCAGGTCACTCCAATAAAGATAGAATAGCTCTCCATATAATAGAAACAGCAGAAAAAAAAGGTTTGTTAAAGCCAGGTGCTACAATAATTGAAACAACCTCTGGTAATACAGGTTTTAGTTTATCTATGGTTAGTATGATAAAAGGATACAATTGTATTTTAGCTGTATCTTCAAAGTCCTCACCCGATAAAATAGATATGCTAAAGTCTATGGGAGCTAAAGTTTATGTTTGTCCAGCTCATGTTAGTGCTGATGACAAAAGATCTTATTATCAAGTCGCTAAAAGATTACATGAAGAAATTAAAGGTTCTTTTTACATCAATCAATATTTTAATAAATTAAACACCGAAGCTCACTTTAATTCAACAGGGCCAGAAATATGGAATCAAACTAACGGAAAAATAACTCATTTAGTTGCAAGCAGTGGTACTGGAGGAACAATTTCAGGAATTGGACAATATTTGAAATCAAAAAACCCAGATATTAAAATAATTGGAGTTGATGCATACGGTTCAGTTTTAAAAAAATATCATGAAACTAAAGTTTTTGATGAGGATGAGATATATCCATATAGAATCGAAGGTTTAGGTAAAAATCTAATTCCTACAGCCACTGATTTTGATATAATTGATTTTTTTGAAAAAGTCAATGATGAACAAAGTGCTCATTCATCAAGAGAAATCGCATTAAAAGAGGGTATGTTTGTAGGATATACATCTGGAGCTGCTATGCAGGCTGTAAAACAGCTTTCAAAAAATAATGTTTTTGATAAAGAAAGCGTTGTAGTTATGATTTTTTGTGATCACGGGTCTAGATACATGAGTAAAATTTATAGCGATAAATGGATGTCTGACCAAGGATTTTTCGACTCTGAAAAAACTCCATTAGAAAAACCTATTGAATACATAAAATAAATGTTATTTTTGCAGTAATTATTTACTGTAAAAATGAATGATTTATTTGACAAAATTGTTTCAAACAAAGGACCTTTAGGTCAATATGCTAAAGTGGCTGAGGGTTATTTTGCTTTTCCTAAGTTAGAAGGTCCAATTAGTAATAGGATGGGTTTTAATGGTAAAAAAGTTATCACTTGGAGTGTTAATGACTATTTAGGACTTGCTAATCATCCTGAAATTAGAGAATTTGATGCTCAAGCTGCAAAACAATATGGATCAGCTTATCCAATGGGAGCTAGACTAATGTCTGGACATACTCATTTACATGAAAAACTAGAAAACGAATTAGCAGATTTTGTTAATAAAGAGAAGGCGTATGTACTTAATTTTGGATATCAAGGTATTTTATCAACAGTAGATTCATTAGTTTCTAAAAATGATGTAATTGTCTACGATATAGATTGTCATGCTTGTATTGTTGATGGTGTTAGACTTCATATTGGAAAAAGATTTACTTTCCAACATAACGATATTGATAGTTTAGTTACTAATTTAGAAAGAGCTACAAAAATCGCAGAGAAAACGGGTGGAGGAATTTTAGTTATTTCTGAGGGTGTTTTTGGAATGAGAGGAGAACAAGGTAAAATAAAAGAGATTTCCGCTTTAAAAAGTAAATATAAGTTCAGATTATTAGTTGATGATGCACATGGATTTGGAACTTTAGGTGAAACTGGAGCTGGAGCTGGAGAAGAACAAGGAGTTCAAGACCAAATAGATGTTTATTTTGCAACTTTTGCAAAGTCAATGGCCAGTACAGGTGCGTTTATCGCTGCGGATAAAATGATCATCGATTATTTAAAATATAATATGAGATCTCAGGTGTTTGCAAAATCTTTACAGATGCAGCTTGTAGCTGGAATTCTAAAAAGACTTGAAATGTTAAAAACCAGACCTGAACTAAGGTCAAAGTTATGGGATAATGTTAGAGCTCTTCAAAGTGGCTTAAAAAAGCAAAATTTTGATTTAGGAAAAACTCAAAGTTGTGTAACTCCTGTTTTTTTAAAAGGAGATATTCATGAAGCTTTCGTTATGGTTAAAGAACTTAGAGAAAAATATTTTATTTTTTGTTCTATTGTCGTTTATCCTGTTATACCAAAGGGGTTCATACTTTTAAGATTAATACCTACAACTTCTCATAATATAGATGACGTAAATGAAACTCTTTCTGCATTTTCTAAAATTAGATCTAAATTAAATGATGGTACTTACAAGAAAATTGCTGAAAAACTAAAAATGAATTAATCTTTTTGATCAGAACTCTAATTTAATTTAAAGTTCAAAAATTACTTAGTTAAAAAAAAACACTAATTTTGGTTAGAATAAAAGCGTTATGAATCCAAAAAAAATACTCAACGCTAATGAAATATCAACCATACTTAATAGGTTGTCTTTTCAGTTAATTGAAGATCACAATACATTTGATAATACTGTGATAGTAGCAATTCAGCCAAGAGGTGCTATTTTAGGAAAAAGAATTTATAAACTTATTAATAAACACGAGAAAAATAATAATCTTAAAATTGGTTATTTAGATATAACTTTTTTTAGAGATGATTTTAGAAGAACCGAAAAAGTATTAAAAGCGAGTGCTACAGAAATTAATTTTACTGTTGAAAATAAAACAGTTGTATTAGTTGATGATGTTTTATTTACAGGCAGGAGCATTAGAGCTGCTTTAAATGCTATACAGTCATTTGGAAGGCCTACAGAAATTCAATTATTGACTTTGATTGATAGAAGATTTTCTAGAGAGTTACCTATACAACCTGATTATTGCGGAACTCAAGTTGATTCTAGGTTAAATGAAAAAGTAATTGTTCATTGGGAAGAAAATGATTTAGAAGATTCGGTTTATTTATATAAAAATAAAAAATGAGTAGTTTAAGCGTAGATAATTTATTGGGAATAAAATATTTAAATAAAGACGATTTAAATTTAATTTTCAAAACGTCAGATAATTTTAAAGAAGTAATTAATAGAAAAATAAAAAAAGTCCCCTCACTTAGAGACGTAACAATAGCAAACTTATTTTTTGAAAATAGTACAAGAACTAAACTTTCTTTCGAACTAGCTCAAAAAAGATTATCAGCAGATGTAGTTAATTTTTCATCCTCTGGATCTTCAATTTCAAAAGGAGAAACTTTAATTGATACAGTTAATAATATTCTTTCCATGAAAGTTGATATGATAGTCATGCGTCATCCTAGTCCTGGCGCAAGTGTTTTTCTATCAAAGAATGTTAATTCCTGTATAATTAATGCGGGTGACGGAACTCATGAACATCCTACACAAGCGTTATTAGATGCATATTCGTTAATTGAAAGAATTGGTGACATAAAAAACAAAAACATACTTATTGTTGGAGACATCATGCATTCAAGGGTGGCTTTATCCAATATTTTTGCCTATCAAAAACTTGGAGCCAATGTTACTGTTTGTGGACCAAAATCTCTAATTCCAAAAAGCATTGAATCACTAAACGTTAGAGTTGAAACTGATTTTAGAAAAGCTTTAAAAAATTCTGATGCTGTTAATATGTTAAGGATTCAAAATGAGAGAATGTCTGAATCCTATTTTCCCTCCATTAGAGAATATGTTCAACAATATGGTCTAACAATGCCGTTATTAAATTCTATTAATAAAGAAATTGTGGTAATGCATCCTGGTCCAATTAATAGAGGAGTTGAAATCACAAGTGAAGTTGCTGATTCTGATCAAGCAATAATTTTAGATCAAGTAGAAAATGGGGTAGCTATTCGTATGGCAGTTATGTACTTATTGGCTGCAAAGCTTAAATAACATGAATTTATCTAAATCAAAAAACACATTATTATTTGAAGTAAATAGTGTAAATAATTATCTAAAAATTTTAGTTGAAATTAAAAATAATGTCCAAAAAAAAAATATAATAATTGATTTTAATGAATTAGATTTTAAAGATTTTTTTAAAGATTTAAATAACTTATTTAAAAAATCTAAAAAAAACAAAAAATCTTTTGTTATAATTAGTTCAGATTTTAAATCTGAGTATTATAATTTTAGTGTAGATATTGTTCCATCTTTACAAGAAGCAATAGATATAATTGAGATTGAAGAGATTGAAAGAGATTTAGAATTGTTATGAAATTAACAATACTTGGTAGTTTTTCGGCTTATCCATCTTTCAAAGGTTTTACAACTTCTCAAGTTTTAGAACATAACGGAAAATCATTTCTTATTGATTGTGGTGAAGGAACTCAACTTCAGTTAAGAAAAAATAAAATTAAGTTCAATTCAATAGAAGATATTTTTATTTCCCATTTACATGGAGATCATTATTTTGGACTTCCGGGTCTAATTTTAACTTTTAACTTATTGGGAAGAGAAAAACCTTTAAACATTTTTGGTCCTAAGGGGATTAAGGAATTAATTACGTCCTTGATGAAAGTTGGTAAAACTTGGACTAATTATAAATTAAATTTCACAGAACTAAATAGTATAAAACCAGAGATTATACTTAATAAAAATAATTTTACTGTAACAACAATTCCACTTTATCATGGAATTTACACAAATGGTTTTTTATTTAGAAAAAAAACAACTAGTCATAAATTAATTGTGAATAAAGCTATTGATTTAGGAATTGATAAAACTCAATTTTCGGGAATAAAATTAGGAAAAGATGGAGTAACTGAAAAAGGAGAAGTTATAAAAAACATCAAGTTAGTAGAGCCTTTAAGCCCAGACATTGTTTACGCATTTTGTAGTGACACTCTTTTTGATTTAAAAATTACAGAACAAATTAGAGGATGTGATTTATTATATCATGAGTCTACATTTCTAAAAAAAGATGAAAATTTTGCTGTCAAAACATTTCATTCTACGGCAGAGCAAGCTGCAACTATAGCTAAGAATTCAAATGTCAAAAAACTTATCATAGGCCATTTTTCATCTAGATATAATGATTTAGATTTGTTTCTAGATGAGGCTAAAACTATTTTTGATAACTGTGAATTAGCAATTGAGAATAAGAGTTTTGTTTTTTAATAATAAACATTAATTTAGAATATGTCAAAAGATTTAAGTGGATATAGAGACAAGTATCTTAAAGGAGAATTAAATGAAATTGATTTACCTGATAATCCTTTTGTTTTGTTTTCTAAATGGTTTGATGAGATTGAAAAATTTGGAACCGAAATTGAATCTAATGCAATGTCATTATCAACTGTAAGTTCTGAATTTTCACCTATAACTAGAATCGTATTATTAAAAAAATTTTCTGAGTCAGGTTTTGTTTTCTTTACTAATTATAACAGTAGAAAAGGTAAAAATATTTCAGTTAATTCAAACGTGTGTTTATCGTTTTACTGGCCTTCAATGGAGAGGCAAGTTATTATTCAAGGTATAGCTCGTAAAATTAGTGAAAATGATTCTATTGATTATTTCAATTCTAGACCTGAAAGTAGTAGAGTTGGGGCTATTGTTTCTAATCAAAGTGAAGTTATTCCCTCAAGAAATTATATTGATGAAAAATTAAATAATTTTTTATTAAATAATAAAAAATTAATAAAGCCCAAAAACTGGGGTGGCTTTAATGTTGTTCCAAGTTCTATAGAGTTCTGGCAAGGTCGAGATAATCGATTACACGATAGAATTATTTTTTTTAATGAAAATAATAACTGGGTTAACAAGAGACTGTCACCTTGAAAAGACTTATTTTAATTAGACATGCAAAATCTTCTTGGGAAAATAGCCTATCAGACTTAAATCGTCCACTTTCTAATAGAGGATACTCTGATGCTCGAATTATGTCAGGAATTTACAATAACTTAAACATTAATGTAGATTGTATTTTTTGTAGTCCAGCTTTAAGAACTAAACAGACAGCACAAATTTTCATTAAAAACATTAACTCAGTTAATATAACTGACTATAATATAGATTCTACACTTTATGATTTTATTGGAAAAAATGTTGAAATATTTATTAAAAATTTAAATAATTCACTTCACTCAGTTATGATTTTTACACACAACAACAGTTGTAACAATATATTATCAAAATTTTCAAATATACAGGGCTTACTGGTTCCTACTTGTGGTATTTTAATTTTTGAATTTGATGTATCTTTGTGGGAGAATATTAATTCCGGAAAATGTAATTATTATTTTCCTAAAAATTTTAAATGATCACTTCAAAAAATCTATTTATTAACAGAGAAATTAGCTGGCTTGAATTCAATGAAAGAGTTTTGGAAGAAGCTAACGACATTACAGTTCCTTTGATTGAAAGAATTAGATTTTTAGGTATTTTTTCAAATAATTTAGATGAATTTTATAGAGTTAGGTATGCTACTGTTAAACGTATAGCTGTTAGTACAAATAGTGGAAAAAAACTTTTTAAAGGAAAAACAGCAAAAGAATTATTAAATGATATAACTTTCAAGGCAACCGATCTTCAACAAAAGAGTTTTTTAACTCTAGAAAATATTATTAAGCTTTTAGAAAAAGATAAAATTTACTTTGTAGATGAATTAAAAGTTAAATTTAATCACAAGCAATTTATAAATAATTATTTTTTTGAAATTATAAGTCCTGAAATTGATGTAATTATTCTTAATAAGAATAAGAAATTTCCAAAATTTAAAGAAAATTTATCTTTTCTATTGATAAGAATTATATTAGAAAATGATGAAGTTCAAAATGCTATAATCAGATTTCCTAGGAACTTAGATAGATTTGTAATATTACCCTCAGAAAGTAATGAGCAAAATATTATAATGATAGATGATATTATTAGGTTTCATTTAAAAGATATTTTTAAAATATTTAATCCTAAATCTATTGATGCTAATATGGTAAAAGCAAGTAGAGACGCTGAGTTAGATTTTGATGATGATATCTCTAAAAGTTATTTAGATAAAATTGCTCAAAGTGTTAAGGAAAGGTCTAGTGCTGATCCTGTACGTTTTGTTTATGACAGTGAAATTAAGTTAGAAACCTTGAACTTTTTATTGAACAAAATGGGTATCAATAATGAAACAGATAGTATTATCCCTGGAGGCAAATACCATAACAGAAGAGATTATATGGACTTTCCTAACCTTAATAATTCCTTAGTATATAAACCTTTGATTCCATTAAATGTAAAAGGATTTAGTCATAGTGATAATACTTTTGATCGATTAAAGGAAAAAGATTTTATGATACACACTCCTTATCATAAATTCACTTATTTAATTAGTTTTTTAATGAAATCTTCAATTGATCCAAAAGTCAAAAAGATTTCAATTACAATTTATAGGTTATCAAAATTATCTAAGGTTGCCAGTGCCTTAATTAATGCTGCTAGAAATGGTAAAAAAGTAGTTGTTCAAATCGAACTTCAAGCAAGGTTTGATGAATCAGCAAATATTAGATATGCTAAAGAAATGCAATCACAAGGAATTAAATTAATTTTTGGTTCTCCTAATTTAAAAGTACATAGTAAAATTTGTCTTATTGAAAGATTAGAAAACGGTAATTTAAAAAAATATGGCTTCATTAGTACTGGAAACTTTAATGAATCTACAGCAAAGGTTTATACTGATTTAACTTTATTTACTTCAAATGATAAGATTTTAGAAGAAGTTTCAAATGTTTTTAACTTTTTCAATGCAAATTATAAAAAGTATGTTTTTAAAAACTTATTTGTATCGCCAATCAATACTGAAACTAAGATTAAAAAACTTATTAATAATGAAATTATAAATGCTAAAAACGGTAAAGAATCCTGGATTAAAATTAAGATTAATAATATAACGAGTCATAGTTTAATTCGTGCCTTATATGATGCCAGTAGGGCAGGAGTAAAAATACAAATGATAGTAAGAGGAATATGTTGTCTTATACCCGGTCATAAAAACATGAGTGAAAACATAGAAGTTATAAGTATAGTCGATAGATTTTTAGAGCACACTAGATTCATGATTTTTAGTAATAATGAAAATAATAAAGTTTTTATTTCATCTGCAGATTGGATGACAAGAAACCTTGACAACAGAGTTGAAGTCACTTGTCCCATTTTACAAGAAGATTTAAAAAAAGAAATTATAGATATTTTTAATATTTATTGGAGTGATAATATAAAAGCTAGACTTATAAATAATAATTCTAAATCCAGAATTACTAATAAAAAACGTTTCAACTCTCAAGAAAAAATGTATAATTATTATTTAAATAAAATTGAAGGACTTTAACAAAGTAATTAAATATGCTACAATTGATATAGGTTCTAATGCTATTAGACTTTTAATCTCTAATATTTATATTAATAATTCAGAGCACTTTTCTACAAAAAATTCATTGGTAAGGGTCCCGATTAGATTGGGTCAAGATGCCTTCAAAAACGGAAAAATTTCTAAAAAAAATATTCAAAGGTTATTAGATTCAATGAAATCTTTTAAGCTTTTAATGAAAGTGCATGATGTTAATAAATATTTGGCCTATGCAACATCAGCTTTAAGAAGTTCGTCCAATGGCAAAAAAATAATTGATTTAGTTGAAAAAAAATGTAATATTAAAATTGAAATAATTAGTGGTCAAAAAGAAGCCAAATTAATTACTAATAATCCATTATTCTCAACTAAATCTAAAACTTTTTGTTTTATTGATGTAGGAGGTGGCAGTACTGAGCTTACGTTAATTAATAATAATAAGATAATAAACTCTAAGTCTTTTAAGATTGGTGGAGTTAGATTGATAAATAATTTAGTAAATAAATCCACTTGGGATAAATTTGAAAACTGGATTGTAAATAATTTATCTAATAAAAAAAATATTGAAGTAGTCGCTTTAGGTGGAAATATTAATAAAATATTTAAACTTTCTGGAAATAAAATTGGTAAACCACTTTCAATTAAATTAATTGATTCAACTATTAATGATTTAGAAAAAATGTCTTTTTTTAATAAAATGGTAACATTAAAACTAAATCCTGACAGAGTAGATGTTATAGTGCCAGCAGGGAAAATATACCAATTTGTTTTAAATAAATTAGATGTAAAAGAGATTACTGTTCCAAAAATTGGCCTTGCTGATGGAATGGTTCACGAATTAATAAATGAATTATAGATTAAGTTTAAATTCTTTTCTTAAATTTTCAATTCTTGGATTAATTTTTTTTAGTTTTTCATATTTCTCAAGAGGGGAGTAAATAAAAGTTTTTTCTTTTAATCTATTTACTTTTATATGAAGTTTGATGTTGCTATTTCTTAATTCATTTTTTAAAAAACTTAAAAGCTCAATTTTATTTCTCTCTAATTCAATTTTATTGGTTTCATTAGTAAGAGTGTATGTAATTTCATTATTTTCAAGAACTTCAGGCTCTGCTATAGCAAGGATACTAGCTAAGTTTTTTCTTCCTTTAGTTAATAATTTTTCATGAAATTTATTCCAAGATTTGTTTAGTGTAACTTGATTGAAATTTGAATCAAAATTTTTTGAAAGAGTTGTTGTTTTTTGTTTTGCAATATTTAAGTTTTCGATATCTTTTTTTGCTCGTAAACTTGAAATTGATAATCCTGATATGTTTTTTTTCTCTACTTTCTCTACTTTCTCTACTTTCTCTACTTTCTCTACTTTCTCTACTTTCTCTACTTTCTCTACTTTCTCTACTTTCTCTACTTTCTTAATTTCTTCAATTTTGACTTTATTAGATTCCTTTGTTTTCTTTTTATAAATTTCTTCTTTAGTTAAGATTTTTATTTTTTTTTTTAATTCAATACTTTCAATTGAACATAGTTTCATTAAGCAGATTTCAGTTAAAAGCCGTTGATTTTTACTGTTTTTATATCTGTAGCTACAATCCTCAGTCAAATTAATTGCATTTAATATAAAACTTGAATCTTTAATTTTAGCTTGATCAATATATTTAGTTTTTAAATTTTCATTTTGTTCTAGAAGAACTTGGCTCACGCTGTTTTTAGATATTAATAAATCTCTAAAGTGAAGGCATAACCCATCAATGAAATGTTGACCATTAAAACCTTGTTCAATTACTTTGTTGAACAACAATAGACAATTAGTAATGTCATTTTTAATAATTAATTCAAATGTTTCAAAATAGACATCGTGATCTAAAATATTTAAATTTTTATAAGCTAATTCTTTAGTGATATTTCCATTTGTAAAATTTACTAATCTGTCAAAAATTGATAGAGCATCTCTTAAAGCACCATCACTTTTATTTGCAACTAAAAAAAGAGATTCATCATCAAATGAAATATTTTCTTTTTTTGCAATTTTTTCTAAATGACTTTTAATATCTGTAACACTAATTTTTTTAAAATCATAAATTTGACAACGTGATAAAATAGTTGGTATGACTTTGTGTTTTTCAGTTGTTGCTAATATGAATATTGCATATTTAGGAGGTTCCTCTAATGTTTTTAAAAAAGCATTAAAAGCTTGTCCTGAAAGCATGTGAACCTCATCAATGATATAAACCTTATAATTTCCAGTTTGCGGAGGTATTCTTACTTGATCTATTAAATTCCTAATGTCATCCACTCCATTGTTTGATGCTGCATCTAATTCAAATATATTGTATGAAAAATCACTGGATTTATTATCGTCGTTAATTTGTTTAGCGAGTATCCTTGCACAAGTAGTTTTACCAACTCCTCTTGGTCCACAGAACAACATTGCCTGCGGAAGCTGATTGTTTTGAATAGCATTTTCAAGAGTTTTAGTTATAGACTTTTGACCCACAACGGTTTCGAAAGTATTAGGTCTATATTTTAAAGCTGATACAACATAATTTTCCATCTATACAAATATATAAATACACTAATAATATTATAATTTTTAAAACTTTAATAATTTTTTTTTATCAACATAATTTTAATCTACTTTTGCTGTAAGCAGGCCTTCTTATCGCTTTTATTTGTAAAAGAGGAAAGTCCGGACACCAAAGAGCATTATAGCGGGTAACACCCGTCACTATTTATAATAGAGGACAAGTGCAACAGAAAGTATGTACAGTTAGGCTGTAGTGAAACCAGGTAAACTCTATAAGGTGAAACGTCACGTATACCAACGCTTGAGAGCTGCTCGCTCAATGTTGGAGGGTGGGCGGTTTGAACAAAATAGTAATATTTTGTCTAGATAAATGATAAGACAAGACAGAATCCGGCTTATGGCCTGCTTTTTTTATTTTAAATAACTTATACTATTAGGCCCCTCATTAAATATTAAGTCCATAATACTTAAATCATTTAAAAAACCATTTTTATTTGAAAAAACTTGTCTATATCTTATATTTTCTGAACTAGTATATCTTTTGTTTTCTATATTTTTTCTTAAATCTAAACTGTTTTCGTAACGAATATTATAGCCTTTTGATAACTCTGATTTTATTTCAATTTCTATCCACTCAAAAATTAAATTAATAATATCAAAATTGAATTTTGTGAGGTCGGTATACTTTTTTAGATATATTTTCTCTAAAGAATCTTTATAAAATTCAAAAAAAGGGGACGAACTGTAAGCTGATTGTATTGATCTCCAATGATTTTTTTGCCATGCAATTGTATTATCAATT